>Ga0206804_10223_pt1 | contig 15984 bp, 15 predicted proteins | sample Alteio_BWOrgCont_62_FD_152888 | JGI IMG/M metagenome (GOLD analysis project Ga0206804, IMG submission 152888) | Enriched cells from forest soil in Barre Woods Harvard Forest LTER site, Petersham, Massachusetts, United States -... | ecosystem: Environmental > Terrestrial > Soil > Temperate forest >... | reverse complement strand
CTGGATACCTTTTAGCTGTTTGTACTCGATTGCGTCGCTCATCCCTCAGACTCCTGCAGCCAGGTTTGGAGTGTGCGCGTCATCGTAGCGGGTTCGGCCTGCACCATATCCGCCAATCGCCGTTTCAGACCCACCGTGTTGGAGTCGGCTTCCAGCAGGTTGTCAAAATCATCTCCAGGAAGTTCAACACTGCTCGCAAGCTCGGCCACGGCAATCGAACCTTGGTTTCCTGTACCCAATTCGCGCACGACACTTACAATCTGCTTTTGCATAGGCCGGAAGATGAGCGACCAGGCCAACACAAACAGAAGAAGCAGGGACGCATATTTCAACGCGTTGACGTTATCATTCACAATCTTCTGCGCTCGTTCGCCGAGCGTGGGAGCCAAATCGTTCTCGCCGGTATCGCTGAACGTCATGTTCTCAACCGTCACCACATCACCACGCTGCGAATCCATCCCAATAACCGCGGCAGCGAGATCCTGCAGTTGTTTTAGTTGTGCAGGCGAGCGCTTGTAGGTCGAGCCCACCATCTTGCCGCCCACCATTTTCTTGTCAGAGAAATCATTAACCAGAATTGCCGCCGTTATTCGTCGAATTCTTCCCGCCGGAGCAACGGTGCGCCTCGAGAGTTTATTCACGCCAAATGTCGAGTTCTCCGACTTCGAAGTCTGCGTCGTGCCGTCTGCGTTGGCGCCCTCCGACTGCGTCGTTCCCTTCCCTGGAGTCGTCGGGAGATTGCTTGCGGTGCCAGCGACACCTCCATCGTCGGCCTGTCCCGCCTGCTCCATCGACTTCTGCGTGGTCAGCAAAGCGCTTACGTTGGGATCGTATTTATCCTCGGTCTCCTCCGAGCTAGTGAGCTCGTACTCCACATTCACACTTGCTCGCAGATTGTCGGCTCCAACCACAGGCCCCAGCGTTGCCATCAGCCTCCTGGAGAACTCGTTCTCGAGCTCTCGTCCTTCCATCGTCGAGCTGTGCCGGTTCAGTAGCTCGTTTGTGTCCGCATCAATGATCGCGACATCGGCCGGCGCGAGATTCTCGACTGCACCGCTTACGAGACGCGCTATCGCATCGGTCTGATCCTGGCTCACTCCACCACGCTTGAGACGGAGAGCTACGGAAGCTTTCGCGGGCTGTGATCGATCTAGAAACACCGAATCCCGCGGCATTACAAGGTGCACACGGGCACTCTTAACGTTGTTCAGCGTTCCAATCGTGCGTTCGAGTTCCCCCTCAAGCGCCCGTTGATAATTCACCTTCTCGTCGAACTCCGTCTGTCCCCAGGAACTCTTGTCGAACAACTCAAAGCCCATTCGGCCACTATGCGTCGTGCCCTGGGAAGCCACTTCCATACGGGCTTCATCGAGTTGATTCGAGGCGACGTCGATGCCTTTCCCGTCCGGCGCCATCTTGAAGTCAATTTTCTTTGCAGCAAGTTGTTGTGAGATCGCCTGAGCATCCTCCGGCTCAAGCCCTGTCATCAGCGGTTTGTAGTCCGTCGAGCTCATCATGACCGTCAGCACCACCAGGCCCACAACCGCCGCCAGCGTTCCTCCTGCGACGATCATCCGCTGCCGAGGATTCATCCGCTGCCAGGCCTGTTTCAGTTGTTCCACTACTTTGTTCTGCATCGATCAGCCCTTCAGAACTGCATCTTTTCCATCTCTTGGTAGGCGCTGATGACCTTATTCCGCACCTGCATCATCAATTGAAAAGCGACATCGGCCTTCTCGACGGACACCATAGCGCCGCTGATGTCTGCGTTACCTGCTCCCTGGAGAAGGTTCGCCACCTGCTGGTCTGCACTGTTTTGAAGCGTGTCCACATCGCCCACAGCCGACTGAAAAACATCTGCAAAGCTCGCAGGCGCCTGACTACTTCCGGCCCCGGTGACGCCGGTAGACAGCCCTATTACATTCGAAAGAATCCCAGACGCGACACCGTTGATCATTCGTATCTCTCTTAACTCTTCAGAAGATCTATCGATTGTTGAATCATCTGTTTTGAAGCTGACACCGCTGATGCATTCAATTGATACGCCCGCACCGATCCCATCAGGTCCACCATCTCCTCGGCCGGATTGATCGCGGGGAACGACACATACCCATCCTTATCCGCATCTGGATGACCAGGGTCGTACCGCCGGATTGGATCTGCCCCATCTTCCACAACATGCGTAAGCTTGACGCCACCCGCAGGCGCCACTCCCGCCCGAAGATCAGCAGTGCTATTCAGAACCGACTGAAACGGCGACGTCCCAACGCTCTCCAGCACAACCTCCCGTCGACGGTACGGTCCACTACCGCCTTCGGTGCGAGTCGTGTCCACGTTCGCGAGATTCGACACTGCCACCTCCGAACGCTCACGCTCCGCAGACAGTGCGGACGCGCTAATATTCAGTGCAGTGAAAATTCCCATAGGCCGCTCTCTATTGGTCTTCGTTAATCGCTGTGATGAGCTGATGAAATTCACCTTTCATCAATTGCGTGCCCATCTGATACTGAAGTTGAACCTCAGATAGCTTCATCGCCTCGCGGTCGATATCCACGTTATTTCCGTCAGGCCGCTCCAACAGCCCGCTCACATCTCGAACGGCCGCATGCGGTGTAGTCCCGGCCGGGGCCGCCATCGCACGTGTCAGCTCATGTTGAAAATCCACGTCCTTCGTGCGATACCCCGGCGTGTCGACGTTCGCCATATTCGACGAAATCACTGTCTCTCGCTGATTCGTGAGCGAGAGGTAGCTTCCCAGTTGAGAAAGAATTGACACGTTGCCCACGACGATGATCTCCCCGCTGCTGCACTCTTCCACTGACTTGAGAGGTCTGTCCTCACTCCCTTTATCGGCGGAAAAAGGAACAACGTGAGCCGTCTTGGGACACTTTTGGGTGATGGAACTTCTTACTTGCGCTTGCTTGTTTCAGCAACGGTATTCTTCACAGCGCCTGGCTGCACTATCTGTGTACCCGGCGGGACTTGCCCGGATTCGCCGGACATTGCAGGCAGCGCATTCGGCGCCACAATCAGCGTGATTCGCCGGTTGGACGGGTCGTCCGGATGATCCGGTCGTCGGAGCAGTTGATCTGCGAACCCGCGCACCTCGGCGACCTGGCCCGGCGCAATCCCATTACCCTGCATCAGCCGGCGTGCCGCATTCGCACGGTCGGTCGAGAGCTCCCAGTTGGAGTACAAACGATCATCGCTGTACGGCACAGAATCCGTGTGGCCTTCGATTGAGACCTGATTCCCAAGTTTGCCGAGCTCCGGCGAAATTGCTTTGAGGAAATCCCGGAGCGCCGATGTCGGTTGCGCGCTGCCTAATTTGAAGAAAGTTCCACCGGGTTGCTCCAGCAGCTCAATCCGCAAGCCGTCCTCCTCAGCGGTAATCTGCACCTGGTTCTTCAGCTTGTCGAAGTCCGGCATGCGCTGCGCTGCATCTAGCAATTGTTCCTTCAGCTTCTGCATGCCATTCCGGTCCAGTGGCAACGCATGTCCTGCCCCGTTCTTATTCGTACCTTCCATCGTTGAATTTCCACGAGGATCGTTGAAATAGTGGGCAATCGAGTGCTTCACCGTGTCGCTCGTACTCGTCAGCCACAACACAATGAACAGGCTCATCAGCGCGGTGACGAAGTCGGCATACGCCACCTTCCATGCGCCACCATGGTGTCCGCCATGCCCGGCCCGCCGCTTCTTGATGAGAATGATCGAGTCGTGCTTCATCTCATGCATGGCTACGCCGCAGCCTCCACCGGCACAGGTTCCCTGTCACGGCAGGCGTTTTCAAGCGCAGCAAACTTCGGCCGCACATACTCTGGAATCGCCCGCCGCCCAATCTCGACAGCCATAATCGGCGCAGTCCCCTTGACGAATGCAAGCAGGGTCGTTCGCAGCACTCCGTAGTAGGCGTGCTTCTCCTCAACAGCCTTGGTCATATTGGCGGCCAGCGGCCCGATCACGCCGTAGCACAGCAGGATGCCAAGAAACGTCCCCACCAACGCCGCTGCTACCTTGTGCCCAATCTCCGCCGGCGGCCCACCCAGCGCACCCATCGTCACCACAATTCCCAGCACGGCGGCCACAATACCCAGTCCAGGCAACGCATCTGCCACCGAGGTCAGCGCCTGCGTCGGCGCAAGGGATGAGTGATGATGCACCTCCAGATCAAGCTCCATCATCTGATCCAGGTCGAATGGCTTCACGCCGCCGGTAACCGCCATCCGCATGGTGTCGCACACGAATGCAGTTCCATGATGGTCCTTCAGGAACGTCGGATACTTCGAAAAGATCGGACTCTTATCCGGCTCCTCAATATCACCTTCAATCGCGATCATCCCCTCTTTGCGCGCCTTCGTGAAGAGCTCAAACAGGAGTTTGAGAGACTCAACATAAAACTTCTCAGTCACGCCCGTACCCTTAACAATCTCTAACAATCCGGCAACGATGCCTTTCAACACACGCGTCGGATTCGCAACAACGACGGTACCGAGTGCAGCGCCCGCAATTGTCACAAACTCCGAGGGCTGCAGCAACACCGGAAGCTTTCCCTTCTCCATCAGGAAGCCCCCAATCACTGAAGCAAAAACGACCAGAATGCCGACAAGCGAAATCATGAAGCTCCTTACAGCAGGGCCTAGGCAGGGATACCTCCTCTCCCTATCGGCTCTCGGAGCTACTTCATTAGCATTGACTCTTCAGACTTCGCCGCGTCAGCCCACCTAAGCCAGCTCATACCCTTGGCGTCGCGACCGGCTCAGCATCGCGTTCGCGCCGTCATCATTGATGAAGCGTTCCGTCTTCGGGTCCCACTGCAGATGTCGCTTCGTCTTCATTGCAATCCAGTGCAACAGGCACGTCGAGCACGCGCGGTGTCCAATCTCAGGCGGAGCGGTGGGCTGCTGCCGGCTGCGAATGCAGTCGAGCCAGTTCCCATGCTGATCATCACTGGTATATAGATGCACCTCGTTCGGCCCGATGACGCTAGCAAGAATCTTCGGATCGCTCGCCTGCAGCACCTCGACCTGCGGCACCGGGTCTCCCGGCTTCGCAGTCGGCGAGTTCATCCCATCGCGCTGTACAAAGATCCATCCCTTCGTCCCGTACCACTTAATTCCGTTCTGGAATTCCCCTGAAATCGTCATCTCGACGCCATTCGCATACTTTCCATAGGTCTTGAATGGTCCGTGAACATCCCACAGCCCACGCGTCGGAAACTCCGCCGATCCCCACACCTCAACCGGCCCTGTCAGCTCCGTGTTCATGCCCCAATGCGCTGTATCGATATGATGCGCGCCCCATCCAGTAATCATCCCCGCACCGAACTGCTCCATTCGCAGCCAACCCGGCCGATCAAAACCATCCTGCGGCATCACGCGGTCGAGCGTGTAGTAGACCTCGGGCGTCGACCCCAACCATCCGTCGTAGTGAAGTCCTTTCGGAACCGGCATCGGAGCTGCATTGCCGCCCGCCGGGTCGCCCGGCAGTCCGATCTCTACTCTCTGCACATCGCCAATGCGTCCATTCCTCACCAGTTCACACGCACGATGAAACTGCTTCCAGCTACGCTGCTGTGATCCAACCTGCAGAATTCGCCCCGTCGCGTTCACGTGGTTCACCATGTAGCGCCCTTCGCTGATCGTCAACGACGCCGGCTTCTGCAGATAAACATCCTTGCCCGCGCGCGTTGCCGCAACTGCCAACTGCGCATGCTGATGATCCGGCGTCGAGATCAGGACGGCGTCAATCTGCTTGTTCGCAAGCAACTCACGATAGTCCGTATAGCCAACCGTTCCCGTGTATGGCTTTCCTAGCTTCTTTGAGTACGCGTCATTGACGAACTGCTTACCGGACTCCACACGGTTCGTATCCAGATCGCACACCGCGATGATGCGATTGTTCCTTGGCCCGGGCACACCGGTGTACTGGAGCACACCCGGCATGTCATGACCGCGCGAGATCCGTCCCACGCCAATCGCACCTATATTGACGTGGTTCGACGGCGCATCCTGCCCCAGAACCCGCGCAGGCACAATCGTCGGAAACCCTGCCGCGGCGGCAGCCACCAGCGATCCCTTCACAAACGATCGACGATTTACCTTTGCCATGGCCGCTCTCCCTTCTCCTGCAACTCGATGTCCGAGCGCTAAATCACGCCTCGAGTCTCACAAATTTTGCATTCTTCTGCGCCTTGATCGACAACTCCGCAGTCAACAAACACTGCGCCTGATCTTGCGCAGTGTGTGTGCGGTTCACAACATCCGAAACAAACTGCGGCCCGAATGGCAGCGTCACGTTATTGCAATCGATATAGCGTGCCTGCTTCGCGTCGACGATGAACAGATTGTTCCCCTGTTTGCTCACCGCAACATTCGTATATTTCCGCACCTCTATATACCCCTCGGTACCGAGAATGAAGAGCCGCCCATCCCCCCAAGTTCCCAAGCCATCCGGCGTAAACCAATCCAACCGCACATATCCAAACCCGCGATTCCCGCGCAGCATCATGTCGCCGAAGTCTTGAAAGTGCGGATGATCATGGTGCGCCACATTCGCGATCTGCGACGCAACGACCTCCGCCTCAGTGCATCCCGTGTAATACAAAAACTGATCCACCTGGTGCGATCCGATATCGCAAAGAATCCCGCCAAACTGAGCATCGTTCCAGAACCAGTCTGGCCTTCCTCCACCACCCCCGTTGTCTCCAGCCTTCTGAGTGATCTGGTGTGGCGCAATATTAATCGTCTGAATCACGCGCCCGATCGCGCCCGCCTTCACCAGGTCGCCCGCCTTCACCGACCCCTTCACCTCCAGTCGCTCGCTGTACAGAATGCCGTAAACCCGCTTCGTCTCCGCGATTGTCTTCCGCACCTCGGCCAACTGCTGCAGCGTTGTGATGCCCGGTTTGTCAGAGAGAAAGTCCTTCCCTGCGCGCATCACTCGAATCCCCAGCGGAGCACGCTCACTCGCAATCTTCGAGCTCAGCACAAGTTGAATCGATGGATCGTGCAGAATCTCATCTTCCGTCGCCGCCCACTTCACATCCGGAAAGCGCTTCTTAAACGCGGCAACCTTATCCGGTTCCGTCCCCTGCGCCATTACAAGCTCGCCACCGCCACGCTGAATCGCACCCACGATCCCATAGATGTGGTCGTGACTCATCCCCGCCACGGCGAACCGAATTTTGTACTTCGACGTCGCCAGCGCCTGATCTGCCTGCGCGACTTCGTGCGCAATTGGCCCGCGATACCCTCCCGCCAGCACCTCCTGAGGAAGAGCACATCCTAGTCCTGCCGCTCCAACTCCAGTCAAAAACGTCCGACGATCGAAGCCCATCAAGTTCACCCCGGAATGGAAATACTTTGAGAGACGAAGGAACGCATCTCACCCAGTGAATAGCCACACTACAGCTTCACGACAACGATAGGCAAATCATATCTTGCGAACAGTCGGCGAAAATCCGTTTGGCTCAATCCATCAGGTACTTGAGCAACGCCATCCGCACATATAGCCCATTGCGCGCTTGCCGAAAGTACGCCGCTCTGGCGTCCTGGTCCACCTCGGGCGAGATCTCTGTCGTCCTCGGCAGCGCATGCAGAATAATCGATCGCGCCTTTAGTGAATCCGCCACGTGAAGATCAATGCGGTACGAATCCTTCACCGCATCGTACTCAGCCTCGTACGCAAATCGCTCACGCTGCACTCGCGTCACATAAACCACATCCGCCGGCTGCACACGCGCTAGGCGCGTCGTCTCTGCAAACCGCGTATCCGCCTCCTGCAGCATCCGAATGTACTTGCCTGGCAACCTCAACTGTGGCGGCGAAATCAGCGTCAGCGATACGCCCGGAGCCTTGATCAAAAACGGTAGCAGCGAGTGAATCGTCCGCCCGTTCTTCAAATCACCAACAAGCGCAATATTCAGATCCTCTAGCCGCCCCAACTCTTTGCGGATCGTATACACATCAATCAGAGCCTGCGTCGGATGTTCTCCCGCACCATCGCCCGCATTGACGATCGGCACCGGTGAAGCCTCCGCCGCCGTCTCTGCAGCTCCCACCTGCGGATGTCTCAAGACAATCGCATCTGCGTATCCGCTGACCACGCGCACTGTATCGGCAATCGTCTCACCCTTCGAAGCAGACGAGTTATCCAGCGCATTCTCAGCCGTCAGCACGCCACCGCCAAGCTTCTGCATCGCGGCTTCGAACGAAAATCTCGTGCGCGTGCTCGGCTCATAAAACATCGTCGCCAGAATCCGGCCCTGCAACGGAAGCTCTAGCTTCCTCGCCTTGTCCTTCCACTCCAGTTCACTCGCCGACGTAAACAACTCTTCAAGCAGAACCGGATCAACCAGTTGCTCGGCGCGAATCACATGTCGCAGCTTCCTCATCTGGTACCACCGCATTGCGAATACACGCGCCCGCGCACCACCGCGTGCCGCACGCTCCCCGGAAAGGTAACTCCCTCAAACGGAGACCACGCACACTTCGTCTTCAACGACTCTCGCGTCACCACATATGGCGTCTTCAGATCGAGCACCGTCAGCGAACCCACATAGCCCTCTTCCACGCGCCCGAATCCCTTGCCATAAACCTCAGGCAAATACGGCCGCACAAATCGCCCAGGATTCGTCGCGCAGACCCGCGCAATCTCTTGCGTCGTGAAACCATGCTCTGCCATCAGCCAGGTTGTAAACGCACCGTAGGTATCCAGGTGCGGAACACCGCTCGTCCCCTTCCTCTTCTCTTCGAGCGAATGCGGCGCATGATCCGTCGCGAGATAATCGATCTCCCCGGTCCGCAGCGCCTCAATCATCGCCAGTCGATCCTCTCGCCCACGCAGCGGCGGATTCATCTGCAACCACAGCCGATTCTCATCGTTCAACATCGTGTCGTCGAAGAACAGATGATGCGGCGTCACCTCGCACGTCACACTCACCCCGCGCGACTTCGCCGCGATCACATCTTTGAGCCCTTCTCCGGTCGAGAAGTGGCACAGCTTTCCCTGCAGCCCATACTTCTCGATCAACTCCAGTGCAAACCGCGTCGCCGAGATCTCCGCCTTCGCCGGTCTGCGCTGCTCATGCGTCGCAGCCCCTCTGCTCGAATTCAGAATCAGCGGGTCTTCGCAGTGAAAGCTCACGTTGCATCCGCGATATCGCGCGATCGTCTCTTCCAATTGTTCCGGCGACGAAAAGAACAACTCTCCCACAGACGGACCCATGAACGCCTTGTAAGGGACCACACGCGCCAGCGGCCTCGTCCCCGGCCCAATCCCCCCATACAGCGTGATGTGCACGGCAGCACCCGCGGTCAGTTTCTCCTTCGCTGCATAACTCGCATCGTCAATCGGCGCGACAGGATTGTTCGGCATATCCGCGAAGTGCGTCACGCCGCCATGAATCGCCGCAGCGGACGCGCTCGCGAAATCCTCCTTGTACATCTCGCGCCCGCTCGCATCCTGTCGCGCATGCACATGCAAATCACCGAATCCCGCGAAGATCACGCAATTATTTGTATCGAGATCACTCCGCCCCTCACGAGGACCAACCTTTGCAATAAGCCCCGTCTCCTGATCAATCTCAATCGCGCCGTCGAACTCCGCATCCTCGTTCGCGATTCTTCCCTCAACGCGCAGCATTCACCATCTCCCGCGCCGAATTAATCTCATCCCGCAGCGCGCGCGCAGCCGCGCTCGGATCTTCGCTGAATAGAATCGACCGCGACGCACTCAGCAGCATGCCCGCACCCTGCGCACCCAATCCCGCTCGCACCGCCGCTCGCACGTCACCGCCCTGCGCTCCAATCCCCGGAACAAGCAACGTCGTGCGCGGTGCCGTCTCACGTATCCGTAACATCTCCTCCGGATACGTCGCGCCAACCACCAGCGCGCAGTTTCCATCCAAATCCCACGCCGAGCTCACACGCTCCGCCACCGTTAGCCACAGCGGCCTGCCGTCCACAATCAAATCCTGAAACTCACCAGCACCCGCATTGGACGTCCGGCACAGCACAATGCACATCTTGTCTCGCCGGCTAAGAAACGGCTCCAGAGCCTCGCGCCCAAGATATGGATGCAGCGTCACCGCATCGAACCCCATGCGATCAAAGATCGCCTCAACATATCCCTTGTTCGTATTGCCAATGTCCGCGCGCTTCGCATCGCAGATCGTCACCAGATCCGGATACCGCTCTCGCACATACTCCACTGTGCGCTCCATCTCCGCAACGCCCTCTGCACCGCGCGCCTCATAGAACGCCGCATTCAGCTTGATCGCCGCCGCATACTCCGCGGTCTGATCAACAATCCACTCTCCAAATCTCTCTTGCGGATCAACGTGGCCACGATACCGCTGCGGCAGGTTCTCAAAATCCGGATCAAGCCCCACACACAGCAGCGAATTCGCCGCTTCGATCCGTCGCGCCAGCTTCTCTGCAATCGCGTTCAAGCGATCTCTCCGCGCCGTTGCCGCGTCGCAGCCCATCCATGGGGATCATGCAGCCACGCCGCCACACTCTGCGCCTCAGCTTCGGTCACCAGATCGCGTTTCCGAGCCAGCTCCAGAATCTCGCCGAAGCTCGTCAGCGTGTGCAACTGCACACCCGCTCTCTCAAACTGCTCCACCGCTTCCATAAAGCGGTAGCTCACAATCGCGATGCAATCCGTAACGGTAGCGCCTTCATGGCGCAACGCCTGGACTCCCGCCAGGCTGCTGCTGCCCGTCGTCACGAGGTCCTCAATCAGCAGCACATGGCGACCATATACATCACCACCCTCCACACGCCGCTTCGTTCCATGCTCCTTCGTGGCCTTGCGTATGAACACCGAGGGCGTTGCCGTCACAAACCCCAGCACCGCGCTGTGCGGAATACCTGCCGCCTCGATCCCACCAATCACGTCGAAGTTCAGCCCCGCGGTGGCCATCAGTTCGACAAATCCCTCCACCACCTCGCGCCACTCTCGCGGATGAAAAGGAAACCTTCGGTTGTCGCAGTACACCGGCGACACGATTCCCGACTTGAAGGTGATCGGATCATTCGGCTGAAACCTCACCCCACCGATATTCAGCAACGCCGAAGCAATCGTCTCGCTCAACCCATCGCCTCCTTCGTCTCCTGAGCTTTGATCTCCTGCGCCAGCCGCGGGTTCCACATCGCAGCCGTCGCCATCATCGCCGCATCCGCTCCTGCCTTGCGGTAAGCGTGATAGTCATTCGCATCACTTAGCCCGCCAACACCAATGATCGAAAAATTGAGCCCCATCTCCTCGCGCAATCTCGCAAGGCGTCCGCTCATCTCCAAACCAGCCCATCGAATCGACCGCCCGCACACACCGCTCGAAAGCCGACCCTCTCCAGGCAGCGCCTGCCCGCCATTGGCATCCAGAATCTTTGCAGGCAGAGTGTTGATCGCTACAATCCCATCCACCACTGGACCAACCTCACGCACAAACGTGCGCAGGCGCTCCTCATCGCGGAAGTACGCCGCCTTCACCATCAGACCCAGCGACCCAATCTCGTCGCGAATCCTCTCGACCACTCGCCGAGCCCGATCCACATCGAAGCACAGCAGATTCGCCGTCCCCTCATTCGGACAGCTCAGATTCGCCTCGATGATCTTGACGCCCGTCTCCTTCAGCAGTCGCGCTGCCAGCGCAAAATCTTCGATATACGCCTGCACATCGCCGTGGCCTGACGTCGTTCCCTGAAAGCTCGCGGCCACCACCTGCCCACGCTTCGCATGCGCCACAGCGTCCGCAATGTCCGGCTGCCAGAACTCCGGATCGAACGACGGCACACCAAATGAATTCGTAATCGAGAGCGGCTCGCTGTAGTCCTCGTCCCCAACCAGCGGCATCGTATCCAGGCCTAAATCGCCCTTCGGATGCACCGCCAACACATTCGGCCACTCATGCGACGCATACTTGCGAGTCCGCACCGTCTTGTACACCGGAAGGTCGAAGCCCTTGTCCAGCGCCGCTTTCACAAATCGCCCATTGAGCAACGGACCCGCCGCAATTCCCAGCGGCAGGTTCACCTCGTGACCAAGAAACTTGTATCGGGGCTCGCCGCGGTCATGATAAACGCACCGCTCGGCGAAGAAAGAAAAGGGGCCTTGCTCGAAGTTCTCCAGGTAACTCCTGGCCGGGTCGTAAAACGGCTCGGTGAGCATGCGCAAATCCCTTTCATTTCAGGGTAACAGACTTCGCGCCAGTCTCCATCCACCGTCCGAAGAAGATCGTCTGCTCAGCTCTCGACGGCGGAAGCCCGAATCACCTCGGTCTTCCCCACTCCCTCCAACACGTATCGCGCGTTCTCGCGCCCCGGCAGCACAACCGCGCGCCCGGCCGGCAACTCTACGCTCGCACTGCCGTCCCGCACAGACGCCCCCTCGTGCAGCGCCACAAGAATCTGCATGCGCCCACCCAATCCCAGGTCCTTCGAACTCCCCGCAGCAGTCCAGAACCGATCTACAACGAAATAAGGCGAACTAATCAGCCGCGTAAACCCATCCTGTTCTACCGGCGCCACCAGACCGGCCCCCGTCCGCGCCTTCGTCACCGCCAGGCCATCCTTCAGGTGCAGCTCCCGCGGCCGTCCATAGTCATACAGCCTATAAGTGGTATCGCTGTACTGCTGCGTCTCCAGCACAACCATCCCCGGCCCAATCGCGTGAATTGTCCCCGCCTCCACATACACCATGTCGCCGGCCTGCACCGACAGGTACCGCAACTTACTCTCGAGCGTTCCCTCGTGAATCGCACGCTCGATCTCCGCCGCCGTGATCTCCTCACGAAAACCCAGCGCCAACTTCGCATCTGGTTCGGCCGAGAGCACATACCAGCACTCGTTCTTCCCGCGCGGCTGCCCAATCGCCTGCGCCTCCGCATCACTCGGATGCACCTGCACCGACAACCACTCGCGCGGAAACAGGAACTTCATCAGCAGCGGAAACTCCCCCGGCTGCACTGCGCCGAACTCCTTCGGCCACGCCCGCGTCACCTCACCCAGTGTGGTGTCGCCCTGCCCTTCGACCGCACAATCCACCGACGTCAGCCACGCCTCACCCACCGGATGTCCCGGCTTCGGCTGCTCCAAAAACTCAGGCAGCTCCATGCATCCCCAAATGCGCTCCGACAGCCACGGCCGCAGCACCACAATCTCAGGCGCACCCGCTACGCCAGGCTGTCCCTGACCTCCTGTCGCGTCGCTGCTGCCTGATGCCATTCCCACCCTCCGCTGTCATTTATATGTCAGCCGTTGGGAGCAACGAAACTCAAGCCACTACTGACACTCCGCGATCAGCACGTCATTCCCGCTCAGGCTCAAATGAATTCCGTCTCCCGACGCACTCACCAGGCCATCCCCAGACAATGGCCGCGGCACCCTGCAACTTTCAGCCCACGTCTGCTTCGTGGGTACATCCAGCGCCGCCGCGCCACTCCCACGATGCAGCGCCACAATCACTCGCCCACTCTGATTCGCCCCCTTCGGCTCACAACCCTCCGCGCGTTGATGCCCCATATCACGCAAAGTCACCAGCCAATCTGCATTCGCCGCGAGTACCTGCTCACCGCCGCACTCCAGCGCACCATGTTCACGCCGCAGCTTCGCCAACCCTGCAACCCACTCAAACTCCGCCTGCTGCTCTTTAGTGCGCCCCGCCTGCGTAAACGCATTCTGCGCATCGCCCGGAAATCCTCCCGGAAAATCCCTGCGATTATCAGGATCATCGCCACCCTTCATCGCGATCTCATCGCCCGCATACAACTGAGGCGTTCCGCGCGAGGTCATCAGATACGCAAACGCCACCCGTCGCAACGACGCATCCGTCACCTGCTCTGCAATTCGCTTTTGGTCGTGATTATCCAAGAACGGCACCAGCCTGTCCGGGTGCGGATACAAAGTGTCCTGCCCGAGAACCTCAGCCAGATGCTTCATCGGCGCGCCCTTCACAAACGTGTCCTGAGCCGCCCAATACGCCGGGTAGTCGAACGGCGTATACAGCCCCGTATCCACTCCGGCTCGCGTCACTCCATCTGCGAATGACGAATTGATCACCGGATCCGCATTCGAAACCTCACCTACCTCCGTCAACCTCGGATACAACGCATGAATCTCCGCCATGTACTCATGCCAGAACTCGCGCCCCACATACGGAAACGTATCGATGCGCAATCCGTCCGCACCTGTCTTCTCAATCCACCACACCTCGTTCTGTCGCAGGTATCTCGCGACCGCTGCGTCGTCCGTATCCATGTCCGGCAATGAATCCACGAACCATCCATCCAGCGTTCCCACACGATCACGCTCCGGAGTATGCGGATCAATCAACGCCTCAAAGTTCGTCTCTCCCGCAATGTGATGTTCGACTGTGCCATGAAACCAGCTCGGCGTCGGCTCATCCGTCACCCACGGATTCAGCGGCCCCACGTGATTCGGCACATCGTCCAACACCAGCTTCATCTCACGCTTATGCAACGCCGCCGCCAGCGCCTGCAAGTCTTCCATCGACCCCCAGTGCGGATCCACCCGATACATGTCCGTCGCGTGATACCCGTGATAGCTCTCCGCTCCAAGATTCTCGTACGGCGGCGTCACCCACACTGTGGTCACACCCAACTGCTGCAAATAATCAAGGTGCTGCTCAATCCCGCGATAGTCGCCGCCGTGCCATCCCCTCGGCTTTGCGCGCTCTTCCTCGGCCGCTGCGCTCGTCGCCGCATCCTGCGCGTGCAACCCATCGTTTTTCAAATCCCCATCAGCGAACCTGTCCGTCATGATCAGGTACATCACGTCCGCCGATGAGAACCCAGCGAACCCCGCGCTCGCCGGCTTCCGCGCGCCGAAGCTGTACTTCGCCTCGGCGCTCTCACCACCACGCACCGCGCGAATCGTGACCGTTTCCGGCCTCGTCGCCGTCTTCGTCAGCCACAGTTGCGCCCAGTGCCCGTTATCTGAAACCACCGTCTTCGCAATCCGCAGCCCCGGATCGCTCAGCGAAAACTTTGCTCCGCTTAACCCTTCACCTCGCACCAGCAACATCGGAGCAGGCATCTGCACCCACCAGTTCGGCGGATCAATCTTCTGAATTGAGATCTTTCGTTCCGTCGTTTGTCCGAAAGCCACAATCACGGAAGCCTGCAGCAGAACAGCAAACGCGAGTAGTCTGCGCCAATTCATTCGCCCTGGCATATCGATCCCTGAGTCTCTCTCAAAAAAAGGGCGGCATTGCAGCCCGCAATGCCGCCTCTGAGTTAGCTGCCATCTCTAGAAGTTGATGCGGGCGGCGAACTCCAACTGCCGTTCCGACTGCTGGCGAACGGAATTGATGGATCCGAAGGAGAACCCCGGTCCAGTCGTGTACGTCCCATTCGCCTGCGCCACACCGTCGTGAATATCGCTATCCGGGCTCGTAAACTGCGACGTGTTGAACAGGTTATAAGCCTGCGCACGCAGCTGGAACTTCACACGCTCCGTAATTGGAAAGTCCTTGAAGATTCCGAAGTTCACCACGTTATATCCCGGCCCCAGGAATTGGTTCCGCGCTACGTTGCCCGGCCGCACGTAGTAGGTGTTTGCGCTTCCGTTCGTAGCTTGCGTCGGCACGCCAAACGTTCCTGTAAAGAACGTCCGGTTGTTCGCATTGCTGCTTCCGCCCACCAGGCTCCGTGGCACCCGCGAATAGCTGATCACATCCGCTCGGTTATCGATGTTCCCTATACCGCTTGTGTTGATATCGAACGGCGTCCCTCCATCCAGAATCACGATGCTGTTCAACTGCCACCCGCCGATCACCTGGTTCAGCGCTCCGGGGATACTGTTGCCGAACTCCTGCCCATGTCCGAATGGCAGGTTGTACACAACCGATCCCGCGAACACATTGGGCTGGTCCTGATCCGAATTGCCATAGTTCTGCCGGAAACCGGGTACTCCACCCGGCAGAACGAAGAATCGGCCACCCGCACCGGCATTGCCAT
>Ga0206804_10222_pt1 | contig 16024 bp, 11 predicted proteins | sample Alteio_BWOrgCont_62_FD_152888 | JGI IMG/M metagenome (GOLD analysis project Ga0206804, IMG submission 152888) | Enriched cells from forest soil in Barre Woods Harvard Forest LTER site, Petersham, Massachusetts, United States -... | ecosystem: Environmental > Terrestrial > Soil > Temperate forest >... | reverse complement strand
CTGGCAGGATGCTTTGGACGATTATCTTGTCGCCAAAGGGTACCGGTAGAAAATTTTCGTTTCCTTAACTGCGGTCTGAACGTAGGAATGCGCCGGCTTAGAATTTACATACAGACCAACATCGCGAGGAAGCTCTTTGAGTCGCCTACTACTGGTTCTTCCAATTCGAGCTCACAAAACCGAGGACGGCGTCTACATCGATTCGCAAGCCCACAATGGTTTAAGACTATGGCTGAAGAATTTTGATGAGGTCGTACTTGCCTGCTTATTGGTAACGAATCAGGATGGGCCGACGTTACCTCTGAGCACGATCGAGGGGCACGAAAGGTTGACGTTTGTGCCTTTACCAGAAAGATGGTTGCCCCATAAGTTTGTGGGGGCCCTATTACCTGTTTCAAAGATACTCGCGCGGGAAATAGATCGCGCCGATTATCTTCATTTCGCCATCGGCGGATTGTGGGGATGTTGGCCTTCAGTCGCATCGCTGATCGCCGTGCAGCGTAAAAGACGCTTCGCTGTCTGGACGGACCGGGTTGAATCACAGGTAGCGCGAACTGCGGCTGGAGCCAAGACCGGTCTGGCTAAAATTTATACCCTTATGACGGCCGAGATCATGCGCCACTATGAGCGTGCTATCATTCGGCGGTCGGCGATTGGCCTTTTTCACGGAGCCGATTGTTTCGACGCGTACGCCAAGTTCTGCGCCAATCCACATTTGGTCCATGACATCCATATCAACCCGTCCCAACACATTTCCGCTGATGAACTCGACGCGCGTTTGCACCGTCGCGGCGACGAACTGCGTGTCGCATATGCTGGTCGAGCAGTAGCGGACAAAGGTGTTATGGATTGGGTCACAGCTATTTCAATCGCGCGCGATCAGGGTGCCAAGCTGAGTGCTACCTGGTTCGGAACGGGTGTCGAACTGGCAGCCGCACAGCAATTGGCGAGGGATTTACGGGCACCGATTTTGTTTCCTGGTTCGTTGCCTCACGGAGAGATACTGGACACGCTAAAGACTTTCGATATTTTTATGTTCTGTCACAAAACCTTAGAATCTCCACGCTGCCTTATCGAAGCTCTCGCTTGCGGGTTGCCTATTGTTGGCTATCGTTCACCTTACCCGGCTGATTTAATATCGGAAGGCGGCGGGGGTGTGCTGGTTGATCGCGACGACACAGGCAAGCTAGCTGAGATTATTGTGGCGTTGCAGGACGACCGGATTAAACTTGACGAGCTTTCGAGATGTGCCCGTTTGGACGGTCAACGCTTCTCCGACGAGTTGGTTTTTACACACCGGTCCAGCTTGATGAGAACCATTAGCAATAATGCATAGCTATCGCTTTCAACACCAGATCGATCTGCTGCGTAGAGATTTAAGCAGTTGCCGCGATGCTTTCAGCAAGAGCGCGAAAGCATCCGTCCCTCGTATTGGCGGTGTCGACTTGCGTGCTTCAAGCCGGTTGAGCTTGAGTGGAAACCACGTTGACTAGACTTTTTCCCATTCGAGATGCGGCCTTTTCTATTGTTCTTTCGAAAACTACGCCCGACCACCAGCACAAAGCCAAAATACTGGTGAGAGCGACGAAAAATGCTGATAAGCCATGCTTGTCGACATTGGCGTGGATGAAAGACCACTCGACACCCTCAATAATGGCGAAGTGCACCAAGTAAATAGAGTAAGAAAGCTGTCCTAGCCGGTTGATTGGTTTACACGTCAACTCTAGTTTGAAAGCGACGACCACCAAGGCCATCAAGAAGCCAACAGCAACCCAGAAAAACGGCGACGACGGCACTGAATAAAGCGCTTTCAATGAAAAGGCCAGACTGAGCCAGCTGACGGATATGGCACCGACAATGGTGATCAGCTTCCCTGAAATTCCGTTTATGGATTTGTACAAAAAAATGCCAAGCAAGAAAATCGGTGCTTGGTTAAAAAAATTGGAAGAAATTGAACTCATGACGCAGATCCTGGTGAGGAAAATCTCTCAAGAGAATGTCATAAATTGGCTGAACGATGCTTATATTTGCGAGGTAGAGTAAAAAAGCGCCGATGAAATAAACCCCGACACTATTAAATCGAGTCATTAGAAACGGGAAAAATAAATAGAACGTCATCTCGACAGCGATACTCCAGCCGCCGGGCACCACTGAGTTAATGGTATCTGGCCAAAAGCCATTCACGAAAAACAGGCTTGTAATTATTTGTCGGGCTCCCACTCCGTCGGGTGCCCACGGTGTCGAATTTAGGCCATTCAGGAGCAGATAGCCGCACATTGCTAACCAAAATGGCGGAGCTATTCGAAAGAAGCGCCGAATATAGAACTTCAGCGCAGCGCTGCCTTCGTCCGAACGGCGATCCCACATGTAGCACATTGTTATTGCGCTAATCAGGAAGAACAGTTGCACCCCTTGAAAACCCAGCGATAGTAGCAAAGTTAACGCTTTAACCCCGGGATCAAATATTAGCGATACATGGAAAGCGACAACGCCCAGGATCGCTATTCCTCGAATGAAATCGAGAGTCGGTTGTCGCCTGTCACCTTCGGCCGAAATCGGCTTGGAAATACTCATCGCGGCAAAACTCATCAACTCAGATGATTTAAGCATTAATGCAGGAATTGGGTGGACTTCGCTAGGACATTGCGTATCAATTATAATAGAGAGTCGAATATCTTGAATACATGGTAAGGAGTGATCCGACTCGCTGGAAAATATTCTGCTCCGGAATGCCCAAACTGACGAGCTTTACATCCCGGTTTTCAGGGGCTTTGGACACAATTTATATGCCGCGCGTGTGGATCGCATAGGAGCTATTCAGCCTAACCGAAGCGCGGATTTCACTGTGCACACTGAAGACCTCACAGATTGCTCGTTGAGATACCACCGCGACTGGGCGAAGGGCGCATATTGACATGAAACCCGGCTCCCATCCGCGCCTCCATTTGCCTTAGATCTCACCGGAGCATCGAAACATGCACGCTGCCGAGCTTTCTATTATCGTACCGACATTCAATGAGCGGAACAACATCACTGGCGTGATTGCGGCGGTTTCGGAAGCCCTGTTGGACGTTTCGTGGGAAATCGTTTTCGTTGACGACAATTCGCCTGACGGCACAGCGTCTTTTGTACGAGAGATTGCCCGAACGGATCCACGTGTGAGATGCTTACATCGAGTCGGGCGCAGGGGGCTCTCATCGGCTTGCGTAGAAGGAATAATGTCGACTGCCTCACCGATCATCGCGGTGATGGATGCCGACCGCCAGCACGATGAACGCGCCCTGGGCAAAATGTTTGAGATCCTACGAACGACTGAGGCTGATGTTGCAGTCGGGAGCCGGTACGTTGAGGGCGGTGGACTAGGCGACTGGCATCGAAGCCGCGTCCTTATGAGTCGTGTGGCCACGCGGCTGACCAATTTGATCACCGGCACAAAACTAAGTGATCCGATGAGCGGTTTTTTCATGATGCGTCGCGACGTTTTTCTCACATCGCTGCCCCGACTTTCTTCGATTGGATTCAAGATCCTCTTAGATATATCCGCCAGCAGTGATCGGGTGTTGAAAATTGTTGATGTTCCATACGAATTTCGTTCGCGACAGCACGGCGAAAGCAAACTTGATTCGCTAGTATTATGGGAATTCTTTTTGCTGCTGGTCGATAAATCGATCGGTCAGTATATTCCGACTCGATTCATAAGCTTTGCACTCATCGGCGGCAGTGGGGTTCTTGTCCACATGTTCGTTTTGACGCTCTTGTTCAAATTTTTAAATGCCGATTTTATCACCGCCCAGATCGGAGCAACATTCACTGCGATCACGTCGAACTTTCTACTCAACAATGCGCTTACTTATCGCGACCGGCGGCTGCAGGGTCTCAGGCTTTTATTTGGATGGATTACTTTTAATCTAGTCTGTTCAGTGGGCGCTATTGCCAATGTTGGTGTCGCAAATTGGATGTTCGTGAATGACTCGATGTGGCTACTCGACGGGCTTGCTGGGATCGCAGTTGGCGTCGTTTGGAATTACGCTATGTCATCAATCTTCACTTGGAAAAAACAATGAGATCAGCGACCAAGCGCAATAGCCTTTTGGTCGGCAGAGACTTCATTTACGGCTCATTGTTAGCCGTATTGTTTATCATGCTATCGGCTGAGTTATATTTTTTCGCGAGTGTGCAAGATATTTGGGTTGACGAGACGACGCAGCTTTCAGGAATAACGCTGTCCCCGCTGGAATTGCTGCGCTGGCTTTCGGGTATTAATTTGGATCGGTTTGGCGTTCCCGGTGATCGCATGCCGCCGGGTAGTTATATGATCGATTGGATATGGCTGCACCTTTCGGGCCCTTCAGTCTTCGGGTTTAGGCTCTTCCATTCAACGTTGGTGGTTGTAGGTGTGGGGTTGTTGGTCGCTTTCTCATGGCGAACCTTGGGTCCGGCGAGTGCTACTTTGATTCTCGCATTCTTAACGTTCTCGCCCAAGCTCATTCAGACTGCCGTTGAAATCCGCGCTTATCCGATTTTTTTCGTTGTTACCTGTGTGCAGGCTTCGGTCTTTGTTGTGCTCGTCAGTAGGGACAGGGTTGATATCAAACAATTGTTCGCATTTGCAATGATCTGTCTTGCCGCGATTTATACGCATTTCTATGGAATTGTTAGTACATGCGCCTTTTTTCTTGCGCTGGGAATTGCATTTTTTCGATCGTCGGAGTCGTTGGTTGGGCTCGCGGTCGCCTCCGCCAGCGTGATGGTCGGATCGTTAGGGCTACTACCGTTTGTATCGAGCGCAGTTGTTCAGTCGCCCCCGACGACTGGTCAACACATCATACGCTATCTTATTTATCCGTTTAGGCTATTTGGTGACGCGGCCAATACGGTTTCCGTGACTGCTTTCTTATTGTTTTTTTTGGGGGCGCTGGCTTTGTTTTCAGCCGGCGCTTTTTCCGCGTTCGCGCGCGCAAAGCTTCGGACCACGCGTCCATTCGACTGGCTTTGGGTTGTCGCAATCGCTGGCATATTTGCGACTATCGCGGCAAGCTTGGTCATCAGAACGTTTGACGTCTTGAATTCGAGTTACAGCAGCTGGCTCTTTGTATTGCTAGCGTTGTTGATCGGCGTCGGCGCGGCCCTTCCGACAGGATTTCGCTTTTGGGACGACGCCGGCAGGTTTGTTGCCGGTGGAGCAATGTTGGTAGGTGCCGCGATATCGACTCACTCGTTTCTCAGGCATGCTTCTATGTTCGTGCATGGGCCAGGTCGCTTTGTCAGTGGCGTTTATGACAAAGTTGGGTTTCCAAAGGCGATTGTCTACGAGGCCGGATCTGCATGGGGTTTTTCTTATTTTCCGCTTGCCTTTTCCTACAATCAGCAAATCATTCAATATAGATCAGCTGAAAACAAAGATGGCTTAATTCGAATTGGTGGTAGCGAAGGCCAGCCCGTCGCACAACGAATGGAATCTGCTCTTGAATCCTATAATAATATACTTCTTGTCGATGTTCGGTTACGTACCGCTCAAGATTTGCGTCGATGCCAGAACCATCCTAGCTCATGTCCCCAATATGCGATCGGCGAAGTAGGAGGCTGGCTAGCCGGTACAGGGAATTGGACGGAATATAAAGCCGAGCGAAGTTTTGGATTATACGATGCGCAGATAAGATTGTTTAAACGGGTGCCGCAAAGTGCGGCGCCAAGCGTCAACCAATAAGCTACGATTTTCACTAACCCGGCCTTGCTTGAGGCCTCAAATCGCGGCGTTCAAGGCGCGTTGGGATCACAGCCGCCATTCGGCTGTAGTTCAGTACAAAGCTTAAATTGGAGACACAAAAGTGCCTCAGTAGGGATCGGTTTAGATTTAGCACGTTAGGCGGCATGCTGCAGTTTCGTCAATAAATTATTTTCGACATTGTCGTCTATTGCGCATGAGAGTTTCACTTTTTGTCGTGACGGCGTCTTGGACAACCTTTACGGCCGCCGACAGAATTGGAACGGCCGCCACCAACACTTCGAATTGGAACGGCGGGTTTGTCTAGACTTCTCTCAGTGCACCTATCGCGGGACGGCCACCATTGGGTTTACGATGTATGAGGGTGGCTACGCTACTGGTTGCGGCGCGGGTTAGGTGCCTCAACGCCACTCTCCCCGTCACCGCCGTTTCGCGAGGATCGACGACTACACTCACTGTCGGAACAAATACCTGGAACTATATCTGCAACATGGCAAGCCTTTGCACCCAAGGGCAGCCTACAATGAAGCTAAGCTTTGGCGGTGGCTGTGGTCTCAACGGTCTTAATCCCGCGGTGCTGTCAGCGACTGCGACTACAATCACCGTCAACGTTAATTCGGGTGCTTTCACGGGCTGCGTGACCGGAACGGAATCCTACGATGGTACCGACGGGGCGACAGGTTACGTGCAGACTTTCGAACATGGCGTAAAAACACGAACAGCAGCAATTTACATGCTACCGAACTTGCCTTCTTACGGCCTTTTTATTCCGCAGGGGCGTTTTCCTGCGGAATATGATGCATGTGACTCAGCCGACTGGGGAAAGTACAATCCGAATGTTTATCAAGCGGATACGCCGGTCATTTCCGCAGTGCAGGCGTTCCAGGCTTCGCCGTAAAGGGTTGCTCTGGAGACAATTCAAAAGTCACTTGAGTTATTAAGGTGGACAGAATTCCCATGGTCACTTCGACGATCATCACGAAGCCTACGGATCGAACCGTACCGATCGGCCGTCGACCCATGACTACCGTTTGGCCAAGCGGGGTGATCAGGCCAGGCTTTATTGGAGAAAGGCAAAGACTAACGGTATATTGGTTGTCGACTTGGCAAGCATCAAAGGTAGCGATCGATACAAAAAATTGGTCCTTCAAAACTGTTCAACATATTTAAAATGGACGATCACCTAAACCTTATCACAATATCGGCTCTGATTTGCTGGCCTATGGTCGCGTTCTATCTTTACAGAACACGACCACTCAATCATGCGACCCTTTGGACAATCCTGGGCGGCTATATGCTGCTGCCGTACGGAGCAATCATAAAATTTAAGATGGTTCCCGCGTTCGACAAAAGTTCGATTTGCAGCATTGCCGCATTTTTTGGATGTATGATCATTTCTGGTAGGAATTTAAGATACTGGAACGGCTTTGGATTGGCAGAATTGCTAATTTCAACAATGATTATCTCCCCCTTTATTACCGCCCAACTCAACAGTGATCAAATTATTATCGGATCCACGATCCTCCCAGCGCTCAACAGCTATGATGGGGGTTCAGCGGTTATAGAAGAAATTATTAAACTTATCCCTTTCTTCATTGGGCGCCAATTCCTCAGCGGTAGGAGCGATACGGAAGAAATCCTCCGCGTACTCGTCGTGGCTGGTCTCATTTATTCTTTTCCAGCTATGTTTGAGGTTCGGTTTAGCCCACAGCTTCACATATGGATCTATGGTTATTTCCCATGGGACAATGCCTTCGATCAACAAATGCGTGCTGACGGTTTTAGGCCTGTTGTGTTTATGGGACATGGACTCTTAGTGTCGTTCTTTTTTTGCACAACGGCAGTAGCTGCGGCTGCCTTCTGGCGAACAAACACACGAGCGATCCGGAAACTAGGCCTGCCCTCCGGATGGATTGCGGCCTATCTTTGCGTTATACTCGCGCTATGCAAGTCATTAGGTTCAACCATTTACGCGGCGATTGTTGTTCCACTAGTCTACCTTACTAAACCTAAAATGCAGATTAGGTTCGCTGTTTTCTTGACCAGCGCGGCGTTGCTCTATCCGGTGCTGCGTGCAAGCGATCTTGTTCCGACCAATACGATTCTAGAGTTGGCCTCATCTGTGAGTTCCGAGCGAGGTGAATCTCTGGAGACTCGGTTGCTAAACGAGGAAGCATTACTTCGACGAGCGTCTGAGCGCTTGTGGTTCGGATGGGGCGGTTTTGGTCGTAGTCGCATCTATGACGAGGCGGGCAGAAATCTTTCTATCACTGACGGAATCTGGATTATTACCCTCGGGGTTTTCGGTATCGTCGGCTTTGTCGCTCAATTTGGGCTTCTGGCGCTGCCGATTTACACAAGCGCTCGCGCCATTCGGTACGCGAACTCCGGTAAAGACCAGATATTTCTCTGCGCACTTACCCTCATATTGGCGATAAACATTTTGGATCTGATACCCAATTCTTCGATTCGTCCGTGGACTTGGCTAATCGCTGGCGCTCTGTTGGGTCACGCTGAGGCGCTGCGCAGAGGTGCTCGACTATCCAAGAGCCTTCCTATGAAGTCGACTGATTTTGGGCCAATCCGGGCACGGGTTCGAGGATGATCATTGGTTTCAACGCTGGCACGGCGCAGTTGAGCTGTTGCCACGAGGATAGTGCATAGGTTTAGGAGCGTTTGTCGCAGCGGGTTGGCCTGAGGTTCGCGAGGCGTCAAAATATTGACTCGATAACATTCGTCCTTTGTATTCGTTTTTGCTGAAATGATGGAACTTGCGGGGGCGGATTCGGTGGAATGACCGCTTTGACCCGTTGCTGCGCAAGTTCCTGATGTAGAATGCTGCAGGCCCGGTCGGCGAGAACTTGCTTGGGCCGATGGGTGCGTGCTTCAGTAGTTCGCGGATAGCGATTTCGGTACTGCAATTCCGCTAAATCGCGGACAGTTGCGAGGTGTTAGTTTTCGGCAGCGCCTTACAGGCAATGTTTCCTCTCAAGCCGAGTTTTGGGAGAGGCAATGCGCAGACGAGAGCAAGCGAAGCGAACGACTGTAAGGGAAATCTTGAGGCGGACATCGAGCAAGGCCTGCTAGTTCGGGCGATCTCGGAACGGCTGCGATCAACAAGACCTCGATTTCCACGGAGTGTCTTACATTGTCGTCTGCGGCGTAAGAATCGTCTAATGTGCTGTTGGCAGCCGCTGAGAGGCGGGCCCCACGGCGACATGGAAGACCTATCAGCTTTTTTTGCCCTGGAGGGTTGGGAAAGCATACGATAATGTTAACTGGTAAACTGGAAGTTGCTGCATGCGCCGCATAGTCGCCCTTGATTTTTATCGCTTTGTTGCGGCCTTCGGCGTTGTGGTACTACACCTCACCGAATTTGGTGGTTACGATCGAGGATCTGGTTTCGGATATTGGACAAGCGACTTTAGTCTGTTGGTGGATTTTTTCTTCATTTTGTCTGGCTTCGTTATCGCTGCTAACTATTCAAATTCGATTGGTACTGCGAGTGAGATTCTAATATTCTTACGGAAGCGCCTGGCGAGGATCTACCCACTTTATTTGGCAACTACGCTATTCTTTCTTGGAATTTTCGCGATCGGGAAGAGTTCGCATCCAGAAAATTATGCAACGTCCTCCATCGTTGCGCAGCTTTTCTTAGTGCAGCAGTGGCAGATCAATCCACCACTACCTTTCAATTTTCCGGCCTGGTCAATAAGCGCCGAATGGGCAATGTACCTCTTGTTTCCTCTACTCGTTTGGATATCGCACGGCAAAGGACGGAGCATTTTGATCCTGATCGCAATGTCCGCGGGGATCGTGATTTTTGTTTTGGTGCATATCGGCACAATGCATCAACCTATCTGGAATGCTTTGCGTGCCCTTCCAACATTCACAATGGGCGTACTGCTTTATGAGATATTTCCGGGCGAACGGATTCAACGAGGCGCAGTGCTGGGACTCTTGGCCTTCTCCTTTTCGATCGCATCGTTGCTATTGCATCTAAATTTTCTCGTAACGATAGCCATGTTTTGTTTGACAATATTTCTTACCGCCCGGGACCCTCATCCGAGCCCATTGTTCAGATGCGCCGTTCTAAAAGTATTGGGCGATGCTTCGTATTCCGTCTATCTGCTACACGCTGTAGTCTTTAGTATCGTGTATAAAGGAATAGCACCTCGTTTGTTTCTTGGACAGCCGCCTCTGTATGTTGGCCTCGTCACTTGCGCGCTAATCATTCCGATCTCCGTGGTTTCTTTCTATTGCTTTGAAGCGCCAGCACGAAAATTTCTAAGCGGCAGTTCAGAGTGGATTAAATCGGTCGGTTCGACTAAAACGCTTTCAGCAGATGAGATGAGTTGACTTGGGCGGCTAGGTTCGGTGGAGCTGACTGAGTGCGCCGAGGGTACGTCGGCGTTATGATCAGAAAAGCCTTCCCGCGCTTGCTATCGAGATTGGTCCAGCAGAGTGTGTTAGCGCGCTTCGCTACAGACCTGTGAACAAACTTGTCAAGCCGGTCTTTACGATGGAAGGTTGATTGGGCGGAGGGTAGCTTCGCTTTATGAGCAAATTAGACTTCTATCGGTTGGCTGTCCCGAATCTTGGGCTAATTCCAACCATCAACCTTCAGTTTAAGAAAAGATCGCGTTCACCATTATTAAAACTCACCTCCCGACAACTCGATTTCCCTGTTTATGCGCGGCGTGGAACGAGCGACTTATCGGTGTTTCATCAAATCTTTGTCGAGCGCGAATACAGTTGCATCGACAGTCTAAAAGTTGAAGGACTCATCGTCGATCTTGGTGCTAACGTTGGCTATTCAAGCAGTTATTTCCTATCCCGTTTCCCTAAATCCAACGTCATTGCTATAGAACCTGATGGCGGAAATCTGGATTGCGCACTGATGAATACAAATCCATACGGAACGCGCTGTCGTGTTATACGAGCAGCGATTTGGCCGCTTGATGAAAAGCTAGCGTTTCAAAACGAAACAATGGGGACAGGTCATGAGTGGGGGAGAAAGCTTAAGCCGTCACCGAGTGGCGAAGTCGACACGATTACCATGCCCGAGGTAATAACAGGGCACGGTGGCATAGAAAGAATTGCACTCTTGAAGGTTGATATCGAGGGCGCCGAAGTTGATCTTTTTGGTCACGGTGCTGATAAGTGGATCGATAAGGTTGACAACATCGTCGCCGAATTACACGGCGAGGAAGCAAGGCGCGTTTTTTTCAACGCCATTTCTCATCGAAAGTTTTGGATCTCAGAATGTGGAGAACTTACCGTGTGCCTTAGCTGATCAGCCGTTTCGAGCCTCACCGGATTGCGATGGGAATCGACTCGCGCCGAAGTGAGGACCGACGCCAGCATCCTCGAGATTTTATTTAGGGCGATATTTGAAATGCCTGCACCGCCGAAACAACGGGAGTGTTCGTCTGGTAGACATCTGGGACATATTTGCCCCAATCGGTAGTATCGGAATCAACATACTCGGCCGGAAAGCGCCCTCCGGCGGCGTAGAACGACTGCAGAAAGGATTTTTCCGTTGCGATGAGATTACTCGGATTTGTGTTCTGCTTAACGCCGAGCTCAAAGGTAGTTGCATATCCGCCAGATCCTCCGGCTCCGTCGTAGGATGCACTACCGGTGGTGCAGCCTTTGAACGAAGTCGAGTCCACGCCAATTGTGATGGTTGTATTCGTTGCTAATAAAACAGCGGGGTCGAGGCCATTGAGTTGACACCCGCCGCCAAAGGTCAGCTTGGTCGTTGGGGGGCGTCCCTTGCACAGGTTCGCCGTGTTGCAAATATAGTCCCACGCGTTTACACCAACCGTCAGCGTTGTAGTAATACCCAGAGACACGGAAGTGACGGCGGCGGTCGGGTTTGCCATAAGACCGCCGGAGCACTGATAGCTGTACCCACAAGTGCTAGTCGTGTATCCGCCCTCGTACATCGAATAACCGATCTCGGCTGTGCCAACGTAAGTCGCAAGGTACTTGGAGAACCCGGGAAAAATTGAATTTTGCAACCAGTTTAGATTGCCACCGAATCCCTTAGTCGAGGTTCCCGCCAGGTAATCATTAATTAATGCATCTTTCTGGCCGCTTGACGCTCCATTCACATACCAAAAAGCCCAACCGATTTCGGCGATCGTACCGGAAAAAGCCGACTGGTAGTAGGCAGGCGGGCAGATATGTGTGATCCAGTTGTAAGCAGCGCTTCCTCCGGTGGAAACGTATTCAGGAGAAGTCAACCTCGCTCCTTGGTTCTGCGAACCAAATTCCATATATGAGCTTGTGCTGGGTAAGATAGAAAGCGTCAAACCGGGCTCTATTTTGTAGACTAGTGTTTTTCTGATTGAACCCGTTTGTGCAGTAAAAGCACCATTCGTGCTCTCGATAGAGCCAGTTCCGGTGAGCCCTCGCACAAAGACCGATGATCCAGCTTGCAAAAATGGTGGGGCAGATGCCAGGTTCACCGTCACCTGACCCGTTGCGGCATTATAGAAACCTGATGAGATGGCGTGCGCTTCCGGCACGCTCGTCGTGTTCATGCACGCAAGCATCTGATATTTCGTTCTGTCGCCCGCATAGACCGTGCTAACGGTCTGCCCCATCTGCGAGGCGACTCGGCCGTACCAATCGTCGTGGTCGAAACTTAAGCCGTTGCGCGCAAATTCCTTGTTGTCGGAATAAATTGTGCCAAAAAACTCATAATTCCAGTCCTCGTTGGGCGGCTCAAATCGCGGGATCAGCCCGCTCAGAAGATTGTTCTTGGCGTAAGTTGCAAGCTGTGACGCATAATCGGTCGGAGGATCCATCGCATAGACTGGCATCACGTACCAAGGATGCGCGCCGATCTCGTTGGCGCATTGGGTGAAAATCTCAGGCGGGGTGCCGCCTTGGAGCCCGATGTTGAATTTCGCATTGTTTCCAACAAGCCACACTCCCAATTGCGCATCATAAGTGATTGTGGACCAGTGTGCGTAAAAGGTTGTAGCAGAATTCTGCGTGCCAAAAGCCATCGCAGAATTCGTAACAAGTGGAATTGACCCGGTATTGTTGACATTCAGCATGGGGGAGAAATAGATCATGTCTCCTTTAGTCACAGTCCCTGTGAACGGAGAGGATGTGAAAGTGACCATATTTCCGGCGATGCTAGCCACCTTTACCGTAGATGACATCGCGTTCTGAGAGTTGGCGTCACCCGCGACCATTCCCGGGACAAGTCCCATTACAGAATCGAGTGTGAGCGTCACCCCACTGTTGGCAGTTTGCGCGGCAGTGGAGCTCGGCGGGACAATATTCGATGCCGGCTTGGCAATTATGTGCGCTTTGTCCGAAAGATTGAAGCCGGGAAAAGCGAGATTGTATTGAGCTCCCGATGAGAGAATGATCGCGTTCGATGTCAGCAATGACGATGGGAAATAGTTGTTCGCACCATAACTCCACCAGGACGTCGGGGTACGATCGGACCAGAACGCAACATTGCTATAATTGGCGAAACTTCTGTTAAGGTCTCTGATAACTCCGAAATTTGCGCCCACAGTTGACGCAAATTTAGTTCCCCTGCAAACATAGCCAGCCGATATCAGCGAAGCATCGTTTACATTGTAGACTTGGATCGACGTTGGTCCGCCGCCTGCTACAGCTAGAATTTCAAATTTGGGACTTGTTCGCCCTTTGTAGTTTACAACCGCTGTGCAGCGGGGGCCCGAAAACGTTAGACCGGAGATGGTGCATCCGGACCCCGACACCGAGACAATTGATCCCCCAGGGTTGATTCTTGTAGGTCCCCCCCCGGTCACGACTACATTATAGTTTCCGGGCCTATCTGTAGAAGTAGGAAGAGCGAAAGTTGTCCACCAACCTCCCACAACTGACAAGCGGTTGTTGTCGCTAGGGAATCCGTTAGAGTTGAAAATAGATACGTCTACTGGACCATTGCCAATCACAGTTGCCCAATCTCGCGAGTCAAGAAATCGATTAATTGGGACATATTCCCCTGATCCGAGAAACGACGCGCTCATAGTTGTTTGAGTGATCTGGCCATTCCAACTCGTCGATGACGAAATAGCGTCGCCCTGAACAAATCCGGGGAACAGAGGAATAGAGAGCAGTGCAAGTCGTTTGGAGAGCATCGATCGCATTTTTCAGGACCAGTATGAGTAGTAACCGTAATCGAGCCATTAGTGAGATCAGTCTGCCGATCAACCTGCTTCGAAGTAGGTCGTCGTCGGTAAGAGGCAGCACCGCCCCAAAAACTTAGATCACCGGAACTTTTAGAACTAGCCCCTTATTATTCACAAGCCAAAATTTGACTAGTTGAAGGCGGTATCAGCGTAAGTGCGGGAGTTTACATGCTGCTGGAATGCCGGGTGTTTCGCGACGAAAGCATTGACCGAGCTAGGATTGATACCATTTGGTCAACCGATGTTGCCGCATGTCAGCTTTAATCAGGGCCGCCGTCGAATGGCTATCGCTATCAAGGAAGTAGCCTCGCCGCTTTTTGGCGCAGGCTTTATCAGACATCCAGCAAGAGCGAATGCACCAGCAGCCGGAATCACATGTAAGGCCGGCATTGGCATTGCCGTCAGCATTTGCTAGGACGGCGCTATCGAGCACAGCAAACGTGACGACGCTTTTGAACTGAACAGTACTTTTTTGCCGAAAATGACGGTCTTCAGAACGCAACCAGAATTCTAGCTAGAACAGAGTCTTGATGTCTAAGCGCGCGGTTGCTGGCTTGCAAAAATGACGGACAGCTCCGTGGAGCAAGATTTGCCGTCGCTTAGGTCACGGGTATTTCGTGCGGGTAGCTGGACTATAGTTGGCCATTTTTGTTCGTTGGCACTTCGATTTGTGGCAAGTTTGACGCTGACGCGAATTTTTGCGCCACAAGTCTTCGGAATTTTATCCGTCCTGACGGCGATCCAAGTCATAATTGCATTACTGACTGATTTTGGCGTCAGACAAGCTGTCATTCAAAGCTCGAGCGGGGAGGATCGGTCGTTTCTTCGTACAGCATGGACAATTCAGATTTTGAGGGGCTTGCTGATATGGGCTGTTAGTATTCTGGTTGCAATTGCTTTGTACGCTACCCAAACGTGGAATTTGTTGCCAGCCGGTTCCGTATATGAAGCGTCTAGTTTTCCGATCTTCGTGGTCGCCTCTTCTTTTGCCGCGGTAATCCTTGGTTTCCAATCTATGAAAGCTATTACAGCAGACCGAGACCTCGATGTAATGCGCCTAACCCTGATTGATGTTGCAGCGCAGATCGTTAGCTTTTTTTTTATCGTGGGTTTTGGCTGGGTTACCCGTTCGATCTGGTCGTATATCGCAGGCAGCATTTTAAGTTCGGTCTTGGTTGTCGTGTTTAGCCATACCTTGTTGGAAGGTCCGAAAGATCGACTTGGGTGGAATAGGGATGCCATCCGCGAACTTGCACGTTTTGGCAGGTGGACATTTGTTTCATCTGCTATCGGTGCGGCGGCTATGAACGGAGATACTCTGTTAATGGGAGCTTGGGTGCCCGCGCCGGTGCTCGGGTTTTATTCCATTGCGAAAAACCTCGCTTCTGTCGCAGATGATATTGCTAATCGCCTTTATGGAAGAGTTTCGTTGCCCGCGCTGAGTGAAGTCGCTCGCCTGCGACCTGAGCGCTTTCCCGACCTGCTCTTTCGGATGCGCTTGATTAGTGACTCGGTAGTATTGGGCTTTGCAGGCTTTTTGTTTGCAGCAGGAGGAGGCATCGTTTCATTCCTGTATGATCCTCGGTATTCTTCAGCCGGATGGATGCTTCAATGGCTGTCTTTCGGACTGGTCTTTACTAGGTATGGTGTCTCGCAAAGCGCATTTCTTGCTTTGGCGCGGCCGCAGTATATTTCGGCTATCAACATCACAAAGCTTGTTTCAATATTAACAATAGTGCCGGTGGCCTTCTACTTATTCGGCGTTAAAGGAGCCGTGATTGGAATTGGTTTTCATATGTTTCCGTGCATTGCGTGGATATTTTATTATAATCGACGACATGGGCTAAACAGCGTTTTTGTTGAAGTCGCTTCACTGGCTGCTTGGTTCGCGGGGTGGCTCGTTGGCTTAGGGGCCGTAGAAATACTAGCTTTTGCCAAGCAAGCTATCACCGGTCCTTTTTAGTCCGATCGGGTAGAACGCTGTGGCCAAGGCAACCGGTTTCGGTGCGACGATAAGATACAAGCAGCAGTCTTGGCACCTGCAGCTTTTACAGAAGGAAGCAACAGCGCAGCTGGTGCTTGGGTAGTCACTGCGACGCCCGCTCCAGCC
>Ga0206804_10220_pt1 | contig 16058 bp, 19 predicted proteins | sample Alteio_BWOrgCont_62_FD_152888 | JGI IMG/M metagenome (GOLD analysis project Ga0206804, IMG submission 152888) | Enriched cells from forest soil in Barre Woods Harvard Forest LTER site, Petersham, Massachusetts, United States -... | ecosystem: Environmental > Terrestrial > Soil > Temperate forest >... | reverse complement strand
GAACCGAGCCGAAAAAGAAGAGGCCGATCTCGAGCGGCGCCAAGCCGAGGCTGAAGCTGTTCCAGTAAAGGAGTTTCATGACGAGGTAGCCGAACGCAACGCCCAAGCTGAGAAACGAAACCGCGAACCCGAGCATGGTCGCAAGGCGCAGCGGCACCTTCGAGTGGTTGGTGATGCCGAGCATCGCCATGTCGTAGAGGCGGTAGAAATTATTGCTGGTGATCCCGCGCTTGCGCACCGGCTGGTGATAAGGGATTTTCGCGATTGGAAAGCCGATCTCGGATACGAGCCCGCGGAAATAGGGATAGGGATCGTCGATCTCGGCAAGGATGTCGATGAAGCGGCGGTCGTAGAGCCCGAAGCCGGTCGCATTTTTGTTGAGATCGATTTCCGCGAGGCGGCTGACCAGTTCGTAGTAGGCTTTGCGGATCGCGAACAGGAGCGCCGATTCCTCGCTGTCGGCCTTGACCGCGATGACGACGAGAAATCCTTCCTCCCACTTCTTGATGAATTCCTTGATCAGCTCCGGCGGGTCCTGCAGATCGGAGACGACGCTGATGATGGCATCGCCGCGCGCGCTGACCATGCCGTGGTGCGGCGAGCGGATGTGGCCGAAGTTGCGCGCATTGACGATGACCTTGACGTTTTTATCCTTCGCGGCGAGCTCGCGCAAAATCGCGACGGTGCCGTCCTTCGACGCGTTGTCGATGAAGATGTGCTCGTAGCGGTAGCGGCCGATTTCCTGGAAAACTTTTTTGACCTGCTCGTAGCATTCGCGGACGTTTTCCTCCTCGTTGTAACAGGCGCTGACGACGCTGATGAGTTTGTCCCCCGCCGGTCGGGCCGGAAGAGTGGAGGGGGCGATGCAGGCGGAGGGACGTTCCAAGGGTGATCCTTAAGATGTGACCGACGTCATTCCTAGCAGATGGAATTTCAAACCGCAACGGTGCTGCTTACTGCGACCGCAACGCGATGGCGGGAATGCAATTCACCTTTACCCTTTTACCTTTCACCTTTTCCTTTTGTTACTTCGTCTGCGGCGGGGGGCGGTCCCGGATCGGCGGAAAGCCGCTTCGGGACGAAAGGCGTCAAGTCGATGGTAGGCCCGTCACGCGAGCTGAGCGTGATCTTGAGCGGTCGGAGGCTTTCAAGCGTGATGAATTTCAAGTCGGGCTTTTCCTCCATCAGCGCTTTCTTCTGGCTCGGATGGTAGGCGCCGAAGGGATAAAAGGCGTAGGTCTTGGTATAGATCTGGTCGCGCGGCACCGTCGGCGAGTAGCCCCACGCATTCATCACTCCGGCGAGAACGGCATAATCATAAGTACCGAGCAGCGAGTAGGGCTCCTCGAAGCGGTCGTCCGTATAGAGATTGAATGGGATGATCACTGCGATGCGGTCCGTTGGTTTCAGCAGAGGTCGCACCTGTTCCCAATAGCGCTCGCACCCGCCGGTGGTGAGGAGCTCGCGGTCCCAGGTCATCTCGTTAAAGGTCGGCGGCAGCGAATAGAGCAGCAGCGGAATCACAAAAACGACGGTGCCGAAAAAAGCCGAGTATTGCCGCAACGGCATGGGCATTCCCGGTGGCCGGACGAGCAGGAACAAATGCATGAAAAACTGGAACTGGATGAATTCGCGAAACGGCCAGCGCATCGATTTGAACAGCGGCAGGTGCATCATGATCTCCGAAATCCAGAGAGGGCGGCAGATCAGGACCGCGCCGAAGAGCATCGTGACGAGGGTCGTGATTTCCAGGCCGGTCCATCTCGCACGGTTGGCGAAGGCCGGCACGAGGCACCAGACGGCGGCGCTCGCGCCCAGTGCCAGCGTGTAGGTAACGTGGGGATGGTACATGGGATGGCCGAGCCAGACATCCATGCCGGCGAAGATGGAGGTGACGAACTGGTAGGCGGGGATGTTGTTCGCCTGCATGTCCTGAAGCGTCACTCCTTCCGAGCGCATGCTGGCAAAGAAACCGCCGAGCATCGGCCAAAGCAGCGGGGAAACCAGGACGACGGCGACGACGTAGCCGATGAGCCAGTTTGCCAGAGGCACCAGCGACCGCCGGCTGATGCTCATGCCGAGCGCAAAGAGAGAAAGAAAAATGCTGTTGGAGACGGTCGGCGCAAGATGCCCGCCCAAAATCTGGTGTATGGAAAAAAGCGCGACGAACCCGACGCCACGTGTCCACCGGGTTTGCAAGATGCCCAGCACAAGCCACGGCAGGGCGCTCTGGTTGCCGAGGAACGCGAGCCAGCTCGCGCCCGTGGTCAGCGCGATCATGGTGTAGGTATAGCTCAGCGCATAAAACATGATCCAGCCGTCGCTGAGAGCGATGATTTTTTCGCGGCGCAGATAAGTCGCCAGCACGACAAAACCCGCCGTGGCGAGCATGAGCATGACGAAGGCGTTCACGTCGATGATCGTGTTGCAAAACGGCGTTCCGGCCAAAAGCGAGACAAGCAGGTAAAGCGGATGCCATTTGAAACTGGCCGGGTCGCGCAGGTAGTTGTAATCACCGCCAAAAAGATGATGGGAAATGAATGGCGAATGGCCGCTGAGCAGATTTTTTCCCATTTCCACAAAGAAGGGAAAGTCGCCGTCAAGATTGTCGTCGGTCAGGAAAAAGTAGGGGCGCCAGATTTGCAACGCGGCGAAAATCAGCGCGGAGGCGAGCAGGATGTTGCGCAGCAAAATGAACCCGCTGGTTTGCTTATTGATTCCCTGTCCCGGTTCTGGCGCAATCACGTCGCAGTATTAACCACGTTTTCGCGTGAGCAAATCCCAAAACCATCTTTTCGCCCTCCCCGCCGCCGATCTCGCCCACATCCTTCGCCTCGCCGCAGAGGACCTCGAAGAGCTGCGCGGCAGAAAACTTTTCATCACGGGCGGCACCGGCTTCTTCGGCAAGTGGCTCCTCGGCTCGCTGCTGCACGCCAACGCGACGATGGGTCTTCAGACTCAGTTGACGGTGATGTCGCGCGATCCTGTCGCGTTTATTCGGCAGAATCCCCAGCTTGCCGGAAACGAGTATCTCGAGTTCGTGGGCGGCGATGTGGCGACCCTCCGCGTTGATCACTTCGAGATCGACTTCGTCGTTCACGCCGCCGCCGACACGACGGCCTTTACGAATGACACCGACGAGTGGGTCCGTGCGCGGACGATCACGCGAGGCATGCGGAACATGCTCGCCTCGGCGCAGGCGAACCACTCGCGGCTGCTCAACGTCAGTTCCGGCGCGGTCTATGGGGCGGCGGCCTCGAAGCTGACCGGCGCGAGTGAGAGCGATGTCGCCGAGACCGAGGCCGTCACGCCCTACGGCCAAGCTAAACGCGAGGCGGAACGGCTCTGCGCCGGATCCAGCGTCGATTTCGTCACGGCCCGCGCCTTCGCGTTCCTCGGCCCGCATCTTCCGCTCGACGCCCATTTTGCGGCGGGAAATTTTTTGCGCGATGCGATGCGTGGCAGCCCCATTCTTGTGCGCGGCGACGGAACCGCCCTTCGCTCCTACCTCCATCCCGCCGATCTCGTCGTCTGGTTGTTGCGCATTCTGATTCGCGGTCAGCGCGGCCAGGCCTACAACGTCGGTTCCGATGAAGCCGTCACCACCGCCCAGCTCGCCCGCCTCATCGCCGACGCCGTCCAGCCCAAAGCCGAAGTCGTCATCCAATCCGTCCAACCCCAGGGTCCGCAAAATATCTACCTGCCCAACATCGCCCGCGTCCGCACCGACCTGAATCTGGATGTCACCATTCCGCTCCGGGATGCGATTCCGCGGACGATTGAGTTTCTTCGAGGCCCATCGTGATAAGCTGCGGCTATATCGTTTACAATTCACTGTCGCGCACCTCGCCAAAAATTTTTTCGTGGAAAAATCTATTTTATAGCGAATGAACATCATCATCCATCCTCTCGCCCAACGAGAATTTGAGCGCCAAATCATCTGGCTCAAACAGCACGGTCTTGAAATCGATTCCGCACAAAAATTCCACAACGAAATCCGTCTGGCACTCGACGACCTTGCCCACCGCTCTCAGCACCGCCCGCTGGCACAGACTCCAAGTTACCTTCGTGTTGGGCCAACGCCAAAGTTTCGCTTTTCGGTGATCTATAAAATCGTCAGTGAAAAAATCCACGTCGTGGCGTTTGCCGCGCCGCAACGTCGCCCGGGGTATTGGAAGCGCAGACAGGTTTAGAGAAGGCGCTTGGCAGAAGCCAGCATCTCTTCGGGAGAAACCCCCTGCACCCGGCCCGACTGCAAATCATCGGCGCGACGATCAAGCTCCTCCACCGTCAAAGGCTCCTCATCCGCTTCCAGTGCATGCGAGAGTTTGTCGAAGAGATAGGCTTGTTCCTTTGGCGCCAAGCGCATGATTTCTTTTTCGAGTTCCTTGACACTCATAGAATCAAGTTCCCTCAAAATCACCTTCGGTCAAGACGGAAGCGATCCATTCGTCTCCGCCAGTAGCGACTCAGCCGCCACAATCACATCGCTCGCCAGAATTTCTTCCATCGTCCGGCGCTTCACGCGCATGTAGCGTTCCTTGGTCGTTCCGGCCGGCACATAGCCGGGCGTCGTCACGATCCGGTACGGGACCTGCCACGGGTACCAGTGATCCTCGATCGAAGGGCCAAACAGCGCAACCACGGGACAGCGACACGCCGCGGCCAGGTGCATCGCCGCCGTGTTGGGTCCGATGTAAAGCTTCGCGCGGCCAAGCAGCCACGCCATTTCCGGCCAGGTGGTTGCACCCTGCGTGTCGAGCGCCCGCAGCCCCAGCTCCTTTTGCAGCCACGCGGTCTCTTCCCTTTCGTGCGCGACCGGCCCGCAGGCAATCACCACATTTTCAAATCGCTTCAGCATCGCCCGTCCCACTTTGGCCCACCCTTCCGGATGCCAGCGATTGAATCCCTGCCGCGACCCGATCTGCAACACGCAATAATCGACCAGCGTCTTCCCGCCTTCCCATACTCGCATCGCGTCCGGCTCAAAGACCATCGGTGGAATTGGCTCCGGCAGCGGGAGGAATTCACCGACCGAGTAAAAATCCTTTTCGATGCGATGACATGTCTCCCAGTCGAAGGTGGACATCGCCGTGAATCGTTTTTGCTCGAACGGTTTGAGCGCGCTGCTCGTCTTCACCGAATAGCGCCGCTTCGTGCGACTCACCATCGCGAAAAGCCTCGCGCGATGCCCGTCGCCCAGTTCGAAGACGTAGTCGAATTTTACGCTCCACTGCCGCAGCAGCACCTTGGCCTGGTGCCAGAAATCGCCGCGGCCGCGGTCGCCTTTTTCCACGCCGGCGAGCGTCAGGATTCGCGCGATGTCGGGACAGCCCGCGAGAATTCCCTCGCAGCCCTTGCGGATCATCACCCAGATTTCCGCGTCGGGATAGGCCCGCTTGATCGCCGTGATCGTCGGCGTCAGGATCAGCGAGTCGCCGATCTGCTTCGGCTTGATCAGGAGGATGCGCATCCTACGCCGAGACCAGCGTGCCGATCTTCTCGCCCAGCACGACGGACCGCAGGTTGCCCGACTTGAACATGTCGAACACGACGATCGGCACTTCGTTATCCATGCAGAGCGCGAACGCAGTGGAATCCATGACTTGGTACCGACCCTCCAACGCGTCCCCGTAACTTAGCTTTGTGAATCGTTTCGCCTTTGCGTTCTTGTGCGGATCGCTGTCGTAGATGCCATCGACCTTTGTCGCCTTGAGCAAAATTTCCGCGCCGAGCTCGCTCGCGCGCAACGCCGCCGCTGTGTCGGTCGAGAAAAAGGGATTGCCCGTGCCCGCGACAAAAATCACCACGCGGCCCTTTTCGAGATGCCGCACCGCGCGCCGCCGGATGAAGGGCTCGGCCACGTTTTTGACCTCGATCGCCGTCTGCACGCGCGTGTTCACGCCTGCTTTTTCCAGCGCCTCCTGCAGCGCCATGCCGTTGATGATCGTCGCGAGCATGCCCATGTAATCGGCCGTGCTCCGGTCCATGCCGCGATTGGCCGACGTAATGCCGCGCCAGATATTGCCGCCGCCGATCACCACCGCGACCTCCACGCCCATGGCGTGAATCTCCGCGACTTCGGTCGCGATCTTGTCGGCCACCCGCGCGTCAATGACCTCGTGTTCGCCCTTGAGCACCTCGCCGCTTAATTTGAGAACGATCCGTTTATAAACAGGTTTCGAGGCGGCACGCTTGGCCAGGCGGTTAGACATATTAAAAGCTGACTATATGCGCCGTCGTTTCTTTGTCGATAGAGACGTGTTTGCGGTAGCCGCCGCACGCCGGGCGGCGGTGCAGTGGTTTCCGCATCCAAACTTCTTCCTTCTAACTTCTTCCTTCTCAGTTCTAACTTCCCCAATGCAACCTGGCCGCGTTCTCCTTTCCCAGGCGCAAATCCGCGCGCGCGTCCGCCAACTCGGCAAGAGCATCACCCGCCATTACCAGGGCAAGTGCCCCCTGTTCCTCGGCGTCATGAACGGCGCGCTCTTCTTCCTCGCCGATCTGCTCCGCGCCGTCGATCTCGAAACGGAAGTTTCCTGCGTCCGGCTCGCCAGCTACGCCGGTACCACCAGCACCGGCAAAATCCGCGGCCTCGGTGTCATTGGAAAATCGGTCGCGGGCCGGCACGTCCTCATCGTCGATGACATCCTTGATACCGGGCGCACGCTCTCCGCCCTGTCCGCGCGCCTGAAGAAACACGGCGCCGTCGATGTGAAAATCTGCGTCCTGCTCGAAAAGCGCCGCCGCCACGAAATTCCCGTCAAAGCGGACTGGACCGGTTTCAGGATCGCCGACGAATTCGTCATCGGCTACGGGCTCGATTACAACGGCAAGTATCGCAACCTGAAGCAGGTTCGCCTATTGGAAGAGAAAATCGGATAGACTGAATCGCCCTCAGGGATCCAGAGCGCCCAAGACTGCGTCGGGCTCCCGCCTGGAAGCGCGCCATCGTGTAATCCGCTTTGCCAACTGTTGGGCGAAGGTGGTCAGGGGGCGTTCCACATAGAGATAACACAGCCACGCCCCGGCGATACACGCCAGATAAAGAACGATCCCGCCCAAAACAGGAGAAGGCGAAAGTCGGACGATTTTCTCCATCCCGCTCAGGACCGTGATATGCGTAAGATACATCGAGTACGAAATCGCGCCCATGGAGACAAGAAAACGCGGAAGAATGATGCCCCGGCTTTGTTCCAAACCCACCAGCCCGGCGACGAGCCCTGCGCACGGCACGCCCCAGATCAATACCCGGACCCATGCCATGTTGATGGCCGCCCCGAGTTCGTTCTCCGGCTGATCAACGACCGCGGCATAAGGCCAGGAAAGGATCAATCCGAGAATCCCAAAGGCCACGAACAGCCAGCTAACCGGCCCCCCCAGCCAGCCGCGTGCTTGATAGATGATACACCCGAGGGAGAATTCCAGCACCAACGGATGAAAAAGGAAGTGAGGCAGAAACCAGCTTCCGGTATAAAAAACGGCCAGAAGAGTACTTCCCAAAAAGAAAGCGGGCAGGACAACCGCGACCTTTTGCGGACTCAACTTGATCAGAAAAAGGGCGAACGCCAGGTAAAACCACATCTCGAAGCTCAAGGTCCATCCAACCGTCACCGGCGGTATCGAGTAGGCGCCAAAGTCAAAGACCGGCAGGTAAAAGAAACCGTTCCAAATGGACTGGAACGAATACCGCCCGGTATGCCGTATGATTTCATAAAACATGAAGACGAGATACAGGGGGTGATCCGCGCGATCCGCGCCAGAATGAAATCGACTGATCCTGAATGGCGTTTGGCGACGGTCAGGCTAATGACAAAGCCGCTGATCACAAAAAAGATATCGACCCCTACGCCCCCGAAGGAGTTGTCCAGGATAACCGGGCAGACCACCTTCGGAAACGCCTCGCTGCAAACTCCCCCAAAATGGACCCAAACCACCAGAAGCGCGGCAATGGCCCGCAATGCCTGAATGTTGTTCACCTGCGCCGTCGCGCCAGCCGGAACGATTATCTGGAGTTTCATGGGAGGAGCGCCGGATTCTGCGCCTTTTGGAAAGAGTTGAAAACCTTGGCCACCGCCGACACGCGAATGTAAACTGTCCGTAACGAGTTCTCCGCCGTCGGGCCTCCAATTCCAATACTTGACGGACGGCCCTCTATCGCGGTTACTAGAGGCATGTCCGAAGCCTCCCAGACCCCGGTCGCCGCCCCCGCGCCGAAAAAGCGCAACCTCCGCACCCCGGAGGTGATGAAGCTCGTGCAGGAAAAGGTCGAGAACCACTACCGCAGTCCCGTCGTCGAATACCTGCGCCACACGAAATCGAACCTTTCCGCCAATGGCCTCATGGTGAAGCTCGCGAAGGTCTTCGGCTTTTGTTACGGCGTCGAGCGCGCCATCAACCTCGCCTACGCGTCGGCCAAGGTCTATGCCGGCCACAATATTTATCTCCTCGGCGAGATCATCCACAACCCCGAAGTCAACGACCAGCTCAAGGCCATGGGCATCAAGCAGCTCAAGGAAACGCGCGGCGTCTATGACCTCGACGGCCTGACCGAGGAAGACGTCGTCATCGTCCCCGCGTTCGGTGCGGAGGTGAAGGTGCTTCAGCGCCTCAAGGAAATCGGCTGTTACCAGGTCGATACCACCTGCGGCGACGTGATGAGCGTCTGGAAACGCGTGCGCCAGTATCGCGACCGCGGTACCACCTCCATCATCCACGGCAAGGCGTGGCACGAGGAAACCAAGGCGACCGTCTCGCAGGCCGTGAGCGAAAACGGCGGCACGCACTACCTCGTCGTCTTCACGCTCGACGAGACCGATTACGTCTGCGACTACATCCGCAAGGGCGGCACCAAGGAGGAATTCCTCAAGAAATTCGAGGGCGCTTATTCCACCGGGTTCGATCCCGACCAGCATCTCGTTTCCGTCGGCGTGGCCAACCAGACCACCATGATGAAGGGCGAGACCGAGGAAGTGCAGCACCGGTTCGAGCAGGCCATGGTCGATCGGTACGGCAGCGAAAACCTCGACAGCCATTTCCGCAAAGCCGACACCATCTGCGGCGCGACGCAGGAACGGCAGGACGCGCTTTCCGAAATGCTCGGCGCGGAAAAGATGAACCTGCTCCTCGTTGTCGGCGGTTACAACAGCAGCAACACGTCGCACCTGGCCGAGATGGGCGAGGGCGTCCTGCCCACCTACTTCATCAAGAATTCCGACAAGCTCATTTCCGCGAAGGAAATCTCCCACTACGATCAGCATAAACAGCAGGAAGTCGTCACCCACGACTGGCTGCCCGACGGCAACGTCGTCGTCGGCATCACCGCCGGCGCGTCATGCCCGAACAACCTGCTCGAGGAGACCATCCATCGCCTCTACAAATTCCGCGGCGTCGAAGTCGAAACGCTCCTCCCCAAGGACTACCGCGAAATCGTCGGCCTCCTGCCCACGACGGACACCTCCGCTGCGCATCATTAATCCTCCGTCATCCTGAGCCTGTCGAAGGATCAGTTCAATCGGTAGCCATCGACCTCCGGGCGACGGTTCAGTTGTAGCGGCGGTCGCACTCATATAATAGCTGCCACTTTTCTTGGGGGCTAAAGCAAATCGGGGTATGTAAAGCTTACTTGACATGCTTGCGGAGGCTTGGATGATGTAAAGCAACCTTTACACGGGAGTTAAATCATGCGCGACCGCAAAATCTTCATCCGCTATTCCGCCGAAATGTCGGCGGCTTTTATCATATATTTCGCAGTCCTGATGACAGTTCATCGATTTGGGTTTCCCATGCCGAAAGGCATCTTGAAAACCCTGGTTTTGGTCAGTCCCACTCTGCCGTTCCTTTTGATCGTGTGGGTTGTTGTAAGGCAGTTTCGACGATTGGATGAATACGGTCGATTGATATCGCTGGAGAGCATCGCCATTGCGTTTGGTGTAACAGCAGGATGGGTGGTTACGTACGGCTTTATGGAGAATGCCGGTTATCCGCGACTAAGCATGTTCACGGTCTGGATGGTCATGATGTCGGCGTGGGTAGTCAGCGCCATCGTCCGTTGCGTGATAGGCCGATGAAAAACATTCTCCGGGAACTTCGCACGGAGCGGGGCTGGAGCCAAGCCGACCTTGCCGATCGGCTTGAAGTTTCCCGTCAGACCATCAATGCCATTGAGACAGGCCGCTACGATCCAAGCCTGCCGTTGGCCTTCAAAATCTCCCGGCAATTTAAGCGAAAAATCGAAGACATCTTTGATGCCGATGAACGCTAGGCCAAGACTTGCTTCCGGGATAAAAGAATCCCTATCTTAAAGGCGTGAACGAAAGAATCACGACTGATCCGAACGTGTGCAATGGTCAACCTGTTATTCGGGGAACCAGGATTACGGTTCAAACAATCATCGAATTTCTCGCTGCCGGTGATTCGATTGAAGACGTACTCGTTGAGTATCCGTCGATCACGCGCGACGATGTGCTTGCGTGTCTCCAATTTGCTTCCGGCGCGAGCAGTTAGTCGCATCGGACTTCCCCAATCCCGTAAATCTTGTTAATCCTGTCTAAAATGCCCTCCCTCAAACTCGACGTTCGCACTTCCACCATCGGCTCGCCCGATCTTGTCACCTTTTTCGTCAAGGGCAGTCCCCTGCCCGCCGGCGTGCCCGCTGCGGAATTCGACGGCGCGCTTTCCAGCACCGTTCTCCTCCGCGATCGCAACCAGCGCACGCTCGTCGTCGGCCTCGGCGAGAAAAACAAGATCGAGCCCGACACCCTGCGCCGCGCCGCCGGGACCGCGCTCAAACAACTGCTCAAGCTCGGCAGCACCGATGTCGCACTCGACCTCACTACGTTCGCCGATCACGCCGGCCCCGCCGTTGAAGGCGCGATTCTCGCCAGCTACAAATTCAACGGATTCGGCAAGGACCCCGCGAAGATCACGCGCGGCGTGTTGAGCCGACTCCAGGTCATCGTCAAGGAAAGCGACGTGGCCGCCGCCCGTGTCCATGCGCGCGAAGCCGAAATCGTCTCCACCATTAGCAACACCATGCGCGGCATCGGCAACCTTCCCGCCAACATGCTCACCCCCGCGATCCTCGCCGATAAAGTCGGGGAACTCGCGCATGGCCGCGCGCTCACTGTCAAAATCTGGAACGAGCGCCACCTCAAACGCGACGGCTTCGGCGGCATCCTCGGCGTTGGCCAGGGCTCCACATCGCATCCACCCCGCCTCATCGTCCTCGAATATCTCGGCGGTGGAAAACGCGAGACGCCCATCGCGCTCGTCGGCAAGGCGATCACGTTTGACACCGGCGGCATCTCGATCAAGCCCGGCGCGCAAATGGACGAGATGAAATACGACAAAATGGGCGGTCTCGCTGTCATCGGCATGATGCTCGCCGCGGCGGACCTCAAGCTGCCTCTCAACCTCATCGGCCTCATTCCCTCGGCGGAAAACATGCCCGGACCTGACGCCTATCGCCCCGGCGACATCATCACCACCCGCGACGGCAAGACCATCGAAGTGCTCAACACCGACGCGGAGGGCCGCATTATCGTCGCCGACGCCGTCGCCCACGCGCGCCTCACCTACAAGCCCTCCGCGATCCTCGAATTTTCCACGCTCACCGGCGCGGTCATCATGGCGCTCGGCCATCGCCGCGCCGGCATGTTCACGTCCGAGGGAAAAATCCGCGATGCGTTCATCGCTGCAGGAAAATCGACCGGCGAACTCGTCTGGCCCCTGCCGATCGACGAGGAATACCGCGAAAACGTCATCTCCGAAATCGCCACCGCGAAAAACACCAGCTTCCGCGAAGGCAGCGCCTGTTCCAGCGCGAGCTTCGTAAAACTCTGGGCCGAGGAAACCCCCTTCGTCCATTTCGACATCGCCGGCACCGCCTGGACCACCAAGCCGCCCGCGCACATCGAGTTCGGCGCCACCGGCTTCGGCATCCGCCTCGTCATCGCTGCGCTACGCGCCGGGTTGCCGGTGTAGAGCGCAGTTCCCCGGAATTCTATTCGGCCAGTTTGCGTCGTGCTTCCCTTTCAGCCGCCGCCACCTCGTAGGCATTTTTGCGTTCCGTGAAAAACTCATTCATCGTCGCAATCGACGGAGGATTTGGCGCCAGCGAGTGGTAACCCTCGTCCGTCGTAGGTGGCCTTCCCGAACACAATTTCAAAACGGCGACGTCGTACGAGTATTTATCGCCTGCGTCGATGAATACCTGATGAAATTGGTCGAAGGTATAACCGTGGTCCCGCATGAGGATATAGAGATCGAACCAATCCCGGCTCTTCGACCGCTTTGCGCAGACCAATGCCTTCATCGCGAAGATTTGTTCCACCGTAGCAATGTGGATTTTGTCGCCCGCTGCGTTAGCCAGAATGGTCCGCTCATGCCTGTCCGGCGCAAAAAATTGCACTCGTGCTCCCTCCAGCACGAGGTTTTGCGTGTAATCCTCCCAATCCAATCCGCAATCATCCGCCTCACGCAACCGAACCGGATCAGTCTCCGGCTGAAATTCAATTTCGGGCAGGTCCTCCCTTAACTTTTCCAGTTGAAGGCGGGGAAGCCGCTCATGCGGCCACGCAAAATCGAGATCTTCGCTCTCGCGATGATTGATTTGCAAGGCGAGCGCCGAGCCACCAATCAGGACGAACCCGTGCAGCTCAGACCGCGTGCGCAGCTTCTTCCAGGCGTTTTCCGCTTGTTTCTTCAGCACGTTCAAATCCCCTTCTGATGTTTGTCAGCATTCCCGAAATCGTGCTGATTCTCTCCGGCGCGCCCAGTTCCTTCCGGATCATTTCGAACTCATGCACGACGCGGTCCAAACCAAATTCGAGACAGATCGCCAACAGCTCATGGAAGCGAAACCGCGTCAAGACCGCGCGAATCATCACCGAATCGCTCGCCTCGGAATTCGACCAAACGAGGCCCGGAAACTTCTTCCAGAATGGGTCGCGGCGTTCGGAGTTCATGCCTTAATCTAGCTTAAGCAGGGGCGAAATCCAAGCACGCGAACTCACCGGGGTTTCCCGGCCCGGCTAGAGCATTTTCGATTTAGATAGATGTATTAGGCAAAGGAGAGTAACTTCTGTGGGCATGAGACCACTGAGCGAGGATTTACGGCGACGCATCGTGCGGGAGCGGGAAAAGGGCGCGGGAGTCGGCGAGGTTGCCAAGCGCTTCGGGGTAAGCCGCAGTAGTGTGGAGCGTTTCTGGAGGCAGCATCAAAAAAGCGGCCATTGCCGGCCGCAAAAGATCGGTGGCTATCGCCACAGCCGCCTGGAGGGCCAGGACCGGCTCCTTCGCCGGTGGCTCACCGCGCAGGTCGATATCACGCTGCGTGAGATGCAGCAACGCTGCCAGGAGCACCTCGGGGTCCAGATTGGGCTCAATGCCTTGTGGCATCGCATCGACCGGCTGGGCCTGAGCTATAAAAAAAACGACGCGCGCCGCCGAGCAAGAGCGGCCCGACGTTAAGGCCGCCCGCGCCGCCTGGCGACAAAGACAACCGGGCTGGGATCCGCACCGGCTGGTCTTTATTGACGAAACCGGTCTCAACACCAAGATGGCCCGGCTTTATGGGCGCTCGCCGGTCGGCCAGCGCTGTGTCGCCGCCATCCCGCACGGCCACTGGCAAAGCTCCACCTTTTTGGCTGCGTTGCGGCTGGAGGCCATCACCGCTCCTTTCCTGATCGAAGGGGCTCTGGACGGCGATGTCTTCACCACCTATCTCCAAGAGGTGCTCTGCCCCGAATTGCGTCCCGGCGACCAGGTCATCCTCGACAACCTCTCCACCCACAAGATGGTGCGGGTTGGAGAGTTGATCGCCGCCTGCGGGGCCGAGGTCCACTACCTACCGGCCTACAGCCCCGACTTGAACCCCATCGAGCTGGCCTTCGCCAAGCTCAAAGCCCACCTGCGCCAGGCCGCCGCCAGAACCCTCGACCAACTTCAGTCCGCCCTGGCCTACGCCCTTCACTCCTTCCAGCCCGATCACTGCCGGGGTTTTTTTCGTCATGCCCAATATGCGTCTATATAAATCGAAAATGCTCTAATTCGCCGGCTCTACCGGGGAGTCATCCGAAAAGAAGACCTGGTGGATTTCCTGCGACTTGGTCAATTCCTCAACCGCCATGGCTTCGAAATCGACTTGCTTCTGGAAATTCTGCAGCCAGACGACCTCGGGGCATTCGCGAAATTCCTGCATCGTCATCTTCGATTTGCCGAGAAAATCGAGCTGCGACGCATCCGCGAGCTTGTCGCAGACACTCAGGATGATTCCCAGGAAAAGCGGATTCTGATTTGGCGCCACCAGGGTCGAGGTTGTCGTCAGCATTTGCTTGTGGTGGTACGCGATGGCATCGACCGCGCGCAGCGGCATGGCGGACCTCGCCGCCAGCGCCGCGGCGATGTTCGCGTGCCCAAACGGAAGAAATTCCTTTTCAGCGTCGCACGGCGTTTTCTCCGACGCCATGATTTTCCCGTATTCGGCCGGGAAGTAGCTCGACAGAAAGAGCCAGCCGATGTCGTGAATCAGCCCGGCCAGGTACTCGCAACCGTCCGTCGAGAAGTAGAGGCTGGAAATCCTCTCGCTCAGCCGCGCCACAAAAATATTGCGCAGCCAGAAGAGTTCCATCTCCGGCGGCGTCTTCAGGCTCGAGAGCTGGCTCAGGACGCCGGCATTGAAAACCAATTCCCGCACGCGCTTGAAGCCGATAAAACGGATCGCCTCGGCCACATCGGTCGCCCGCGCATGATACGCCGCCGAATTGGCCACGCGAAAAATGCGCGACGTCAGCGCCGGATCGAGCTGGATGACTTCTTCGCAATCATCGAGCGAGCTATCGGCGGCGTTCACCAGCCGCCAGAGCTTGCCCAGCGGACTCTTCGCCGCCGGCACGATCTCGCCCTGCGAATTGAGAATCATCACCAGCTTCGCGCGAACCTTCGACTTCGCCGGGTCGGTCGAGTTCGGAAGCAGGTCCTCGAAGCGGTTGCTCATTCGCGCGCGGGTATGGGCCGTTATCGATTCCATGGATCGTTAATCAATAAGCGAAAGTTGTATAAAATAAAGACTGCGGCTCTGCTTGAGAAGCTATTCTTAAGCCACCCAAAGCTCGGGCTTTGTCGTGTCGAATCCGGCCGCGCGATACTCGCGCAATTTGTTCCGCAACGTCCGCAGGCTGATGCCGAGTTTCTCCGCCGCCCGCGTCTTGTTTTGCGAAGTTTGCAGCAACATGCAGCCGATCAGGCGCCGTTCCATCTCATCGACCGTCGGCAGCTTGTCCGAGACGTTCATGCCGCTGAAAACCGAGCTCTTTTCCTCCAGGCCCAGCTCCGGAATTTCCACCGGGCCGGCTTGCGGCGACATGATCACCGCGCGTTCCAGCGTATTTTGCAATTCGCGCACGTTGCCCGGCCAGCGATAGCTCTTCAACCGCTCCATGCCGCGCGGCGTCACGCCCTGGATTTCCTTGCCGTGCTTGCGCGCGAAATGTGTCACATAAAATTCGACCAGGTCCTGCAAATCGTCCCCGCGCAGGCGCAGCGGCGGCAAATTGATCGGCACTACGTTGAGCCGGTAAAAGAGATCCTCGCGAAACCGCCCCTGCCGCACTTCCTCCTGCAAATCGCGGTTCGTGCTCGCGATCATCCGCACATCGACGCGGATCGTCTTGTTGCCGCCGACCCGCTCGAATTCGCGTTCCTGCAACACACGCAGCAATTTCACCTGGAGGCTCAGCGGAATTTCCGCGATTTCATCCAGCAACAGCGTGCCGCCGTTGGCCGTCTCGAAACGTCCCTCGCGCCGCTGCACCGCTCCGGTGAACGCGCCCTTTTCGTGGCCGAAAAATTCGCTTTCCAGCAGCGTCTCCGGCACCGCCGCGCAATTCACTTTGATGAACGGCATCTGGGCCCGCGTGCTATGTTGCACAATCGCGTGCGCGACCACTTCCTTGCCCGTGCCGCTTTCGCCCTGGATCAGCACCGTCGCGTGCGTCTGCGCGACTTTCTTTACCATCTCCAGAATATCCTGCATCAGCCCGCTCTTGCCCCAAACC
>Ga0206804_10219_pt1 | contig 16128 bp, 12 predicted proteins | sample Alteio_BWOrgCont_62_FD_152888 | JGI IMG/M metagenome (GOLD analysis project Ga0206804, IMG submission 152888) | Enriched cells from forest soil in Barre Woods Harvard Forest LTER site, Petersham, Massachusetts, United States -... | ecosystem: Environmental > Terrestrial > Soil > Temperate forest >... | reverse complement strand
CCAAAGTAAGATGGACGCTGCCCCGGCAATGCGTGCAGACATAGGTGCAACAGGATCCCGATCCCACTTTCCTACACTCTGATAAGCAAGCGAATGAAACACAATCGCGTTGATTCCCGCAACAAGGATCAATGCCATTTTGAGTTGGAATGCCCAATTTCCGTACATCTTTGCCGCTTCAGAGGCGAACATCAGAAACCCGGTTATCACCTGCACGATAAAGCCAAACCATGCCCACGGCAAGAAGCGCTTTGCCAGCTGGCTCACCGGTTCATCACGAAAGGTAAGTCCCATGAGGCGTAAGTCCAGGATAGAAGTAGCCCCGACGAGCGAAATAATGCCAAAGATATGAAATGTCTCAATCACTGGAAACAACCACACCGAGTCGCGGATTGCCGTACCCATTGCCGTGTGTTCCAGCCACTTACAGAAAGCCAACAGCGTTCCCATTTCTTCCCCTCCCCCTCGCGACCCCTATATCGATGATCGTTCACCGAGATTTTTGAACCTGATCTAACATCTTCAAGCTCGGAAGCAATGTTCTCGGATTGACGGCCCCTATGCTTTGCAACTCCGCAGCATTGAATGCCCCACAAGTTTTCAGATCGCTTTCCTGCTCTGCCACTGGGCCTTCGTAAGGAAAATCTGTGCCGAACAAAATCTGAGAAACGCCGACCACCTTTGTAAGCGCTTCCAGCGCTACTACGTTGTTCGCGTTGGCAGTGTCATAGTAAAACTTTCTGAGTTGGTTGAGACGAGCATTCGGCCGGCTGGGGTCCGTTAGGCTTCCCATCTCCTTGCGACCAATGATGCGTTCGATCAGGAAAGGCATCGTGCCCCCTGCATGCGAAAAAGTGAAGCGGATGTTGGGATAACGATTGCCGGCTTCGATCACTATGAGGCTCATGATCGCTCGAGTCGTATCAGTGCCATACTCGATAACATTGTTATTAACTCCTGGAACAAGGTAGCGCTGCGTTCCGGACCCGCCCCGCGTGCAACAACTAGGCACGTTCGCATGCGTAAACACGACTGCCTTACGGCGATTGAGTTCTTCCAGTACAGGCGCGAATGTCGGATCTCCGAGCCACTTGTCACCGTAGCTGGTTAGGACGCCAACTCCGTTGGCTTTGAGTGTGTCGAATGCATATTCAATCTCGCGTAGGCTGCCATCGACGTCGGGCAGTGGCAGAACAGCGAACAGGCCAAAGCGGCCAGGATAGTCCGCCACCATCTTTGCTCCATAATCATTGCAATCGCGCGCCATAGCCCGTGTGGCATCGACAGAGACCACGTTTTCACCAAGCCAGATACCTGGGTACGTGATCGATGCAATTGCCATGGCCACTCCAGCGCGGTCTAGCTCCTCGACCGCTTTCGCAGGTGCCCATCCGTTCCAGACACCCAACAAGAGGTGACGGTCAGCAAGGAAAGAGCACCAGTTGGGTGGGCCAAAGTGGTGGTGCATATCAATCCAGCCGGTATCCTTTGCCCCAGAATTACTATCCTTTGCCTGAGCCATCCCAAAGCGTGCAGAAATAAGGCCGCCCATCGCGGCTGACGCGGCACCTAATATAAAGCCTCGTCTCGGAAGCGGGTCTGCTTTCGATCGGTGTTGCTCCAGAAGAGCAGTAGTGTCATGCCTGAAAATCATCTCTCGCTTCTTTCTCGCCATGGCTTGGAACAGCTTAATTCTGTAGAACCTCTAACTTTCAGCGCAACAGCCCACAAAGGAAGTCATAGCGCGCTTCCAGAGCTCTTCATCTTTACTTTGGAGACTGATCCTTTGGCAGATTCAACCCTTCGGAGCCGTAAGCAGGCTTCATAACTTTTTTGTTAAACTCAGCATCTACCTCAGGAACACAAATCCACTCCTGTAACTTATCGTTCTGAAGTTTCAGAATTCTGGTAAACCCACCCCACGATTTATCTCCCCATACTTTAGGATCATAGAAAGTCAGCTCAATTTTCAATGTGTTATAGTCCGTGCGGGTATAACGCTCGACCAGATGAAACTCTTTACTCATCGGATGGTCTATATCTTCCGTGACAAAATCCTTGCCGTTGTATCCAGTAGTATCCACGACTAGCGTGTCCCCTTCCCATTTGCCGACGGAATTACCCATATAGGTTGGCGACAAATCCGCCGGGTGGTCCTCACCAATCCAAATGTCGCGCCACTCGCGATGAAGCTCGAATACCTGATGGATGCGCCCGGGAAGCTGGATATTCTCCACCGGATAGAAGCGGAGATAGGCGAGTTGCGCCGGCACTCCAATAGGATCGCAGTTTTGCCCCGGAAATCCTCCACTCACGGTAATGTGGTCTCCATGAGTAATTCCTCCCGGGAAAATATGATCTTTGCCCCACTGCGTCAACGGTGGCTCGGGTTGCGAGCTATGAAACTGAAGATTCGATTTCGGGACCATAGGAAGGCGCCAGACCCCTGACAAATCATGATGGTCATAGGGCTTATTCGTCTCAGGGACAGTAGCTTTTCCAGCAGACAACTGCCCCTTCATGACTGGAGAAAGTGTTACCAGTGCCAAGAACCCGACCCATACAAGAGTTGACGACCTATACATCAAATTCATTCTCCATTTCCGTTCTTCCAGTTGAGAGGCAATGCATTTTTGACTTACTACTTCGCTCCTTGATCGCTTCCAAAGCCCTTATCGGATCGCAGCGTATTCTTTGGCCTGAGGAAGACGCTGTCATCAACCGGGGCGTTGTCCACCATCGTCATAATGACGCCACGCACCCTTGTCTCGGGGCCTTGATTCACAAACTGGAACGGCGCAATGGTCCCGTCTCCGACTCTCCTGTAATTCAGCAAATCCACAATCCTGGCAGAAGCTCCCGCAGGCAGAAGAGTTGTCAACTCTGGGTTGGCCACCAGCGGGCTATTCGGCCAATTCGGGTTATTACCAGCGCTTGCAAAGCGGAGAAGCAATCCGGTCTTGATGTCAAAGTATAACCACTGATAATCGTCTCCAGCCGTGGCAGGGACGCCGAGCAGCAGATACGTATCGCGGGCTTCGCCGGCAGGAATGATGTCAGGGCCTTTGCCACCTGCCACTTCGCCCATCGGATTGGCTGCCGGCTGAAAGATCTTGTGCACTCCCTTGTATTCCAGACGCTGAAAGGCATTCCTCAATCGCTTTAGATCGAGAGGAAAGTATCCGTAGAGATACAACTCCTGTTCGCATATCCCGTCGGTTGAATTCTTTGCGTCGTGTGGAATCCCACTGGGATCTTTTCGGCCCGACCAGCTATATCCACCCTTTGCGTCACACCCGTTGACCCAGCGTAGAAAGGTTCCGTCAAGCGCGCTATCACTCATTATCGAGAGAAGCCGGCCATCTTCTAAAGCTGGTTTTTTGGTATAGCGGAGTAGATACTGATCTTCCGGTGAACCGATGTCCTGAAAGCGCCTCTGCGTGATCACTCGAGTATTAATTTTGGAAAGCGCTGCTGCTCCGCCAAGCGCCTGCTCATATTTAATCAAAATCTGATCGACACTTGGCGCGCCATCCGAAGAAGGTGTGCAGGGCCAGTGCTGATCGTAGATGCACTGAAAGAAATCTCCTACGTGGGGCGCGGATTGCGGTGTCTCCCATGTGTGCGCCGAAACTGCCTGTGCCTGCATACGCAACGATGTCATTCCGACAGCTACAGATGCTACGGCCACCATCATCATCGATGGCCAGATTGCTTTTTGTGATGCGTCCATCGATGTTTCTCCTTCGAGGTAGGTAAGAATCCGGCGACAGCCAGACGTGACTGCTGTTGTATTGAAGGCTGCTCGCTTAGAACTAGAATAGAGCCTTCATGGAGAATTGGATTTGGCGGCTATATGTAGATGTAGTATTGATGCCGTTGAAATTCGGCCAATCCACCATGGCTCCCCTGGGAAAATTGATCCTCTTTTTGTTTGCTACCTGCTTCATCTTTACTTTTCCCTTTTCAGACAACAATTCATAGAGCCTGGCATCCACGAGCGGTTATCGAGCACTAATTACACCGGCAGCGTTAGGCTCCACTATTTGTGGACTAATCCTAGACCATTATGTGGCCAGCTTGTCAAGAAGAAATTCAGATTCGACCCGCAAGAGCCGTTTTAATTGAACTCAAGGGCCCGCTTTGTCTGCACATCAGAATTTCTGACGCGCTCGAAGCCTGATGAGTAAAGCAGCATAGGCTGGCAGCGAAAACTCGCAGAATGCTGAGCTTTTCTTGGTTTGTAGTCTGGAAAGCAGCTCTTCGACCCGTGACTTGCGCCGAAAACTGGGTCTCTTGTCACGCCCGACTGCGGTCTACCCTGGCATCATGCACCAGTTTGTTTTCGTACACACGAGCGCCACGCATTCCGGCCCTAGACATCGCGCAAGTGAAGCTAAAGATTACGAAGATAGGCCAGAAGTTGGTCAGTTTCGTCTTTAGTTAGGACATCCTTAAAGGCAGGCATTTTGCCTTTTCCGTCTCTCACAATCGTTCGGATTTGCGCCTCGGTCATCTTTGGATGAGGTTCTCTCATCTCGCCATAGACGCTTGGTCCAATCAGGACCTGCCCAGGCTGAACAGAATGGCACACAAAACATCTCTGCGTAAATATATCTTTGCCAGTACTCACCGCTCGTTGTTGGGATTGAGTACCTGTTTGTGTGTTTGTTGAGAAATTAGCCTGCAGATAGGCGATCATCGTTCCGGTTTCCCCAGGCGTGGCGTTCACGCCTCGTTGCATCATGTTAATGGTGATGGATTCCCAATCTGCCTTGGTTCTACGGACGCTTATCACCTTCGCCAAATCGTGACAGAGGGCGCAGCGCTCTGCCACTAGTTGCCGGCCTGGACCCTCCGGCAAAGATATCCTCATTGGGCCATCTCCGGCCGCAACTCCAGATGGAGTTGCGGCACTGTACATTAAGCCCGGACCGAGTTGTGTAGCCAGGTAGCGAGTGACGAGGTCCGCTTCGGATGGAGACAGCTGCGCTCCATAAAGTACCATTCTGTCTACAACCTCTTCCCATCCCTTTTGCCCATCGCGAAGGATTGCCGTCTCCTTCAATCCGTGGCATTGACTGCATACCATGGCAACAAGTGGCTTGCCCTCACCATCCGGCAGCGCCGGGCCTCGCTCCTCCTGAGCGTACATCGCACTTCTGAAACAAAATGAGGCACAGAACAGAAGGACGACATAACTGCCGATCGGCAGGAATCTTCTCCTGGGGCTGCGAATCACGGCGATCTGATTGTTGGCCATGTTTAAACCTCCCGCTTACGCAAGGCCGCGATCGAGTAGTCCGGATGCCAAGTCGAAGCAGCACCCGGACCATGACGCGGAGCGTGCAGATCTATCACGTACGGACGCCCTTCCACATTGGCGCGTTTGGCGCGCTCGAGAGCCGGACGCAGGGAGGCAGCATCGGTGACTGCTTCAGCTTCCACTCCGAAGCCAGCGGCGATCTTCGTGTAGTCGATATCCGGGTCACCCAAGTAGCACACCATATCGCGGCCAGTTTCAAATTGGCGTCCGCCTTTGCTATACATTCCAGTGCGCTCCACGTCATAGCTGTGGTTATTCCAAATGATGGATGTTACCGGAGCTTTGTAGCGCGCCATGCTCCACAACCCCTGTGGGCCGCCGAATAGGAACGCCCCATCGCCCATCATCGCCACAACAGGCCGATCCGGCTGCGCCAGCTTGATCCCCACCGACGCCGAAAGGCTCCAGCCCAAAGCCCTGCCGGTATTGCTCAGGTAGCGCTTGTCGTTCCCCCCAAAATGCATGAGCGTGGACTTCTCGATGGGCCGAGCAGAGTTGAGTTCACCAACAAAGTAAGATTCCTTATCGAGCACCGCCTCCAGGTCGAGCGCTGTGCGCTCCAGACTAACTTCGGGACGCGCCGCGGCCTTTGTCGCAAGAGCGCGCTGAAATTCCTCCAATTGCGCAGTGAATTCCTTGATCTTGGAATAACGGCTGTCGCGAATTTGTTGCAGTCTAGAGGCAGTAGCCGGGCTCCGGACAGCCGCAAGAAGGTCGGCGGTCGCAAACTTCAGATTCGCCACCATCGGAACTTCTGTTGGATAGAGGCGCGCCAAGCTGACAGGATCATGACGCACCTGAATCACTTTGACGGCAGGATCGACAGAGTGGCGCACTGGCATTTTGGCGCCCAGGTTCAATAGGACATCCGTTTCGCCGAGGAAGCGGAACTGTTTCTGATAGTCACCTAAAAATAGCGGGTTCCGCGTGGGAAACGGTATCGACCATCCCAGACTCCCGGCCGGAAGAGCGACTGGAAGCGCGAGCAATTCTGCGAGTTCCAGCACTTCGCTCTGCGCGCCATCCCATGTAATCTCGTCGCCGACATAGAGCAATGGGCTGTGCGCTTCGATCAACAGGCGAGCCGCTTTCTCAACTGCGGCCGGGTCCGGCCTGGTCGCCATCGAAACGTTGAACTTCGATTGGTCCATCACGTCCGCTTCACCGATCCCCGAAAGCGTGTTGCTTGGAAATGCCAAAAAGACCGGGCCGCAGGGTTGCGTCGAGGCAAAGGCCATGGCTCGGCGTGTGATCTCCGGAATTTTTTCCGTCGTTTCTACCACCCAACGCCACTTCGTCATGGGCTGAGTGATCTCGTCGACATGGTCGGTATAATCCGCATTCTCCTCGCCCAACTCCGGTATCGCCGGATAATCTGTCGTGACAACCATAGGTATGTTGTCTTGATGGGAGTTGAACATTTGGGTCATAAAATTGGGAATGCCGCGCGGCGAACAATAGCAAAATGGCGTCTTTCCGGAAGCCTTTGCATAGCCGTCCGCCATGGCGGCCACGGCACCCTCCTGGAGGGCCTGAACGATATGGAAATCCGGCTCATCGACTAATGCATCAAAAATCGATACTCCGGCAGCACTGCATCCAACAAAGATATGCTGCACCCCCGCCTGCTTAAGCTGCTCAATCAAGAGCTTGCCGCCTGTCCCACGCACGCGCTTCATCCACGGGGGCGACTCCGTCTCTCCGCTCACGCTTGGTTGCGGAGACTGGAACGCGGCGAGTGAGCTCGCCATAGACTTTGCGGCGATTGACGCCATTCCCATGGAGCCAAGGCCAGACAGTAACCGGCGCCTCGATATTGTTCTGTCCAGGTAGCCCTTGATTATGCCTTTCATGATCTGCTCTCCATTGACGACATCATACCTATTCCAGATACATTGGTATAACTTAATACCGTTGACATTGTGAATCGCAGCGGCCTATAACTCGGTGCGAACAGTTCAATTGGTGATTCTCCACGGAAGGCGAATTCCCTGAAAGGCTCCGGCTGTGCCAAAAAAGCAATCACTGGATCGTAGAGAATTCCTGAAAAGCGCTGCCGGGGGCATGACGGGCCTGGTTGCAGGAAACGCTTTAGCAGAGGCTAAGCCACCCGGGCGGGCGCAGTCCGCTTCCAAGCGGACGCCCCCAGAGGAGCGCGATCCGCCAAGCGCCGAGGTATTAACTGTGGATCGATCGGGATCCGATTTTATGGTCGATGTGCTCAAAACTCTGGACTTTGAATACATTGCCTCAAATCCCGGCTCATCGTTTCGGGGACTTCAGGAATCCCTCATCAACTACGGTGGGAATGTAGCGCCAGAATTTATCACCTGCTGCCATGAAGAGTCAGCAGCAGCCCTCGCTCATGGCTATTCAAAGATTGAAGGCAAGCCCATGGCCGTGCTCGTGCATAGCGATGTGGGGCTGCAACATGCGTCCATGGCAATCTTCAACGCTTACTGCGACCGAGTTCCGATGTATGTGATCGCAGGCAACACGATCGACGCAACCCAACGTCGGCCAGGAGTTGAATGGGACCACAGCGTCGAGGACGCCGCAGCGCTGGTTCGCGATTTTGTGAAATGGGATGACCTTCCGGTCTCTCTTCCTCACTTCGCCGAATCAGCTGTGCGAGCGTACAAAATCGCTATGACAACGCCCATGATGCCTGTACTTATCGTGGCGGATGCCTCACTGCAGGAAGATCCAATCGCGCCGGATGCAAAGCTACATATCCCGAAACTAGCGGTCGCTATGCCGCCTCAAGGTGACTCGGCATCCGTCGCCGAAGTTGCGAAGCTTCTTGTAGCAGCGGAAAACCCCTTGATCATCGCTGGCCGTGCCGCGCGAACCCCTGCGGGTCTGGCACGGTTGATCGAACTTGCGGAAGTACTTCAGGCGCCGGTCATCGATCAGGGCGCGCGCATGAACTTTCCCAGCCGGCACCCGCTTAACCAGACTGAAGCCGGACGCGCGCTCGTCTCCGGTGCTGATGTTATTTTGGGCCTCGAGCTGACGGATTTCTGGGGCACCGTTCACTCTTTTCGCGATCAGTTGCACCGCACATCGAAGTCTCTGCTTCTGAAAAATGCGAAGCTGATTAGCATCAGTGCGGGCGATCTATACGTGAAGGGAAACTACCAAGACATACAACGTTATCCGGAAGTGGATCTTACCATCGCGGCCGATGCTGAGACCACGCTCCCGCCGCTAATCGAGGCAGTCAAAAGCTTAATTACCAATGATCGCAAAAGAACCTTTCAGGATCGAGGCAGCAAGCTCGCGGACGACCACCAGAAGGCGTGGGACAGAGCGCGCTCCGAGGCAGCTTACGGCTGGGACTCAAGCCCAATCAGCACTGCTCGCGTATCCAGTGAGCTGTGGGCCCAGATTAAATCTGAGGATTGGTCCCTCGTATCTTCAGTAAACTCTGCAAGTCGTTGGCCCCTTCGACTGTGGTCTTTTGACAAACATTATCAATACATCGGTGGCGCTGGCGGCGAAGGACAAGGTTACGGCGCACCGGCATCAGCCGGCGCTGCGCTCGCGAACAGAAAACATGGCCGAATCTCGGTCAGTATTCAGGGGGATGGCGACCTGATGTATGCTCCGGGCATTTTGTGGACCATGGCCCATCACCGGATTCCGCTTCTATCCGTCATGCAAAACAACCGCGCATACCACCAGGAACTGATGCACGTCCAACGTATGGCTTGCCGGCACAATCGTGGCATCGATCGCGCCACGATTGGAACCACGCTACAGGACCCGAATATCGACTATGCGAAGGTGGCACAAGGGATGGGCGTATATGCAGAAGGGCCAATTACAGATCCAAAGGATCTCGGACCAGCCATCAGCCGTGCAATTGCAGTAGTAAAGCGGGGAGAACCCGCTTTACTGGATGTGGTCACTGAGCCTCGCTGATAATACACAGAGATAGCCCACACCCTACAAACAGTACGGCGAGCACTATTGGTTCAGTAGAGGAATGGCCTTCCATGACGGAGCTTGCGGCACAGATTGCAGGAACGCATACATCTCAGTCAGCTCTTGGTCAGATATCGTCTTGTCGGTATAGGGCGGCATTTCGCCGATCGGTGCACGAATGTAACTGATGAAAGCGGAAAGCGGGATCTGCGGGTGGGCGAGCCGTACTCCGGTTGTTCTGGCACCTTGACCCTGACTCATGTGACATTCATAGCAGCCGTACTTTGCGAAGAGTCGTTGCCCGGCTTTGGTGTCTGTCGCAACGGAAGCCGCGTGCTCAACCAAAGGTGTCTGAGACTGTAAGAACGCATACACATCGGTCAGTTCCACGTCCAAGACCTGATGATTTCCATACGGCGGCATCCGCCCTTTGGGTTTCCGAACCAACTGAATGAAGTTTGGTAACGTAAGAGTCGTCGAAGCTAGTGGAAGCACGCCACTGTTTGTTCCTGATGCCGGCAAGCCTTCTCCTAGAGAGCCATGGCATTTATCACAACTTTGGCTTTTGAACACGAGCTTCCCGTTTTGTGGGTTTCCAGAAGAAGGGATACTGGATTTCGTGCCCACAGCCATCGTCTGTGCTTCGCTCGCCAGAACCGGAGGTAACGCGGCCGCAATCGCCACCAAGATGAGGAAGGCCGCAATTCCCGACGCCCCGAGTAGGCGAGTGGATCCAGGGCGCTTGATTCGGTGGACTGATGTTCTTACCAATGACCTAAGCGCAAAATAGAGGCTCATCTCAGACTTTCTCACAGAGTCAAGTGTGAAATTCCATCCACAGCGCCCTGTTCCTTGGCTACTCTGTAAAGGTGCGTCAGGTTCATTGTCGTTGTCAAGCAGAAAGGATTGCTCCTGAAATGTGGATTGTGCTGATTCTGCACTACCCAAGTTCATTATCGCAAAATCGAATGAACGACGTTCCTCATTGATTTCCATCCCTCTTGGCAACCATGGCGGCGTCTCAGTGGGCAAGATGGAAGTCAATCTGCGACTCAGCATTTTTCAAGGAAAGTGAGCAGGGATCTTTCGATCTCAATTGACAGATGATATGGGGATTGGGCTAAGATTAGCCCTTCGGGTGTCGGTATAGTTTGTGAGGGCTGTCTTAAATGGATGACAAGTTTGATGTGAATGCCGTTTCTCGCTTCGGCCGCCCCGCGCGGCGCCAATTTATCAGCACTCTTGGAGCGCTGGCCGCCAGTGCCCTTGTTCCTGATAGCTTGTTTGCCCAGCAAACGAAGCAGCAAGCACCTGTTCCATTGGGTTGGATTGATGTCCATCATCACTTCGCGCCGACTGCCTACGCGAATGCCTTGAACGAAAAGAACATTACGCCTGCGCCATTGGTCGGCTGGTCCCCGCAAAAAACCATCGACGACATGGACAGCGCCGGCGTTGCCACTGCAATGAATTCTATCGTCGGTCCGGGTGTGTGGTTTGGTGATGCCATCCAGGCCCGGCATCTAGCCCGCGATGCCAACGAATATTCAGCGAAACTCGTGATGGATTATCCAGGACGATTCGGTAATTTCGCCACGCTCAGCCTGCCGGATATCGAAGGCAGCCTGAGCGAGTTGGAGTATGCCCTCGATACCCTCAAAGCCGACGGCATCATGCTGTTTACGAGCTACAACGACAAGTGGATGGGCGATCCATATTTCGCGCCTATTCTGGAGGAACTCAACCGTCGACAGGCCGTGCTTTTCATCCACCCGACGACAAATGCATGCTGTGCAAATTTGCTTCCCGGGATTTCGTCTGCTGAGATTGAGTACGGGACGGACACGACGCGCGCGATTGTGCGCATGGTATCTAGTGGGGCGGCGCTCCAGTACCCCAATATTCGCGTCATCTTCTCGCACGGCGGGGGAACGATGCCATATCTGATCACCCGGTTTGTGAACCGCCATGGGACGAATGGAAGGCGGGAGGGATCGGATGTGCGACAGCAAATCGACTTCGGTGCTGCATTTGCAAAGTTCTATTACGACACTGCACAGACATTCAATGCAATTCCTATGAATGCTCTGAAGCAGACGGTGCCCATGTCGCAGATCCTTTTCGGCACAGATTATCCATACCGATCCTCGAAGGAAAATACCACGGGGTTATTGGCATCGAATGCATTTGATCCCAAGGAACTTCAAGCGCTCAAGCGCGACAACGCCCTTAGGCTTTTTCCACGATTACAGCGGCCCGGATCGTAGAGTTTTCTTGCGTCGTTGTGCCAATCGCGATGACAGCGCGAGTGTACTTGTATGCGCAGACGGAATGAGGGCTCAGCCGCAAGCGAAACGATTCGAAGCAGCACAAATATATTTGGAGTGAAATTATCTATGCCGCGATTGAAATGTCTTCTGATCCTGTTGACAGGCGCTTTCGCCTTAAGCGCCAGGAGTCAGGCACCCAAGACCGCATCGAATAGGCCATCACCCAACGAAGGCCAACAGGTTTTTGCCAATCGATGCATGCAGTGTCATTCGGCAAATCAAGGCCAGGTAATGCTTGGACCGAGTTTGTATGGTGAGATGAGACTCTCCCAACAAAAGAAGACGACTGCGCAGATACGTACTCTTATCCGAGACGGCAAGGGGAAAATGCCTTCATTCAAAGACCTTCTTACAACCGACGACGTCAATAATCTGATCGCCTACCTGGCGACACTTTGAGACAAGCTGATGGCAATTCTCGATGACAGGAAGCATCAAGGGCAACGGCCGGGACATAATCCGGACAGCTCCAGTCGTACCCGATGTTAACAATCTTGATCGCGATAGCCGCTTGCAGTCGCTCGCAATCGCGGTCTAATATTGGGCCTCTGAGAGGGACCAAAACAAGCGGGAATTCGGTCGCAACGAGTGCGAAAGGAACAGATGACTACACGACCTACTATCGATCTTGGAAAGTTGCTTGAAAGCAACCCGCTCAATTGGTTCTACTGGACCATCTTCTTGAATACGTGCATGGTCATGTTTATCGAAGGCTACGATATGCAAGTAGCATCCTACGCTGCCCCCGCGATCATCAAAGCGTGGCATCTTGACAAAGCCTACTTTGCGCCGGTCTTCGGCTTTGGGTTGCTCGGAAATTTACTAGGTGGAACTGCTCTTGGCCACCTCGGCGACCGCTTGGGCCGCAAAAAGGTCATTATTGGCGGAGCACTACTTTTCGGAGCGTTTACGCTGATGGCGGCCTACGCGACTTCCGTGACTGGATTAGTGATCCTTCGATTCTTAGCTGGAATCGGTATTGGGGCTTCCATTCCGGCGGCAATTGCTCTGACAGTGGAGTACGCTCCCGGTCAGCGTAGGGCGACAACCATCAGCTTGCTGTATCTCGGTTATACGATAGGTGGAACGCTTGGTGGGTTTGCGGCAGCACGTCTCATTCCGCTATTCGGGTGGCCGGTGGTCTTCCAGGTAGGTGGAATTATCCCTATAGTTCTGGCCATTGTTGTCGCTCTTACGCTTCCAGAGTCTGTCCGCTTCCTCGTACTTAAGGGCGACCGCCCTCAACAGGCGCTCGCAATTTTGAGCAAGCTCAGAGTGTCGTTGCCCTACGGGGACGCCTCAGATCTTGTCATCGCGGAAGAGGTGCATCACGGGTTTCCTGTTAAGCACCTCTTCACAAATGGCCGAGCCGTAATTACCGTGTTGCTCTGGATCGCCTTTGCTTCAAGTTTGCTGGGCCATTACTTCCTTACGAGTTGGCTGCCAACAATCCTGGCGGGTGCAGCCGTGCCTCTTACTTATGCGATTATTGCAGGTGCTCTTCTGCAGGGCGGTGGCGGGGTTGGGGGACTCCTTATTTGCTGGCTCAGCGACAAGCGGGGCATTCTTTATATTGGAGCGGCTTTCTGCCTAGCTGCTCCTTTGATCGTCCTTTTCCCCAATTTGCGCGGTTCTGTTCTACTACTCCTCTCATTTTTCGTTGGTTTCTTTTTGGTCGGCGGTCAGATCGGCCTTAATTCAATCGCGGGCACTATGTATCCGACAGATATTCGCTCGACAGGCGTCGGCTGGGCTCTTGGCATAGGACGCATTGGTTCCATTCTTGGGCCGGTGTTAGGAGGCATATTAATTTCCCGCCACGTCCCGATCCAGACAGTGTTTCTCTATACATCTTTTGTAGTCTTCGGTTGCGCCATTGCGATATTCATCCTCTGGATTTCAGTGCGACCTGCCACACCCGTTTATCGAACTGAGGGCACCATAGCTCCATGACGGATCATGCTCCGAGGATTTACGCCTTGGTCTGCTGTTGATGGGATTAATCAGGCTATTACGAGCAAGCGAAACCGTCTTACCTATCGTTCACATCAGTTAGGAGCTAGCCATGTATCCGCGAACCGCTGCTTTTGCCACGTTTCTCATTCTGACGATTCTTGTCTCTGTCTCGTTAGCCCGGGGAGTCTCTGTCGCCGCATCACAATCTACAGCTATGCCCGCGCCCTCGGTACCGCAGGTCGCTCTACCTGACAGTATCCATCCGGCGGCCCTCGCACAACTCATGCGCGGAGCCATGTTTCCCAATTCCAACGTGATCTTCGCGGCCAGCAATAAGAACCCTGCAGACGTACCTCCCGCAAAGCGTCCTTCAGCGGCCATCAACCCGCTCGAGGGCACCTACGGCCAGTGGGAGGCTGTCGAGAATGCATCTCTGGTAATCGCAGAAACGGCCAGCCTGCTCTCCGTTCCTGGACGGGTTTGCTCCAATGGCCGACCGGTGCCAACCAATAATGCAGACTGGCCCGTCTTCGTGCAAGGTCTCCGCAACGCAGCCATGCAATCCTATAAGGCGGCGCAAGCCAAAGATCAGGACAAAATCCTGGATGCAACCGATGTACTTACCAACGCCTGCAGCAATTGCCACATCAGATATCGTGACAAGCCTAATTTGCAGGATCGGTGCCACTAGGGTCGACCATCGCTCCGTTGGCATAAACCTGCTTCGCCTTCAACCGCTCCAGAAAATGATCTGAGCGCATATTTTGCCTCTGCTTAGGCAGTTTTACCTGGAATCTGATGGCTCCCCTGAACCGGTGTGCCATGTCTTAGCGAAGAACTATGCAAAACTTCGACACCTTCTCACACTTTGATCTAGAAACACTCGCACAAGCAGAGACATACAAACTGCTCGCTTCTGTCATCGTGCCCCGTCCGATTGCGTGGGTCGTTTCCAAGGATGCACAAGGTGTTGTTAACGCGGCGCCCTTCTCGTTTTTCAATATCGCCTCAATCGATCCCCCACTAGTGATGATCAGCTTCTCCGGCGCCAAGGATCGGGAAACGAAAGATACCCTCTCCAACATCCGAGCTCGGGGTGAGTTCGTCGTCAATATGGTTCCCGAAGATCTTGCGGAAGCGATGAACATTACTGCCACCAATGCTCCCCGTGGATTGGACGAAACCCAGCTCGCCGGCCTCCAGCTCACAACATCCTCCGTCGTGGAAGTACCCCGCATCGAGGCCTCTCCTGTAGCACTCGAGTGCAAACTCTTCGAGACAATTTCTCCAGGCGGTAAAAGCACCATCTGCCTGGGACGTATTGTCTACATGCACATCCAAACTTCGGCTTTTGCAGATTTCCAGCGACTCCATATCGACCCCTCCCAGCTTCGCCTTATTGGGCGTATGCACGGCGCTGGCGGATACACGACCACCCGCGATATGTTCCATATCCCGCCTAAGAGCTGGCCGCTCAAGTAAGCACCCCGAGTACTCTGATTTGCAGTTCGCCGTGAATGTCCACTGCGATTAGGTGCGTCGCGACCCAAGGAAGCATTGCTTCCGCACGCAATTCTAATGAGCATGATGGAGAGAGCGACCTGGAGTAACCAGTTGCAAAATTCCGCCATCATAAACGATCTTTCCACCAACGATCGTAAGCACGGACGTGATGCGCTTGATGGCGTCGTCGGTCACGCGATTCTCGTCCAGAAAATCATCACTCAACACCACGAGGTCTGCCAGCTTGCCTTCTTCGATAGATCCAAGCTTATCTTCTTCTTTTGTGAACCATGGCTGACTAGCCGTATACAGCCGAAGTGCCTGCATGCGGGTCAATGTCTGTCCAGGAGCCACGAGCTGGCCGGCGCTATTCTTTCCCGTAACCATGTAATAAATGTGCGGCCAAGGATCCAGCGCTGTGATGGTTCCTCCATCGCTTCCATATCCCACACGGACACCGCTTTCCACCAGCATGCGGAAAGGCGGTATGTCTTTCGGAGAGATTCTTGGTGGCGTACTAGGAGTGTAGCGAGCTCCGGCCGCGCTGACTCCAACACCCATGGCCTGTAGTCGATGCAGAGTCTCCAAATCTATCCCAGGAACGTGAGCCAGGCACCAGCGAAGCGGAGCGAGAGGAGTCTCTTTATTGACTTCTTCCCAAACATCCGCGAATTTTCTCTCATCCTCAATCCCCGCACCATGTTGATCGTAAGCCCAACCATTTTGTGCTACCAATCTGACAGCGCGCTCATAGACTTCAGGCGATGAATTCGGAGTGAATGGAAATGTTCCACCGGAAATGCGCTCGCCCATGCCAGATACTTTCAACCAATCATCGCCAAAGTCCCGGTATTGATTATTAATGCGGGCCTTAAGGAAGGGGAGTTCTGGAGTTAAGTCCTGCATATAGAAAAAAATACGCAATCGCATCAACATCTTGCCTTCGCGATCAAGGGCAAGAAAGTGGTCATAGCCGGTAAACGGGTTAATGTTATGAGTCCCGTTTCCAATCTCTGCTAGGCCCTGCGCTCCCGGTGTGTCGAGGGGCCATGTCCCGCCTTTGTCGTCGGACATCGTGAGGCC
>Ga0206804_10218_pt1 | contig 16194 bp, 20 predicted proteins | sample Alteio_BWOrgCont_62_FD_152888 | JGI IMG/M metagenome (GOLD analysis project Ga0206804, IMG submission 152888) | Enriched cells from forest soil in Barre Woods Harvard Forest LTER site, Petersham, Massachusetts, United States -... | ecosystem: Environmental > Terrestrial > Soil > Temperate forest >... | reverse complement strand
CTCTGCGTCATGCCCGCTTCAAATCCGCCGATATATTTCGCCGCTTCCGGATCAAAAATATTCGCCAGCCGGGAACGCATCGTGAGTTTCGTTTTCCCATCCGGCTGTTCCACCAGCGTCAATGTGTGATGAAACTCAAAGATCATTTTGCCCCGGGCGTCCAAAGCGCCGGTGGTCGTCACTAATTTTTCCGGCGCGACCATTTCAAGAAATTCGCCGCCCATCGGAAAATCCGTGCCGTTCGGCGCGCGCATCACGACATAAATTTTGTTTCCCGGCTTCGCGTCCCATTCGCAAACCGGCGCACTGAATCCGCGCGGCCCCCACCATTGCGCGAGGTGTTTCGCTTCCGTGCAGGCACGCCAGACCATTTCGCGCGGCGCGGCATATTCACGGGTGATGATATATTCTTTACCGATCAAACTATTGGCGCTTTCAGTTTTTGTGTTCATAGATTCAAGCTTTGATTTTGCCCTGCTCCATCAGCCCGCTGAATTTTTCCACCAGCGAACTCCAGCCATAATTATGTTCGGTCACATCCTGCGCATCCGGCAGGCCCGCGTGCGTCAAAGTCAGGCGCGTCGTTTTTCCTAAATCTTCAAAATCCACCGTCACCACGCTGTCCGGCATGGCGTAAGATTCCGACTGCCAGGTGAATTGCACCCGCCGGTTCGGAACGATCTCCGTATATTTGCCAAAGGCGATGCGTTCACCTTTGGGCGAAACGATGTGGATGCGATACGCGCCGCCGGTTTTCACATCCGCCTGCAAACTGCGACATTCCATTTCCGCCGGCCCCCACCATTGCACCAATTGATCCGGTTCCGTCCACGCGCGAAAAACCAATGCGCACGGCGCGTTGATGATGCGCGAAATGGTCAGCCTGAAATCGTCCGCCCCGTTGCTTGAATTGTTTTTTGTCGTGTTCATTTCTTTGCCTCATCCGCCTGCAGTTTTTTCAAATACTCGTCCAACCGGTCAAAACTCTCCTCCCAGAAACGGCGATATTCTTCAATCCACTGTTGCGCCTGTTGCATCGGCTTCGCTTCCAACTTCAGACAATGAACGCGTCCATCGCGGCGACGGCGGATCAATCCTGCATTTTCCAGCACGCGCAGATGTTTGGAAACGGCGGGCAGCGACATCCGGTGCGGCTTCGCCAGATCCGTCACGCAACGATCGCCGCCCGCCAGGTGTTCCAGAATGCGCCGGCGCGTCGGATCAGCGAGCGCGGCGAAGGTGCGGTTTAATTGGCGCGGTGAACATTTAACCATGTGGTTAAGTATTAACACAGCCTGCAGCCGGTTCAAGAAAAACTTTCCGGAAGTTTTCATGCGAATCATTTGGCAAAAACTTCATCGTCGCGCGTCTGACTTCGATCAACCTCCGGTGCTTAACAATTTCTAAATGAATCAATAACCGCTATTTACAACGGTTGGCGAAGTCATCATGATGAAGTGCCTTCGGGGAAACTTCTATTCCGCAGGCCAGTTAACCAGCAGGAAAACAAAAGTAAAAAATATGGCTAAAGCAACCAAAGCAAAAGTCGTGGCAAAAAAACCAGTGGCAAAAGCAAAACCGGCGGCCAAAAAAAAGAAGTAACCAGCCGCTCCTGCTGTCTCTCCTGACAGAAATCAGGAGAGGCAGATTCCCCCTTCAGAAATTCTTCCGTTAAAAATTCCCGTGGCATTAAAACTCAAACAGGGTCAGGTTTGGAAACATGGCGATGAATTCATCCGCATCGTCCAGCTCGAACGTCTCGAAGTCGGTTACAAAGTGGTGAAAAATCTTAAGACCGGCGAAGGCAAGCACGAACACACGAGCAAAAAAGATTTCTGCCGGCTGTTGAAAGATTGCACGCTGCTCGAACCGAAAAAGGCGGCCACCGATCCAGCGGCGGATTGATCGCCCGAACGCGATCAATCCTGTTCACTTTCCTCTCTGGCGCGTTTCAACGCGGGCCAAAGCGCCGGCTCTGATTTTGCGGCGGGCGTCCACCGAATTGCCGAGGTCCGCCACCACCGCCACCTTGCGGCGGACGCGATGGTTGCGATGATGAACCTTGCGGCGGACGTGGCGGCTGAGAACCTGAACCTTGTGAGCCTAGGGAATTATGCGAACCGTGTGATTTGTAAGAACGTTGTTGCCCGCGCGGTTGCGGACGGCCTTGATTCCGGTGCTGCGGAAAACGGCGTTCTTCATCCGCCGGATTATATGCGGGCGCGGCGGCAGAATAATTAAAGCCTTCCGCTTTTTTCCGCACGATACCGCGACCGATGAAGCGTTCGAGCGCACGCAGTTCGCCGTGATCTTCGTTCGTCACAAAACTGATCGCGTCGCCGATCGCATTCGCGCGACCGGTGCGGCCGATGCGATGAATATAATCTTCGACGTGCATCGGAAAATCGTAATTCACGACGTGCGAAATGCCGTCCACGTCAATCCCGCGCGCCGCGATATCCGTCGCCACGAGCACGCGCACCGCGCCGGATTTAAAATCTTTCAATGCTTTCAACCGCTGATTCTGGGAACGGTTGGAGTGCAGCGTCGCCGTGCGAATTCCCTTTTGTTCGAGCTGTTTTGCGACGCGATCCGCCGCGTGTTTCATCCGTGAGAAAACCAGCACCATTCCCATTTTCGGATCCTGCAGCAGATGTTGCAGCAGCGCGGGCTTCAAATGTTTCGGCACTTCATAGACGAATTGCGTGACGGTTTCCGCCGGATTCGAGCGGCGCCCGATCTGCACCGTTTTCGGCGCGTGTTGAAATTCGTGCGTGAGCGATTCGATTTCCCTTGAGAGCGTCGCCGAAAACATCAGCGTCTGACGCTGCTTCGGCAATTGTTGCACGACGCGGCGGATGGACGGTAGAAAACCCATGTCCAACATCCGGTCAGCTTCGTCAAGCACCAGAAATTTTAACTGCGAAAAATCCGCTGCGCGTTGGCCCATCAAATCAATCAAACGTCCCGGACACGCGATGACCACATCCGTGCCCGCGCGCAACGCACGGATCTGCGGCTGTTCGCCGACGCCGCCGAAAACCGTGGCAACCGTGAGCGGTAAATATTTGGCGTAAGCGCGGACATTTTCCTCGATCTGCACCACGAGTTCACGCGTCGGCGCGATGACGAGAACTTTCGTACCACGACGCGCGGACGGTTGCGATTGCGCAACAGCGAGCTTCGTAAGAATCGGCAACGTGAACGCGGCCGTCTTGCCCGTACCGGTTTGCGCGATGCCGATGAGATCGTGCCCCGCGATGATTTGCGGGATGGCAGCGGTCTGAATCGGCGTCGGTTCGGTGTAACCGGCTTCCTGAACAGCCTTTAAAATTTTCGGGTCAAGCCCAAGTGCGCGAAATGGCATAATCACGAATAATAGCAAAATCCGTAGCAATAGCACGCAATTAACGATAGCGGCGAATTTCAGAAAAATTTCAACTACATATTGATAAGGATGAACACGGATAAAAACTGACGCGAATTGCACGAATTTTCGCTAAGTAAATAGTTTTCAATTCGTGTTAATTGGCGTAATTCGCGTCAACCCGTTTTTGGCTTCAGTCGTGTTTAACCATGCTTAAAAATCTTTCGTGTTTTCATTCCGGAAATTTCTTAGCTTTTGCCCGCTTGCAATCCGCCACACCCAATCATTACGCCACGCTCGGTTTGGACCGGCGTTGTTCCGACGCACAAATCCGCTCGGCTTATCGCCTGCTCGCCAAACAACATCATCCGGATGTGAATCACAGTTCGAGCGAAGCGTTGGCGCAAACGCAGGCGCTCAATGCCGCGTATGAAATGCTGAGCGATCCGGCGCGCCGTCAGGCTTATGACGCGGAACTCGACACGAAACCTTCCGCCGCCAATAAAACAGCGATATCCGCCCGCGCCGGAAAAGCCACCGTCAACGTCACAAAAGAAATTCAGCTCAGCCTCGCGGATTTTTTCCGCGGTGCAAAACTGGAAGTGCGCGTGAATGATCCCTCGAATCCGCACGGCACGGAAATTTACGAACTTATCGTGCCGCCGATGACAGCAGCGGGAACGCGTTTCAAAATTCCGCGCACGGACCCGTTTGAACGCGGCTTTGTGCTCGTGCGCGTCAAAGCGCGTCCGGATTTCCGTTTCAAGATTCGCGGCACAGATTTGCGCTGCGATCTGAAGATCAATTTTCAACGCGCCACGCAGGGCGGCACGGAATCCGTTCGCGGCGTCATGGGAAATTATTTGCGCGTGAACATTCCGAAAAAAGTAGCGCGCGGAGAAATTTTGACGATTGCCGGCGAAGGTTTGCCGAAACCGCGCGGCGGCCGTGGCGATCTGCTGGTAAAAATCATGTATCAGCCGGAAGTGCGTATCGTCCGTCGCTCCGGATTTTGACGCGCCGAAAGGTTTCGTCCTAATCTTAATCCAGCTCATAATCGTCATCTGTTTTTTCTGATTAAGATTATGATTAAGAATCCGGATTAGGACATTGTCACAATGGTTTGATTGGTTGCCGGGTAAAAAGTGAATTTCAGATCAGAGAATTACCCGCACAGCCTCGGCTTGCGCGAACCGGAGGCAAGGCAGTAATCTTTCGTAATGATTGCCGATACTTTTGAGCAGCGTCACCGTTACACCGGCTTGTCGCCACGTTTCGCCGCCGCTTTTAAATTTCTGGAAACATTTTCCGCCACTGAACCGGATGGCCGTTACGATATTGAAGCGGATGATTGTTTCGCGCTGGTGCAGAGTTACACTACGCGACCGTTGGTGCAGGCAAAGTTTGAAGCGCATCGCATCTACGCCGACATCCAATTCATCCGGGCCGGAAATGAAACCATTCTCTGGTCGCCGCTGGCCGCGCTGACGCAGGTGACTCAACCGTACACCGCCGAAAAGGACATCGCTTTCTACGCTAATCCGGCGCAGTGGACGCCGGTCGCTCTCTATGCCGGACAATTTGCGATTTTCTTTCCGGCAGACGGCCACTCTCCCGGCCTTGAATGCGGCGCTCTCAGCGAAGTTCGCAAGATTGTGATCAAGATCCGGATCTGAAATAGATTCGGTATTGCTTTGTAGAAAAGATCGGGCAGCAAAAGATAAAGCGGCGCGGTGGGGCGAGCGTCCTCGCGAGCCGCTTTGGAAAAGATCACTTATCAGCCCAAGCGGCTCGCGAGGACGCTCGCCCCACCAGCCAAAATGCTTGCATAACTAATGGTTTTTACGGCAGCTCAGTTTCTATTCTCACCCGGATGTTCTTTAAAAAATTTCACGATCAATGCCGGTGCGGCCGGATCAAATTCGTGCCCACCGGGATGAATGAACGTCACGACCGGCGTGCCGCCCGGCGATGGATAAAGCGTACAGTCTTTGTCCCACACTTCACCGGTGTCAGCACAGCCGTTTATTTTGCGTAATTTTTCCATCATCACTTTTTGCCACGCAAATTTCACCAGCGGATCGCTGGCACCGGCAAGATGCATCACCGGTTTGGGTGTCAGTTGATTCGCATATTTCGCGACGGCGGAGGATGGCGCGACGGCGGCAAAAACATTTCCCCGCGCGTGCCAAAGCAGATAAGTGAAACCGCCGCCGTTGGAATGACCGGTCGCGTAAATACGGTTGGTCGCCACATTGTAATCCTGCTTCATCCGCGCCAGCACGGCGTCGAAAAATTTCAGGTCTCGGTTGCCGTCATTGTCCACCGCCGCCTGCCAGCCGGAACGGAGCCCTTGCGGATCAGTGAGCTGGCCAACCGTGTTCAAACCTTGCATATAAACCGAAATCGCTTCCGGCCATTCGCGATCAATGTGAAAACCGCGCGCCGCCTGCCGCGCGCTCCCGCCGTGGCCGTGGAACACAAACACCAGCGGTGTGGCATTCGTTTTAGCGGACGGCGGCGCATAGACCAGCGCCGTGCGCAGCACGCCATCCACGGTGAATTGCAACTCCTGAAAATGATCTGCCGCGCGCGCGAAGGAACCAAACAACATCAGAAACGAAATCAGGTAGCAGCATTTTCTTTGCATAAGAATTCAGACGTAAGGATTGGGAAAATGTTACTGAAAATTGGTGTGACGAAACATCTCACCCGGCCCTCTCCCCTTCATCCGGTGAAGCGGAGAGGGAGAAACGCTCCCGGTGTTTTTGTGTCAGCCATAATTTCGTATTTAAAATGATCGGCGTTGGATAATGACGCGTGGAAAAATGAAACGACGGTCGCAGGCTGTCCCCTCTCCCGTTCAAGTGTTTTCAATTGCAATCACGGTTCACAAAACGGGAGAGGGTCAGGGTAAGGGCGAACCAATCACATCGCCGAAAATCATGTTCATTTTGCAAACCATCAAACCGGTGCAATCATGAATCGTTATGAGAATTCTCGATGAATTTCAGGGACAGTGGACGACGCCGGTGCCAACGGCTTTGGATTACGAAAATCTTTCCGCCGCGCCGGCAAGAAATTTTGATTCCGCCAATGATGATTCCGTGTTGCTCGACGCTTACTCGAAAACCGTCAGCGGCGTGGTCGAGGAAGCGCGCGATTCCGTCGTGAACATCCGCGTGCGCCACGCGGCGGCGAAAGGTCGCAACAGCGGCGGCGAAGGCAGCGGCTCCGGTTTCATCATCACGCCGGACGGTTACATCGTCACGAATAGCCACGTCGTCCACGGCGCGACGGAGATTCACGTTGCGCTCGCGGACGGACGCAGTTATCCCGCCACGCTCACCGGCGACGATCCGGATTCCGATCTCGCCGTCATCCGCATCAACGCGCCGGATCTGCGGCACGTTCACTTCGGCAATTCCGGCAAGTTACGCGCCGGCCAGATCGCTGTGGCCATCGGCAGTCCGCTCGGTTTTCAACAGACCGTGACGGCGGGCGTCATCAGCGCGCTCGGCCGCACGATGCGCGCGCAATCCGGACGCATGATGGAAAATATCGTGCAGACGGACGCGGCGTTGAATCCCGGTAATTCCGGCGGCCCGCTGTTGAATTCTTACGGCGAAGTCATCGGCGTGAACACGGCGATCATTCCGTCCGCGCAGGGAATCTGTTTTGCCATCGCGAGCAACTCGGCAGAATTCATCGCCGCATGGCTCATCAAAGAAGGTCGCATCCGCCGCGCGTGGCTCGGCATTCACGGCCAAACCGCGCCGATCCATCCGCGCATCGCGCGCCATCTCGGCCTGAAAAATTCGCAAGGCGTTTTGATTCTGGACGTCGAACCGCACAGTCCCGCATCCAAGGTCGGCTTGCGCACCGGCGATCTGTTGATCGGCTTGAAAAATAAACCCGTCACCAGCATTGAAGATTTACAACGGTCACTCACCGGCCGGGAAATCGGCGTCGTATCGAAACTCGAAATCATCCGTCACACGTTCCGCCTGGAAATGGAAGTCGTTCCGCGCGAAATGCCGGAGCGGCGTGAATAAGCTCCAAACATCAACCTCCAAATTCCAGAGAAACTTCAAACATCAAGTGACAAAAAACACGTTCGCGGCCGGGCGCGATCTGGAATTTGAAGTTTGGAACTTCTCTGGTGCTTGGATGTTGGTCCCTGGAATTTCATTTCCGCTTCCAAGTGCACGATTGAGTTCAACTACGGAATCCAGCTACACTGTTGGTTCATGAGTAAACCCGCCTGCCCGATGTGCGAAATGGATGACGTTCTGGAATTTCCTGAAAAATGGGAATGCGTCACGTGCGGTCACGAATGGGAACGCGCGGCCGCAGCGGAAACTCCTGACGCCCCGCGCGTGGTCAAAGACGCTCACGGCAACGTGCTCGTGGATGGCGATTGCGTAGTGCTCATCAAAGATTTGAAATTAGGCGGCGGCAATCAAGTGCTCAAAGGCGGCTCGAAATCCAAGCCCATCCGCCTCGTAGATGGCGACCACGAAATCTCCTGCAAAATGGACGGCATGGCGATCGGCCTGAAAGCGTGCTTTGTGAAGAAGGCGTGAAGTTTCTGTCAAAAGATCCGGGCTGACAGTTAAAAAATCGTTCCTGACGGTCAAACTTCGGCTACTGGCAGTCAAACCTTTCATCTCAACACTTAATTACCGGCGACTGTCACTCAAACTTTCGCGTCTGGCGGTTGACTTGTTGCAACTGACGGTCAATTGTCAGCAACGTGCCGACAGATTTTTCGATCTGCCGGAACAACTTCTTCGTCTGCCAATTGGTTTTTCGCAACGTGCCCGGAGATTTGGAAGATATAACTTAAATTCTCCGCTTACTTCGCCGGCTGAATCTTCCCTTCATCCAAGTCAATGAATTCAAACATCGTCAGCACCGCACCCGGCGGCAGACCGATTTCCGCCAGCCGTTCGTTCAACCGCTGCGTGCCGTTATCGCGCCAGCCGCGCTTCATCATAAAACCGTTCCAGACTTCGACCTCCTGTTCGTCGGGTTTGCGGCCCTGCTGAAACGCCCATTCGAGCAATTGTTCATCCGCTTTATCGCCCTTGAGCGTTTCGGCTTCGATCGCCGCGTAATCAATCTTCAAAAATTTACAGCAGCGGTCGTCAAAACTGTTTTTCATGTTCTGCCCGCGCGCCGGACACCAGCCTTCGGGCAATTTCCCGGCCGCCGCAATCCGGATCTTGTCCAGCATGCGACCAAACCAGACGATGCCTTTGATCTGTTCAGCCGGACTACGCAGTCCCGGAATGATAGTCGGATATGAATTCGCCATGCCGCTGAGTGAACCATTTTCAACGCGCCTTCGCAAGAACGTCGGCATCTCGCCGGGAAATCTATTTCACGAAAGCGCAAGGACGCCCAACTTAGTTTTCATGAGGCAATCCTCTGCCTTCATTCAATAATTTGGACAAACTTTCGTTGAGATAAAAATCCCAGCCCGGTTTGCAATCCTCGTAACATTCCATTTCGGGAATCAGCCCGACGTGGGTGAAATCGATCTGCGTGGAATCTTTCCCGTCGGAAAATTCCCAAACCAGATGCGTGTTCACCCACTCCTTTTTGTCGGTAAGCCACGGCAGATGACAATCGGTGACCTCCCATTCGATCCGCTGACCGGCCACGAATTCCACTACCGCAAAGCGTTTCCACACTTCGCCGAAGCGGACCGTGAACGCATCGCCGGGTTTCTGTGCACTGCCTTCAAAGTTTTTTGTCCACCAGGCGGAAACGTGATTTATTTTCTCGATCGCTTCCTTCGCCGTAACCCCGGCGGTGATGCGGGTATGATAATTTTTCGGTTTCATTTCTTTTCCTGTTCTCCGTTCAGCGGCTCAGCCTTTGCAGAAAATGTTCAGCCCTTTGCCGGTTTCGAGGAACGTCTTCAAACTCGAAAGCACGCGCGGCCAACCCCAGGCCACTTTGCCGGCCATCTTTGAACCTTCTTTGAATTGATCATGCGTCACCGTGAGGCAAACCATGTCTTCCATCGGTTCGATCTCAAACGTCACGCGCGATTTATCTTTGAGTTCATCCGGATCCGCCCACGTCAGCACGAGACGTTTCTCGGGGATGCTCTCCACGACTTTGCCCGTGATCCAGACTTCGCTCTCCGGGTTGTGATGTTCCCATTTCGAACCTTTCTTCCAATCGGAAACGTTCGTCATGCCGCCCCAATATTGTCGGGTGAATTCCGGTTTGCTGATCGCATCCCACGTTTTTTTCGGCGTGGAACGGATAAACGACGTGTAAACTAATTTTGGCTTTTTCATTTTTGTTTTCCTTTCCTGGTGTTTTTGGTTGGTTCGAGACTTTGTTTCAGATCGCTCAAGGTCTGCAGACGATGCCCTTCGTATTTGCCGATCCAGCGCTCGTAGATTTCATGTAACGGCACTGGATTCAGATAATGCAACTTCTCCCGTCCGCGCCAGACGATAGAAACCAGATTCGCTTTTTCCAGCAAACCGAGATGCTTCGTGACCGCCTGCCGCGTCATGTCGAGATGTTCGCACAGTTCACCCAGCGTCTGCCCGTTGCTCTTGTGCAACTGATCGAGCAACGAGCGGCGACTCGCATCGGCCAATGCTTTGAATACGGCATCCATCACGCGGTTCATTATGCAACCATTTGGTTGCATGTCAAGTGGGAATGGCTGATCTATTCGTGCCGAAGGCACAACCGGAAATTAGCCAGATACGAAGTGTCTGGTAATGTTGCATGCTGGTTTTCCGTCCCGGCGGGACGGCGGAGTTTTTATCTTTTATGCCGCGGCTGCCTTCCGTCGTCCCTTCAGGACGATTTTACTTGAATCACCAACCAGACACTCCGTGTCTGGCTAATTTCCGTGGTCGCTCCGCGACCGGAATTTCAGAAAGACAAAGCGGCTGATGTTTGTGTGTACCCAGCCATTCTTGAAATGAGCTAAAAATAAACAGCGATTAACATCGCTATATAGTTGGTGCGCACCCAATCTCAACCATGAGCAAAAGCCTCCAACAACATCCCATCGCGGAAATCAACAAACAACTCCGCGTCGCCATGAAGAAAAACGGACTGGAAACGATCAAGGTGCACATCACCAATCGCGCCGGAAAATTCCATTATCATTTCACCGGTTCACCGGAAGAGGTTGTGAAAGCGGATCAAATTCTCGCGGCCTGGGGCTGAGATTCGATTTTCTAACGCCACTTTGCAGTAGCAAAGAAATGATAATCCTGCTTGGCTTTTGGGCCGGGCAGGATTTAGTTTTTCCTGTCTGACTCCACTACGCGACCAAGCGCGGCCAGTTTGAACACCGTGTTCCAACTACGGATAGTGTTCGTTACCCCGATCCACTTATCAAATTTCTCCGCCAACTTGCTGCGTCCGAAGCTGTGCGGTAGATGTAAGTAAGCAACGTTGCCTACGATTTCAATCTCCTCGCTTTCCACTGCACAAGCGCGAATCCGTTCAATGTTCTCAGCCGTCGGTTTACTCGCAAGCAACGCAGCGTGAACCGTTGATGGTGCAGCCGCAGCCGCTTTGGCAAAGGGATTGCGCGCGATCAAATCATCCCACTCCGCCAGCGTCGGCGCGAAGATTGGCTTATCGAAATGAAACTCCGTGCGACAAAGTTCCGCAATCGTGGCGATGACCTGTTTCCGGTTCAGCGAACTGCGCACGACGGCGTTGCCGCTGTTGATATAAGTCGCCACATTTTCAAAACCGGCAGCGGTAAGTTTTTCGCGCAATACCTGAACCGGCAGTTGCGTTTTCCCACCGACACCGCGAAAGAGAATGAGATAAACCGTGCGTTTCATCGGATTGTCATTATTGACTGTAGCGGCGGTCTATGACCGCCGAAGGTTCATTCATTTTCCAGAAAAGCACGGCGGTCATAGACCGCCGCTACAATTCTTTGCACAGAGTTCCGGATGAGATTCATTTACTTCGCCGTCGACGTTGCGGAGGAAACCGGTTTGACGTCATTGACCGTCGCTTCCGGCCAGCCGTCTGCATTCCAACTGAGCGGCATGATCGCCAGCGTTGCGTTTCCATTCATTCGCGTGTCGCCTTCAAAATCAGACGTAAACCAATTTTTGCCTTGCGCGTTCAAAGTTCCCGCGTGTCCCGGACCGATTAACGGACCGTTGGCCGCCGGCAGAAATACACTGCCGCCACTGTGCAACATGTCTGAACCGACTTTATCCAGATACGGCCCCGCAATCGTTTTGCTCCGCCCGATGCGAATGTTGTAGCTGCTGTTAGTTCCCCGACAGCAGGCATCCCAATTCACAAACAAATAATAGTAGTCCTCGTGCTTGCAGAGATACGACGCTTCGATCGAATCATTGTAAGCGAGCGAATAAATTTCTGAATCGGGCGCAATGCGTTTGCCTGTCTTCGGATCCAACTGGATAAGTTTGATGCCGCTCCAATAAGAACCGAACGTCAACCACAGACTGCCATCCGTGTCCTGAAACACGGAGGGATCCAGCGCGTTGAACGCTTCGCCGGTCTGACTTTCGTGCGTCTGCACCACGATGCCTTCATCGGTCCAATGATAAGCGGGATCGTGCGGGTCGAGCGTCGGATTGGTGGCCAGACCGATAGCGGAAGTCATTTTGCCGATGGTTGAAACCGCATAATAAAGCAGATAACGATTCCCCACTTTCATGACGTCCGGCGCCCAATACGACATGTGCCGATTTTCGGGAACATTTTTGGCCACCCATTCCGGCGGCGCGTGGAACACCGCCGGTCCGCGCTGCCAATGCACCAGGTCTTTGGAATGATACGAAGGCACGCCGCGCCCCGTGTAGAAAACCCAGTATTCACCGTTGCATTGCACGACATCGGAAGGATCACGCGTGACGATCCCGCGACTGGCGGATTCTTCCAAAGGCCGGGCGGGAAAGGATTTTTGCCAATCCGGTTTGGTTGCCTCCGACTGCGCGTGTGCCGCGCCGGATAAAGCCAGAGTTCCAACGAAAATTACCGCCAGCAATACGTGCTGACAAAGACGATTAGTTTGTATCGGTTTCATGCTTGCGAGCAGAGCAAACGAATCAATCGGATTGAGCAAAGCGACAGCTTTGCCCTACCAAAATCAATTCACTGGTAGGGCGGCGGTGCCCCGCCGCCCCAAATCAGTCCGCAGCTTCCTAAAATCGAACGACAGAGCGAGCCACTGAAACCTCTCATTATTTTTCACTCACGACGAATTTTCCAACGCAGGGTTGTTGGATACAAAAGATTCTAATTAGGGCAGAGCAGCAACTCTGCCCTACCAAATCTAATCGTGGTAGGGCGGCGCTGCCGCGCCGCTTTCCGTCTAAAACCAACACCACCCTAACTTCAACCTCCCGACCAACTGATTTCATGCACGCGTCCAGAATGCGGCCAATCCTCCGGACACGTCACCAATCCGGCGCGCACTGGATTCTCACGAACGTATTGCCACTTCTGCGAATAGCTTTCACCATCGCGCAGCCGATGATGAAATCCACCCGCCTGAAATTTGCCGGACATTTGGTAAGGCGGTGGTGCTCCATCGCCAGAACAGGCAGAGCGGCAACTCTGCCCTACCAAATCAATCCACGGTAGGGCGGCGGTGCTCCGCCGCCCCAATCAGCCCGCCTTCATAATCCAACATAATTTCAACCCTGAGCGCGCGGCAGAAACATCTCCGTTGTTTTTTGCTTCTGACAAATTTCCGATGCACGGTTGTTGCATACGAAAGATTTTAATTGGGGCAGAGCGGCAGCTCTGCCCTACCAAATCAATTCACGGTAGGGCGACGGTGCTCCGCCGCCCTGATTAGCGACGCCTCAATTCAAACCCTGAGCGAACCGCGGAAGCCGCGGCCTTGATAGTAAGATTCTGCGCCGTTGTGGCCGATGAAGACGCGATTGTAACGGCGATCGCCATAAATCGCGCCGCCGAGTTTCCGGATCTCCGCCGGCGTGGCGAGCCAGCTCGATGACTTCGTGTCGAACTCGCCGAGTTTTTGCAGCGCGAAATAGTGTTCTTCCATCAACAACTCGATGCCCATGGCGGCGGCCAGATCCATGACGCTATTTTTCGGTTTATGTTCTTTGCGTGAATCCAGCGCTTCATGGTCGTAACAAAAACTGACGCGGCCTTTGGGACTTTGTTCGGCACAATCAAAGAAAATATATTCGCCCGTTTTTTTATCTTGGCCGACGACATCCGGCTCACCGCCGGTGCGTTCCATTTCACTGAGCGACCACAGTTTGTCTGCATTGGCTTCCAGCCTGGTCCGGACTTTAGCCCATTCAATACCTTTGTGGCGGTTCAGGTTTTTCTCGAAACGGGTTTTCAATGCCGCGAGAAGTTCTTCGCGCTGTTTTGGAGACAACTCGTTTTTATTGCTAGTGGGGTTCTTCATACTTTTACTGTTTTGCCGTTGCCAAAGTAAACCAACTCAGGCAATGCGTCGCAAGTCAGGGAAACTCAACGCCGGAGCGCGGCTGTGTCGAAGACCAGCCGCAGCACTCATGTCATACGAATTAAGCGCAAGCCTCCACAGTTATCACCCGCTGCAACTGGCTTTCAGCACAGTCGCGCTCCGTTACAGTTTCAAAACGCCAAACTCATCGCGAAATCGCGCACTGCTCCAAAGCCACGTTTTCGGATCAAGAACCAAACCTGCCTTTGCCGGATTGCCCTCGATATATTTGCGTGTCTCCAATTCGTGCTCGCTGTCGCGCATAAACGTATCCCAATAATCAGCCTGCCAAAACTCACCACGACGTCCTAACAGCCGATTTGCTTTTTGAGCCGTATGTTTCTTCCAACTTTCCAGAATTTTCGCCATCGGGGTTTCATCCACTTTGAACAAGACGTGAACGTGATTCGGCATCACCACCCACGCGCGTAAATCGTAACGTTCACCGTGAAAAAACCGGACCGCGCCTTCGACAATTTGGGCAATCTCCGGCTGCCGCAAATGACACTCTCCACGTCCGCAGTCAAGATACGCCCCCAATTCCGCGCGACACTGCTGATCGTCTTCAATTTTCCAAAGGTGCTCCCACTCGGAACGAAGCGATTCAGGAAATGAATCAGCCAATCGAAACGTGACAAACTGCGTCAGCCCCGGTTCGTCGCGATGCGGCAGATAACCGCGCTCATACCAGCCGCGAAAGGCTTGCTTAGCATCTTCCGGTTTTGGCGGTAACGACCAACGCCGCTTGCCTTCGACCAAATCGCGCACACCGGGATTGTGCGGTGGTCCGGAGCTTTGCGGTTTGAGTGGCTGACTCACGCGAGCATTGAGCCGGAAACAATGAAATGCAGCAAGCGTTCAAGCGTATCCAAAACGGACGGAGCGCGACTGTGCTGAAAGCCAGTCGCAGCAGTTACGCCTTCACAAAGCGGTTGAAGAAATGTGAAGCGTATCTGTTTCCAGACGTTGCTGCGGCTGGTCTGCGACACAGCCGCGCTCCAGGGACTGGGATTATTTTGGCGGATTCGCAAAACAAACATCGAAAACCAACACGCTCAAACGATGCGATGTAAAGGCAAGAAGTCCGTGTCGTGTTCCTGATCGCCAACGAGCCGGCCAATCTGGATTTCAACTGCCGGTGGAATTTCGCGTAGCCTCGACCTAATCATTTGAATTGTCCTCTCTTCGTTCGGATCATCTACCAACACCAAGACAAACAGGCAGCGTTGCAGTCGCCCAGAAGTGATTTCAAAGTGACCTCGGAATATTTTCTCCAGCCGGCTTGGCATTAGGGCAAAAGTTCCTCGAACGGTGAGGACCTCAACTCCTATTTTTCCGCCAGACTCTAAATCAACAATAAAATCGGGGAAGCCCCGCTCATTCTCAATAATTTGAGACTGAGAGAACTGCTTGAGAAGCCAACGATGAACAGCTCGCGAAGCCACATAACCCTGATTTAAGAATTCCGAACTTCTCCTAATTATCCGACGTGCCTCCTCCTTGGATTCGGCGACCTGGGTAATTGAGTCTTTGCTGACCTTTACTTTTAGATGCGTATCAGCAAATTCGAGGAACTGCTCCGAGCTATATATATGGAAGCGCTCAACACCAGCCTCGCGCTTGATTTCTTCAACCAACTCTGGCCGAGGCCCTAGTTTCTTCCGCCCCTGTGATTCGATGCTCCACCACCAATCGTCTTTATCGTCGTCAGTGACGAACACAATGCTCTTTAGCGATTGGGTTTTGCATGATCTAAGATTTGCTTCCAGACGATGAAATCACCGAACTTGCGCTTGTAGCTCAGCCCGCCATAAGCATAATCGTCGCCTTGTTTATCCTTTTCTTTTTTCCGGTCTAAATATCCGGGCGGAATAAATTTTGCGAAACGTTCTTCGCCTTCTTTGTAGAACGCATCTAGCGATTTCTGGTCGGCAGGAGGTTGGCCCAGCCGACCCTCAAATAGGTTTTCAATTCGCTCGCGCAATTCGTCCTTCTCAACATTTTCGGTGTGAGCCTTTTCGAGAGCATCCAACTCTGAAGTGAACTCATCTATTAGCTTTCCAAGCTTCTGTGTAAAGCTGTCGGGATTTATATTCGAGTGACGCTTCTTGAGTTGTAACTTCTGGAGTTCGTTGTCTATGTCTTGTTGTGTCGTTTCGAGAATCTTCCGCACATCAAAGAAACGACTTCTTTGGTCGGCCATTACCGTTTGACGATTGCGTTGGTATTCAAGTGCCGCTTGATGAGGAAGCCACAGCGACCTGAAATCTTTAGTAACGCCTTAAGCAAATCCTCACGCGCCTTTTCCGGATACCGATACAAATTGAGCAAT
>Ga0206804_10216_pt1 | contig 16293 bp, 11 predicted proteins | sample Alteio_BWOrgCont_62_FD_152888 | JGI IMG/M metagenome (GOLD analysis project Ga0206804, IMG submission 152888) | Enriched cells from forest soil in Barre Woods Harvard Forest LTER site, Petersham, Massachusetts, United States -... | ecosystem: Environmental > Terrestrial > Soil > Temperate forest >... | reverse complement strand
GAGTTCGTGACGGCGTAGGCGGCCACGATCAGGAATTTGGCGATGAAGGTGATCCACAACTCGCGCGCCGCTCCGTTGAGCACGGTGAAAGAACCAAGGAAGCCGGTACGCTTCTCCGCAGAGTCGAGTTTCATGGACATCCCTGGCATGATGCCGTCCGAACCTTCAAACGCAAAGCGGAGAAGGCGGGATTCCCCGCGGGATAGCGCTGATTGATACTCACGGCGCCTGGACGGGCGCTTCGCTGGTGCGTTTGATGTGGTTCAGGACACGCTCATGAATCTGATGAATCATGTAGTCGGAAATCGGCCCCCAATACCACTGGGGCGATAAGGTGTGCGTGTACCAGGTGGTGCCCTCGAGGACCACCTGTCCCTCGCGCTCGAAGAGGCGAAACTGTCCGCGGTGGGAAACCATGTGGCCGTGCAGATGGGGCGCCTCGACGTGCTCATACAGGGACAATTCGCGCATCGGCGGCGGCGAAGAGGAAACATCGAAAGCGAGCAGCGTGGGTTCTTCCCAGCGAGTGATGGGTTCGACGAAGTTGCCCGTGGAAAAGACGCAGTGACGAATCGCGCCCACGCCCGTGCCCTCGATATTTGCTTCGATGGGATAGGCGATCCCGCAGCGGAAAATGCCAGTGGGAGGTTCGGTAATCTTGGGGAAGGCGATCACGGTCTGCCAGACGCGCTCAATCGGCGCCCGGACCAGGACGCTCGTGGTCACGCTGCGGAGCGGTTCCGCGGGTTTGGTGGTGCGTTCAAACGCGACCAAACCGGGGAACAGCAAGACCAGGAGCAGGGGAAGCACGGACGGCAGTCCGCCTTGGCACGCCATGCCAAGATACCGACCCAGGACCGCGCCAATCACGCCGAGGAACATCGCCAGCGGGAGCGCCATGAGCAGGCAGACCGCGCCGTCGAGGGCGAAGACGAGGATAAAGCAGCCGAGAGCGAGAAGACTGAGGACAGAAATCCAATACGCGGAGAACAATGAAACCTCGCGCCGAAAAGAGGTGCAGAAGGCGGAGCCAAAGCAAACGACGATGGGCAAGCCGAGAAAGAGGCTCCAGCCGTAAAGCGCAAATCCGCGGACACACAGCGCCGCCAATCCAAAACCCAGCAAAGCCGGGACCAGGATCGCAAACCAAGGACGGTTAATGATTCTCACAAACGAAGAGGGGTAGACTCGCCTGAGCTTTGCTTGAGCCACGCCCGAGACGCTTTTATGATCGGCCTGGTCTGGAGAAGGGGCGCCATGGGTGAGAACTCTGCTGAGCCCACCGAGCCGAGTCAATCGTTGGGGAGTGGCTCGAATAGATGCCGAGTCATACGAAAGGCGCTTGGCACAAGCGCCTCTACACCGACCGCCGAACCGGCGGGCCGCTACCGGTGCCTTAAATGGAGAACCGCTTGGAATTCGCGCCGCTTCCATGCCAAGCTGCCGATTCACTGTGATCAGCCCCGTACCCCGCCTCCTCATCCTCCTTGCTGCTGCCGCCCTCTGTGGCTGCGGACGGTTGGGCAACCGGGCGGATCTGGCCTGCTTGAATGGTGCGGAGTGCGAAATTCTCGATCCACCGCTGATCACCGCGCAGAACACGAGCCGCGTGGCCTATGCGGTCTTCGAGGGGTTGACGGCTTTCGATGTGAAAGGGGAGGCGACGGCAGGGGTGGCGGAACGCTGGGAGATTTCGCCCGACGGGCTGCACTACACCTTCCACCTGCGCCACAATGCGCTCTGGAGCAATGGCGACCCGGTGACGGCTGAGGATTTTGTGTATGCGTGGCGCCGGGCGCTGATCCCGGAAACCGCGAGCGAATACGCTTACCAACTCTACTACGTGCGCGGCGCGAAGGCTTTCAATGAAGGGAAGAGCAAGGATTTTAGCACGGTGGGGGTGACGGCGCCCGACCCTTACACGCTGGAAGTCACGCTGGAGAATCCGACGCCTTTCTTTCTCGATCTCTGCGCGTTTACCGAGCTGCTGCCGGTGCACCGGGCTACCGTGGAAAAGTATCCGGACTGGGCGACGAAGCCGGATCATTTTGTCGGCAATGGTCCCTTTCTTCTCCGCGAATGGCTGCCGTTCGATCACCTCCGCCTGACGAAGAATCCGAAATACTGGGACGCGGCGCACGTCGCCTTGAACAGTGTGGATATCCTGCCTTCGGTGCGGCCCAATACGGCCTACAACTTTTACGCCACCGGCGTCGCCGACTTGATGATCGACAAGGGGCTCGTCCCCACGCCGCTGATTCCGGAGCTGAAGAAGAGTCCGGATTTTCACGCGGCGCCGTTTTTGGGGAACTACTTTTTCCGGTTCAATGTGAAGCGGAAACCGTTCAACGATCCGCGGGTGCGCAAGGCGTTTTCGCTGGTCGTGGACAAGGACTACCTGGTCAAAAATATTACGCGGGCGGGCGAAGTGCCGGCGCATAGTTTTGTGCCGCCGGGCGCCGGGGCGGGCTACGAGCCGCCGCCGATGTATGAGCGCAACCCGGAGAAAGCGCGCCAGTTGCTGGCGGAGGCTGGGTATCCCGGAGGGCAGGGTTTTCCCGTGGTCTACTATCTCTACCGTTCCGATTCCGATCTGGATCAGGATGTGGCGGTGGAGTTGCAGAGCATGTTTCGCAAGGAACTTGGGGTGACGGTGCAACTGGCCCGCCAGGAATGGACCGTGCTGCTGGATTCGCAACAGCGGATCGACTACGACATCAGCCGATCGTCGTGGGTGGGGGATTACAATGATCCCAACACGTTCATGGATATGTTCGTCACCGACGGCGGGAACAACGAAACGGGTTGGAGCAACGCGCACTACGACCAGTTAATCGCGGCCGCCGGCCGGGAGAACGACCGGGAAAAACGCTTCGCCCTTTTTCGGGAGGCGGAGAACATTCTCGTGACCGAAGAGGCGCCGATTTGTCCGCTCTACTATTATGTGGGAATCCAGATCTATGACGCCAACCGTCTCGGCGGCATTGAAGCCAACCTGCTCGACGAGCATCCGTTGAAGGCCATGTATTGGAAAAAGCGCTGATGGATCGCTTCGTCTACGCGATTTACCAGCTGGCCTCGGCGGTGATTTGTCTTCTGCCCATCGGCGTAGTCTTTCGCCTAGGCTGGTTCCTGGGGTCACTGGCCTACTATGGTGCTGGACCGTACCGACGGCTGGTGCTCCGGAATCTCGGAATCGCGTTCGGCGCGGAGAAATCTCCGGCGGAACTGCGGGCTCTGGGCCGCCGCCATTTCGCTACGTTGGGAGCGAATCTGCTTTCCGCGATCAAAATTCCCCGGCTTTCGCGGGAGGAGATCGAGGCGCTGGTCACGGTGGAAGGGTTGGAGGAGATGAAAGCGGACCAGATTGTGGGCGCTGGCTTTGTCCTCGTGATCAGCCATCTGGGGAGTTGGGAGATGTTCGCCCAACTCACGCCGATCATTTTTGCCTGCAAGGTGGGCACGATTTTCCAGGCGCTCGGGAACAGCCATATCGATGCCGAAGTGCGGAGGGACCGGGCGCGGTTGGGGTTGGAATTGTTCGAGCGCAAGGAAGGGTTTGTGCAGGCTTGCCAGTTTATTCGGCAGGGGGGTGGCGTTGGCGTGCTGGTCGACCAGCACGCCGGAGATGCCGGCTTGTGGTGTCCGTTTTTCCAGCGACTGGCGTCCACCTCGACCTTGCCGGCGACCCTGGCGTTGCGCACTGGCGCCTGGCTGGTGCCCGCGGCCGTTTACACCGACGGGGTGGCGCGGTGGAGATGCGTAATCAGCAAAGGAACAAAGGCGCAGGGACGCTCCGCGGAAGCGGTCACCGTGGAAATTAACCAGATGCTGGAGCAGCAAATCCGGAGGCAGCCGGAGGATTGGTTCTGGGTTCACAATCGCTGGAAAACGCCGCAGCCCAAATTCCTGCTCTCGACCTACAAGCGGGGCGTGGCACGGCCCGTCGGGGCCGAGGCCGGGACCCGGACGCTGCAACCGTTCCGGATTCTGATCCGAAGCAGTAACTGGCTCGGCGACGCGGTGATGAGCGCGCCGGCGGTGCGCGCGATTAAGCGCGGACGGCCCGATGCGCACCTGACCATGCTGACGCCGTCCAAGCTCGCCGACGTATGGAGAAGCGTGCCCGAAGTGGATGAGATTCTGACGATTGAGCCGAAGGAAAGTGTCTTCGCCGTGGCGAAAAAGATTCGCGGTAACTTTGATGTGGCCATTCTTTTTCCCAATTCCCTGCGCGTGGCGCTCGAAGCCCGGCTGGCGGGAATACCGCGACTGGTCGGATATCCCGGCCATCATCGTCGCCGGCTGCTCAACCAGGTTCTAGCCCCGAAAAAGAAAAAGAAGGATCTCCAGCGTCCACGGCATCAGGTGCATCATTACCTCGCTCTCGCGGAGTTTGTCGGTGCGGAGATCGACGGCGCTCTGGACCCGGTGGTGACGGCGTCAAAGTCCAGGGGCCCGCAAGCGATTGTCGGGCTTTGTCCGGGAGCCGAGTACGGTCCGGCCAAGCGCTGGCTCCCGGAAGGCTTCGCCGAGGTGGTGCGGGCGGTGCATGAGAAGACCGGCGCGGAATGGAAGGTTTTCGGCGTGGAAAGTGATCGTCCAGTGGCGGATGTCATCCTCGGCGCCGCCGGGATCCCGTGCACGGATTTGGTCGGCAAAACCACGCTGGACCAACTGATGAACGAATTGCGGACCTGCGATCTCCTGCTGACGAATGATACCGGCACCATGCATCTGGCGGCGCTACTCGGGGTGCCGACAATTTCGATTTTTGGTTCAACGGAACCGACCCTGACCGGTCCGCTGGGCGCCTCGCACCGGGTGCTGCGTCATCACGTCGATTGCAGCCCCTGTTTTCTCCGCACGTGTCCGCTCGATTTCCGTTGCATGGAGGCGATTCCGGCGACGGAGGTGACCGAAGCCGTATTGGCGGCCCTGTCAAATCGAACGTAACCGCAATTTGCAATGTCAGAGCCAGCCCCAATCTTTTCATGAGCACGACCCAGGAAATCACCGAGCAAGTCAAACAAGCCAGCCAGTGGATCAAACCCCTCCAGGACGAGATCGCCCGCGTGGTCGTCGGGCAAAAGTACCTGGTGGATGGGCTGCTGACCGGGTTGCTGACCAACGGGCATGTTTTGTTGGAAGGGGTGCCCGGCCTGGCCAAGACCCTCACCGTCAAGACCCTCGCCTCCTGCATTCACACTGGTTTTCAGCGCATTCAGTTTACGCCGGATTTGCTACCGGCTGATCTGATTGGCACGCTGATCTACAATCCGCGCACCGGCGATTTCACGACCAAGCGCGGCCCGCTGTTTTCCAATCTGATCCTGGCCGACGAAATCAACCGCGCCCCGGCCAAGGTGCAGAGCGCGCTGCTCGAGGCGATGCAGGAAAGGCAGGTGACGATCGGGGACACGACCTATCCGCTCTCCGACCCGTTTCTGGTCCTGGCCACGCAAAATCCACTCGAGCAGGAAGGCACCTATCAACTGCCCGAGGCGCAACTGGACCGTTTTACGCTCAAGCTGCGCGTGGGCTATCCGAGCAGGGAGGAGGAGCGCAAGATTCTCGATCTCATGGCGACCAGCGCTCCGGACCTGAATGTCCAGAAGGTGACCGAGCCAGCGGAGATCATTCGTTCGCGGGAGATCGTCAACTCCATCTATATCGACAACCGCGTGAAGGACTACATCGTCGATGTGGTTTTCGCGACGCGGGAACCGGCCAGTTACAAGCTCAAACTGGATGGGCTCATTCGCTATGGCGCCAGCCCGCGGGCGACGATCGCCTTGACGCTGGCGGCGCGGGCGCGGGCCTTTATGGCCGGGCGCGGCTACGTGACCCCGCAGGATGTGAAGACGGTCGGCGCTGATGTCCTGCGTCATCGCATCATCGTGAGCTACGAGGCCGAAGCGGAGGAAAAGACCAGCGAACAGATCATCGAAACGATTTTCGCCGGACTGCCCGTGCCGTGAGCGATGTTTCGTCTGATCACTGTCTTAGGTATCGCTGCGGTTCTCGGCGGCCCGGTCGGGGGCCTTTTTCGTAAGCGCTGAAATGGAAACCGCCGAAGCCATTCTTAAGAAAATCCGCCGTCTGGAATTGAAGACGCGCGGCCTTGTCTCGGCCACGTTTTCCGGACAGTATCGGAGCGTCTTCAAGGGACGCGGCATGAATTTCGAAGAAGTGCGCCAGTACCAGCCGGGCGACGAAGTCCGGTCGATCGACTGGAACGTGACGGCGAAGTTTGGCGAGGTGCATGGGGACGCCTTCGTGAAGAAATTCACCGAGGAACGGGAGCTGACAGTCATGCTGGTCGTCGACGTGAGCGCCTCGGGGAATTTCGGCAGCGTCAACCTGAGCAAACGCGAGCTGGCCGCGGAGGTGGCGTGTTTGTTTGCCTTCAGCGCGATTCGCAATAGCGACAAGGTCGGGTTGATTCTGTTCTCCGATCACGTGGAGCTTTTCATTCCGCCGAAGAAGGGCCGGGTGCACATCCTGCGCTTGATCCGTGAGATCGTCTATTTTGAGCCGCGCGGACGGGGGACCAAGCCGGCGGAAGCGCTCAACTACCTGAACCAGATCCTGCACCGCCGGTCGGTCGTGCTCCTGATCTCGGATTTTCAAGCACCGGATTTTTCCCGGGAACTCTCGGTCACGAGCCGGCGGCACGATTTGATCGCGGTGCCGATCATCGATCCGCGGGAGGAGGAATTGCCCGATGTGGGGCTGCTCACCCTGGAGGACGCGGAGACGGGTGAGCAGATCGAGATTAACACGTCGGACCGCGGGGTGCGGCGGGCTTTCCTGGAGGGCGCGGCTCAGCACGCGGCGGAGCTGTTGCGCGGTTTCCGGAAAAAGCGGATCGATGCGATTCCGCTGCGGACCAATGAAGACTACGTGCCGGCACTCCAGAGTTTCTTTCGCAATCGGGAACGGCGCCTGCAAATCCGATGACCACCGCGCTGTTTATTCCCTGGGGCGTGGCGGCATTGTCCGCCGCACCTTCTTCCCCGTCACCGGCCGCGCCATCGCCGGCGGCGACACCCTTGAAGGATGCGATTCACGGGATCAGCCCCGCGGTGGATGTTTCCCAGTATCCATTATGGATGGTGGTGACGGCGATCTCTGTGGGGACGCTGCTGCTGGCCTTGATGCTGTGGCTGATCTTGAAATGGATTCGCAGCCGGCCGGCTCCTCCTCCGCTGAGCGCTTCCGCCGTGGCTCTGCTGGAATTGGAAAAATTGCGAGCCAGGGTCGGCGGCACGGAACCGTACGATTTCAGTGTCGCGGTTTCCGAGGTGCTGCGGACGTTTATCGGCAATGCGAAATTCCGCCTGCCGGCCACGCGGCAGACGTCGCCGGAGTTTCTCGCGGCGATTTCCGGGTCGGGGATGTTCAGCGAAGCGGACCGCTCGTTGCTCGGGCATTTCCTCGAGAAATGTGACATGATCAAATTTGCGCGGATGCAGGCGACGAGCGCGGATAACTCGGAACTCGTGGAGAGTGCGCTGGCTTTTGTGCAAGGAGGGCGCTCGTGAATCTCTTCGACTGGAATCCGGTGATGTTTGCGCATCCCTGGGTGCTGCTGCTTTTGCTCCTTGTGCCGCTGGTTGCGTTGCTGGAAGGCCGCCGGGGTGCGGCCCCCGCGGTGATTTATTCGTCGCTTCAAGCGATGATCAAACTGGGCAAACTGCGTCGGTCCCGCATCGGCGGCTGGTTGACGAGCCTCTTGCTCCTCGCGTTGGCCTTGCTGATCGTGGCGCTGGCCCAGCCGCGGCTCGGCCAGACCTTCAAAACCGTTCAGGCGAGCGGCATCGACATCATGCTTGCCCTGGACGTCTCCGGTTCGATGATCGCCGAGGATTTTACGATCGGCGGCGAGCCGGCCAGCCGGGTGGAAATCATTAAGCAGGTCACGGAAAAATTCATCAAGGACCGGCCGAACGACCGGATCGGCATGATGGCCTTTGCTTCCCGGCCCTACCTGGTCAGCCCGCTCACGCTGGATCACGACTGGCTGTTGCGGAACCTCGAGCGGGTCACCCTGGGACAGGTGGAAGACGGGACGGCGATTGGCTCGGCCATTGCCTCCTGCACCAATCGCCTGATCGAACGGAAAGATTCGAAGAGCCGGATGGTGGTCCTGCTGACCGATGGCGAAAGCAATATGGGCAAGATCTCGCCCTTGACGGCGGCGGACGCGGCGAAGGCCGTGGGCGTGAAGGTTTATACCATTGGCGCGGGCACGCGGGGGTATGCGCCCATCCCGGTGCGAGACCCATTTGGGCGCAAGGTTTACCAGCGGATGAAAGTCGATGTGGACGAAGACACCTTGAAAAAAATTGCGGACACGACCGGTGCCAAATTCTTTCGGGCCACGGATACGGAGGGACTGGAGAAGATTTACCATGAGATCGACGCCCTGGAAAAATCCACGGTCGAGATGAAACAGTACACCCAGTACCAGGAACTCTTCCCGTGGCTGATCGGCGCGGCGCTGGGGTTGCTGGCCGTGCAGACATTGCTGGCGCAAACGGTGGGGAGCAGACTGCCATGAGTTTCGGACAACCACAGTGGTTCTGGGGGTTGGCCTTGCTGCCGCTGCTTTTCCTGCTGTTTTTGCGGAAAGAAGGTCGGCGCCGGAAGCTGTTGGAGCAACTGGTGGCCACCCGGCTGCTCGAGCGGTTGGCCGGCACGCTGAGCGTCGGCCGCCGCCGGCTGCGCTTTCTCCTTCTCTTGCTGGCTCTGGCGGCCTTGATCACCTGCCTGGCGGAACCGCGCTATGGATATACCTGGCAGGAAAGCAAACGGCATGGCCGCGACGTCCTGATTGCCATCGACTGCTCGCGGAGCATGCTCGCGACCGACCTCAACCCAAGCCGGCTGGCGCGGGCGAAACTTGCGACCCAGGATTTGATCGGCCAGCTGCCGGGCGACCGCGTCGGACTCATCGCCTTCGCGGGCACGGCTTTTTTGCAGGCGCCACTGACCGTCGACTATGGCGCGGTGCTGGATTCGCTGGCCGAACTCAACACCGACATCATTCCCCGGGGCGGGACGAACATTGCGGCGGCGATTACGGAGGCGGACGCGGCCTTTGGGAAAGGCGAAGGCGATAATCGCTGCCTGATCCTTTTCACCGACGGGGAGGAACTGGAATCCGATGCGGTGACGGCGGCCAACGCGGAACAAGATCACATGAAAATCTTTACGGTAGGCCTGGGCTCCGCGGATGGGTCGCTGATCCCGATTCCCGGGGAGAACGGGGGGACGACGTTTGTGAAGGACGAGAACGGACAGTTTGTGAAATCGCGGCTGGACGAAGACCGCTTGAGGAAAATTGCAGAATCGACCGGGGGCTTCTACGTTCATCTCCTGAACGGGCCGGCGGAGATGCAGAAAATCCTTCGCGACGGCCTGGGCCAAATGAAAGAAAAAGAAATCGACGCCCGCATGTCCCGACGCCCGATCGAGCGCTATCAGTGGCCGCTCTCCGCGGCGCTCGTTCTGCTGGTCACGTCGACCTTGATCCGTGAGCGCAAGCGGGTGCCGCGCGGGGCCGGCCTGCCGGTGGCCGCCCGGGGGCTCGTGGCGCTCCTGCTCCTCTCCCTCACTGCGCAGGCTCGGAATACTGGGCTGGAGGCTTACGACCGTGGGGATTACCCGGGCGCGATGTCGGAGTTCGGCCGGCAGTTGCAGCAGCGGCCGGATTCCCCCGCCTTGAATTTCGATCTCGGGGCGGCGGCTTACGAGTCGGGAGAGTACGACAAGGCCTTGCAGGCTTTCTCGCAAGCGGTGACTTCCCCCGATCCCGCGTTACGTGGCGCGGCGGAATACAATCTCGGCAACACCCTGTTTCAACAAGGCGCCGCCCTGCCGGAATCGGACAAGGATCACCGGGTTCGTGCCTGGAAGGATGCGATTCAGCATTACGAGCAGGCGCTGAAAGTGAATCCACAAAACAAGGATGCGGCCTACAACCGGGATGTGGTGCGCAAGCTTTTGGAAGAAAAGGAACCGCCGAAGCAGGATCAGCAGCAACAACAGCAGAACAAGAAGAACGACCAAAAGCAGGATCAAAAGGATCAGCAGAACCAGCAGCAGCAGCAATCGCAAGGTGGTCAAAAGAATCAGGACCAGCAGCAGCAACAGTCGCAGCAGCAACAGCAGCAGTCGCAGAATCAGCAATCCCAAGGCTCATCGGGGCAGCAGCAGAAAGACCAGCAGAGCAATGGGCAGGGTAAGGATCAGAACGGGAAGGACGGCGAGCAGAAGCCGCCGGAACATCCGGATCAAGGCCAGGGAGACCAAAAGAAAGACGGCAAATCGGATCAGTCCCAAGGCGGAGACCAGACTTCCCAACAGCCGAATGACAAGCAAGGCCAGCAACCTCAACTCATGCCGAACCCATCGGATAAAAAACAGTCCGGTGAAATGAAGGCGCAAAACAGTCCGCCTCCGGCTGACCCGCAACAGGAGGCGGCCGCGGAAGCCCAAGCGGCCCAGGAGGGCAAGATGACCGAGGCGCAGGCGAAGACCCTGCTGGAATCACTCCGGGACGAGGACGCCCGGGTCCGACTTTATAAACCAACGGATAAAAAACCACTCGGACGAAGTTTCCGGGATTGGTAAATCGCATGGCTTCGTTGCACTCCTTCATTCATCGTCGTCTGCCCGGGGTCTTGATCCTGGTCCTTTTCGTGTTCGTCGCGGGCGTGGCCCACGCGGCGGAGACTACGGTTCGCGCGCATCTCAATCGTGGTGTTTCGGTGATCGGCGACCCGGTGGAACTGCAAATCAAAATCAGCGGCGGGCGTCACTTGGGTGACCCACCGGAAATAACGGTCGACGGTCTGGAGATTCGCTTTGTGGGGAATAACAACGAGGCGGTGGTGCACATGGAAAACGGCAGCTTCATCTCTGAACTGACCACGACTTACTCCTATCATGTGGTCCCGCAGCGGAACGGTTCGTTTACCATTCCCCCGGTGACCGTGGAGGCGGAAGGGAAAAAATACCACACGCAACCCGTAACCCTGACGGTGCAGCCGAGCAGCGCGACGGATGGCGACGAAGGTGGGGAAAAGATTGCTTTCGCGGAATTCGTCATCGGGAAAAAGACGGCCTACCTGGGCGAAGCGATTCCGCTCGAATTACGTCTTTATGTGGATGCCCGTGTCCGGTCGCAGGTGGATTCCATGCCGGAGATTGACGGGGAAGGGTTTACCCAGCAAAGGCTGACCGAGCCGCGCAAGGAAGAGGTCGAGCGTAACGGCCACGACTATATCCTGCTGAGTTTCCGGACCCTGATCACCCCGATTCGCGCGGGCAAATTGACCGTCGGACCGAGTGAGATTTCTCTCCGGGCGCGGGTGCCACGGGCCCAGCGGAGCAGGGGACGCAGCCCGTTCGACATTTTTGGCGATATCTTTGGCGACGACGTTTATTCGGCGACCCAACAGTTGAAGGCCAAAGCAGAGGGCGTGGAGTTGACGGTCAAGCCGTTGCCCCAAGAGGGGAAACCGGCGGACTTTGCCGGCGCCGTGGGAAACTTCCAGTTTTCCGCGGAGGGCAGTCCAAAGCAGGTCAAGATCGGTGACCCCATCACCATGAAGTTGAAAATTTCCGGAAAGGGAAATTTCGACCGCGTGACCGCGCCGGTCCTCATCGAGCCGGATGGATGGCGAACCTATCCGCCTTCCACCACATTCAATGCGGATGACCCGGTGAACTACACCGGAGCGAAGACGTTCGAAGAGGCAGTCATTCCGGAGACGAAAAAGACGGCCATGCCGTCGTATCAGTTTTCCTATTTCGATCCGACGGCGGAAAAATATGTGACGGTGAAATCAGAAGCCTCGCCATTGGTGGTCCAGGGTGAGATGCCGCCGGCCCCGGCCGCGAGCCCGGGTGCGCCCACGGAGGAACCGCCCAAGCCAGTGGCGGAGCCGCGACCGCAGGATATTGTCGGACTGCGCTACGAGCGGGATGAGCCGCATTCCTTTGCGCCTCTATACGAGCGCCGCGAATTCTGGCTGGCCCAGGGAGCCGCGGGATTGGTGCTGCTCGGGTTGGTGGGATTCAAGATTCGCCGCCGCCCGGATGCGGCGGTGCGGCAGAAAGCCTCGCTCCGCCAGGAGAAGGCCGCGGTGTGGCGGCGTTTGCGCAGCGGAGATTTGGGACACGTGGATTTCTTCGACGCCGCGGCGCGACTGGCGCAGATCGAAACGGCCCTGGCGACCGGTCGTCCGGTCGCGGCGGTCGACGCGGCTGCGGTGCGGCAGTCGGGGCAATTGGATGCGGCGGCGGCGGAAACGATTGATGCGGTCTTTAGTGCCCGCGCGGAAGTGCATTATGCCGGTGGCGGCGGGGGCGAACGGCAGGTTTCGGATTTGGACCGTGAGCGCGTGATCGGGGCGCTCAGACAACTGGAGGCCGGCCATGCAAAAAGCTAGGATGCAGCATACTCTCTCCAGTCGGAAAATCGTCGTGCTGCTGCTCATCGTGGCGGGATGGTGGCCGGCGAGCGCCTGGGCCGGTGATTTTGAGACGGCCAATCAATTCTATGACCAGGGAAAATATACGGAGGCCAAGGGGGCATATGAAAAAATGGTGGAAGCCGGACAGGGGAGCGCGAATGTCTTTTACGATCTCGGGAACACCGACTTCCGCCTCGGTTCGGCCGGGCGGGCGATCTTGGATTACGAACGGGCGCTGGCCTTGAGTCCGCGCCATCCCGAAGCGCAGGCGAACCTGAAATTGCTGCGGGAACGGAGCGGCGCGAAACTCCTGCCACTTTCGTGGAGTGAGAAGTTGGCGGCCGTTTTGCCGGTGGATGCCTGGAGCATCATGGCCTCGGCGGCTGGCTGGATTTTTCTTTTCGGGCTGGTGCTGATTTGCACGAGCCGCCGGGAGGACAATCTGGGTTTATGGAGCCTCTCGTTGATCGCCGCGGTCCTCTGCGCGACGGCCACCCTCTCTCTCCGGAGCATCGGCCGGGATCAGACCCGGGCGGTCATCACGGCGGGGCAGACGGAAGCACGGCTCGCTCCCGCGGAAAGCGCGGGCGTGGCGGAGGCGCTTCCGGCGGGCAGCCAGGTGCGAGTGCTGAGCGAGCGCGGACCCTGGATCTATTGCGAATTACCGGGATCGGGACGTGGTTGGATTCCCGAAGACGCGGTGGAAGAGGTTCGACCGGAAAGATCATGAAGCCTGGGCTTTGGCTGGTCTGCGGCTTGATCGCGGCGTCCGTTTCGGCGGAGACCGAGGTGCGACCGGCCACGGCTCTGACGCACGACTGGCGCGATACTTTGACGCCAATTCAACCCGGGAAGTTTCCGCTGCCGCGGCCGGTCAAGGCGACGTATCACTTTGGCTGGAGCGGAATCACTGCAGCGCAGGCCAGCTTCGATCTCTCGAAGGCGTCGCACGACCAGTTTCAGCTGGTCATGAAAACGCAGACCACCGGTGCGGTGCGGGCCTTGTGGCGGATGGATTCGCAGCATACCGCGCTCTGCACGGCCTCTACGCTCCGGCCCATCCGGTTGGAGCAGACGGAAGTTTACAAATCGGAAACGGAGACCACCAAGGTGGAGTTCTCACCGGAGGGAACCCGTCGGACCACCCGGGTCGTGCCTTCGAAGGAACCGCCAGGAAAGGAACGCCGTTTCAAGTGCGCGAACCTCTTCGATCTGCAAAGCGGGCTGTTGTTCATGCGGAGCCAGCGATTGCAGACCGGCGACCATTACCGCTTCATCGTCTATCCGGCGAAGTATGGCTACCTGGTGGACCTGGACGTCGTGGGACGGGAGAAACTGAAGGTTCCCGCCGGCACTTACGATGCGATTAAATTCCAGGTGCGCTTGCAGGAGGTGAACAAGAATCTGCAGTTGGAGCCGCACAAGAAATTCAAGCGCGCCTTCGCCTGGCTCTCCGACGATCGCGATCGCCTTTTGCTTAAAATCCAGGCCGACATATTCGTTGGAAGTGTTTGGGCGGAATTGGAATCAGTGGACTTTCCGGAAGGGAACTGAAGAGCGGAGGAGCGAACCGCGGCGAGCTGAGCGAAAACGGATTTGTGGGTGACGTTCAATAAGGACACGCTCCGAGAGCGAATCCGCTTGAGAAAATTTTCGCGGTGGGCAACCTCTGCGCCGTCCGGGTGCGCTCCATTGACCCCATGGCTCTGCGTGTTTTTTCGGGTTTCAAGGGAGGCGCTGCGGACGCTGGCATCCCTTTTGCGGTGTCCGCACCGACTTCTTCGCCATCTCTCCCGACCAGCGCTCTTCCACTCCTATTGCCCGTGATTGCCAGCATCCTGATATGAGAACTCTCCTCTCCTTTTGGGCCGTGGCTTGTGCCGCGTTCCTTTTCCTTATCGTCGGCGCGAGCAGCGCCCGCGCGCAAGGCTCGACCTTCGTCGTCCTCAACATGAACGACAGCGGCGCCGGCTCGCTGCGCGAGGCGGTGAGCAATGCCAACGCGCAGCCCGGCTCGACCATCACCTTTGACCCCAGCGTCTCGGGCACCATCACGCTGAGCTCGCAACTGGACATCGCTAGCAACGTCACCATCCAGGGTCCCGGCGCCAAGGTGCTTTCCATCGCCGGTGGCTCCGGCGTCCGTGCCTTCGTTATCGCCGGGAACACCGTCAACCTCAGCAGCCTCACCCTCACGGGGGGCAATCTCGGAGCCCTGGGAAACGGTGGCGCCATCGAATTTGCCAGTAAAGGCACGCTCAGTCTTACCAACATGGTGATCTCCGGCAACCTCGCCAACAGCGCCGGCGCCATCTTCAATGCCGCGGGCGGGACCATCAACATCACCTCTTCCACTCTTTCCGGCAACCAGGCGAACCAGGGTGGGGTGGCCGGCGCCATCTGGAATCAGGGCGGCACTCTCTCGGTCGTCAACAGCACCATCGCCAACAACGTCTCCCAAACGAACGAAGCCGGCGCCATCTGGAACTCCAGCGGCGGCACCGTCACGGTGATCAACTCCACCATCTCCGGCAACAGCTCATACCTCGTCGGCGGCGGCGTCTGGAACCAGAGCGGTACGTTCAACGTCCAGAATACGATCATCGCCGGCAATACCAGCCAGTCCACTTCCGACCAGGATATCTCCGGTAGTTTCAACGACAACGGGTTCAACTTGATCGGAGACGGCGATGACTCCAACGGTCCCTCCGGCTTCACCGGCCCAGGCGATATTATCGGAATTTCCGCCAAACTCGCGGCGCTCGCCGACAACGGCGGCCCCACCCCGACCATGGCGCTCCTGCCCGGCAGTCCCGCGGTGGATGCGGGCAGCAACGCCCTGGACGCTGGCCTGACCACGGACCAGACGGGCGCGCCGCGGATCGTCAACGGCGTGGTCGACATCGGCGCCTATGAATTGCCGCTGCCCGCCATCACTCCCAGCACCGCCGGCCTGTCGATCAACTCCACCACCGTCACCATCAATGGCAGCGCTTTTGACGCAGTGACGCCGGGCAACAACCAGGTCGCCTTCAGCGGCGCCGGCGGCGTCGGTGTCTCGGGCACGGTCACCGCGTCCACCAGCACTTCGCTCACCGTGACATTCGCGGGTCCGCTCACCCAGCTCGGCGAACTCGACGCCACCGTCACAACGGCCTCCCGGTCCAACGCCATCGCCGTGCAGGTGGCTACCGTCGTGCCAGCGGTGGGGATCGGCACGCAGCCGGTGCCTGCGATCATCGATAATGGCCAGTCCTCCACGCTCAGCGTGACCGCGGTCAACGGCACCGCGCCTTACACTTACCAATGGTACGTCGGCGCCAGCGGAGATACGACCAATCCGATCGCGAGCGCGACGGGCAGCACTTACCTCGCCTCTGCCACGAGCACGACAAGCTACTGGGTGCAGGTGACCGATTCGGCGATCACGGCCACCGGCCCAAATGTGAGCAACAGCAACACCGCCACCGTCACGGTCAATCCCGTGATGACTTTTGTTAATCAGACGCTGAACCCGGTCGTCGATGCCGGCTTGGTACCCGCAAATCTCACCGTGATCGTCAGCGGTGGGACGGGGGCCTACAGCTACCAATGGTACATGGGAATGAGTGGGGATACGAGCAATCCGATCGCTGACACGAGCAATGCGCTGATCGTCATACCCCCGAACCCGGGCACGACCCATTACTGGGTGCAGGTCACCGACGGGGTCCGCGCGGTGTTGAACAGCGCCACGGGCACCATTACAGCCAATCCCGCGGTACAGGTGGTCCAGCAGCCGATGAGTACTTCCATCGATAATGGC
>Ga0206804_10215_pt1 | contig 16411 bp, 12 predicted proteins | sample Alteio_BWOrgCont_62_FD_152888 | JGI IMG/M metagenome (GOLD analysis project Ga0206804, IMG submission 152888) | Enriched cells from forest soil in Barre Woods Harvard Forest LTER site, Petersham, Massachusetts, United States -... | ecosystem: Environmental > Terrestrial > Soil > Temperate forest >... | reverse complement strand
TGTCCCAGCCAAATCCCCCATAGTACCAGGATTCGGCCGACCAGTAGTGCTTGGTAGTCAGCATTTCCCAATCGGTGTCGGAGGCCGCAATGAAATGAAAACACGCGAAAATGATCGCCAAAAGAGCCGCCATCAGGAGAGGCTCGACGGCGCGTATCGGCCGGTCTTCTTTCTCCAGCCAACCGGTTTCGTTGCGCGCCGGCTTTCCGAATCGATCGGGGGTCGTCACGACTTTATTTCGTTTCAGATTGTGCGCAATTTAGCTAATCCCAGAGACTTAAAGAACTGGTAATTGTCAAGGCTTTGAAGTTATCGTCCAAATATGTGCGGCATTAGCGGCTTTATCGGCCAGGGCACCGTTTCGGATTTGCAGCGCATGACCGAGGCGCTTTCCCACCGCGGCCCCGATGACGCAGGCTATTGGACCGACGCGGCGCGCGGCGTCCACCTCGGGCACCGCCGGCTCTCGATCCTTGACCTCGCAGGCGGCCATCAGCCCATGGTCACCTCCGATGGCGACCTGGTGATCGTCTTCAATGGCGAGATCTACAATTTCGGCGAACTCCGCGCCGAACTTGTCGCTCGCGGCCGCAAGTTCCTCACCGATCACTCCGACACGGAAGTGCTGCTGCATGGCTTTCGTGAGTGGGGCGCCGACCTTCCCCGCCGGCTGAACGGCATGTGGGCATTTGTGATCTACGACCGCGCCCAGGGCCGCATCTACGGCAGTCGCGACCGCTTCGGAAAAAAGCCCCTATTCTACACGATTCAGAACCGGACCTTTGTCTTCGCCTCGGAGCTCTCGGCCATCCGCCTTCATCCCGTGGTCGGTTCGCAGATCTCCCGCCCTGCCCTGAAGAAATATTTCGGATACGGTTACATCCCGGCGCCGCATTCAATCCTCGAAGGCGTCCATAAGCTCCCCGGCGGCCATTCCTTCTGGCTCGACGTCGATTCGCTGGCGTTGCGGGTGGAAAAATATTGGGACTTCGTGATCGAACCGTTCGAGGACGCGCCGGGTCCCGGCGCGTCCGCCGCCGCCGTGGCAAAGGCGGAATCCGCCTGGGGCGAAGAACTGCGCCATCGACTGGACGCCGCGGTCAAATGCCGTCTCGTGGCAGACGTCCCCGTCGGCATTTTTCTCAGCGGCGGCATCGACTCGTCGGCCGTGACCGCATTCGCCGCGCGCCACGTTCCCGCCGGCCGCCTCAAGACGTTCAGCATCGGTTTCCGGGAGGCGAGCTTCGACGAGTCCGAGTTCGCCCGCCGCGTCGCGGAGCGATTCCAAACGGACCATCACAGCGATGTGTTATCCATCGCGAAGGCCCATTCGCTCCTTCCTCTCATTGCGCGAAAGCTCGATGAACCAATGGGCGACAGTTCGCTGCTGCCGTGCTACCTTCTCAGCCAATTCACCCGGCAGCATGTCACGGTCGCCCTGGGCGGCGACGCCGGCGACGAACTTTTCGCCGGCTACGATCCGTTCCAGGTGCTGCGCCGGGCAGAGCTTTACCAGAAATTCGTACCGAGGCCCATGCATCAGGCTATCCGCCTGCTCGCGGCGCGGATGCCGGTGTCGCACCGAAATATGAGCCTGGACTTCCGGCTCAAGCGCACCCTGCGCGGCCTGAGCTATCCGCCCAACCTCTGGCTCCCCACGTGGATGGCACCGCTCAGTCCGGCCGATTTCACCGAGTTTTTCAATGAACCGACCGCTCCGGAGGATGTTTTTTCCGAAGCGATCGCGGCATGGGACGGCTGCGCGCAACCCGATCTCGCGGATCGGGCAATGCAGTTTTTCACCAAGCTCTACCTCCAGGACGACATTTTGGTGAAGGTGGACCGAGCGAGCATGATGCACGGCCTGGAAGTCCGGGCGCCGTTTCTCGATCTCGATTTCATCAATTTTGCCCGGCGGATCCCCGCAGCCTGGAAATACCGCCACGGCCAGACCAAATATATCCTCAAGAAGGCATTGGAACCCATCCTGCCAGCCGACGTGCTCTATCGGAAGAAAAAGGGCTTTGGCGTGCCGATCGGAGCCTGGTTCAAGGACGGCCAGCTCGATCTGGCCGCCACCCCGCCTTTCCCCGGGCTGAATCGTAACCTGGTGCAATCGAAGCTGGCCGCACATCGGGCCGGCCGCGCCGACGAGCGCGCGCTGCTTTGGAACACGTGGCTCCTGCAATCCTGGGGCGCCCGGCCGGCGGCCTGATCTCCCCATGCCCGAAGACGCCAAGACAGCCGCGGCCTTCGCCTCCTCGTGGAACAATCTTCCGCCCGGTTCGGTTTACACGCGCGCCCAATTTGAGGATTGGCTTGCCCCCCTGACCCGTGCCGACATCGAGGGCCGCTCCGTGCTCGAGCTCGGGTGCGGCAACGGCAGCCTGCTCTTCCATATGGCCGGCTGGCGGCCGGCCCATCTCGAGGGCATAGACCTCGGCGACTCGGTCATGTCGGCGCGCCGCAATTTGGCCGCGCAGGATAACCCCAATTGGGTGGTAAGCCAGGGCGACCTCACGATCTATCGCGGCGAGCCGCGGGATGTCGTCTACAGCATCGGCGTGCTGCACCATTTGAAGAATCCCCGGGTTGGTTTTGACTCGGTCGTCGCGAACACGAAGGCGGGCGGCCGATTCCATGGCTGGGTCTATGCGCGCGAGGGCAACGGCGTCATTATCGGAATCGTCGATCCCATCCGCCGGATCGTTTCCCATCTGCCCTGGTGGTTTACCAAGTATCTGGTGGCCACGCCCCTGACCGTGCCCTATTATTTTTACGCCCTACTGCTTCAGCGCTTCCGAGGCATCGGTTGGTTGCGTCGGCTTCCCCTCTACGACTATAGCCAGTGGATCGCTGGGCGGGAATTCTCCTTTTATCGCCACGTTGCGTTCGACCAACTGGTGACGCCGCAAACGGCCTATATCGACCGCGCCACGGTCGAGCGATGGCTGCGGGAGAATCCTCGTGTTTCGCCGGGCACGACGTATGTCATTTTCCGCAACGGCAATTCCTGGAAATTCGGGGGCACGGTCCGGTGAACCTGCTGCTGATCAACTACGAGTATCCGCCCGTCGGCGGCGGCGCGGCCAACGCCACCCAGGCTCTCGGTCGCGTTTTTGACGAACTCGGACATAAAGTTGACGTGCTGACTTCCGGGCTGCGCGGAGACGTGGGACTGAAGTCGGATGGCGGCGTCCGTGTGCATCGACTTCCGGTCGGACGCCACAAGGCGGATCGTGCCACCCAGGGGGAAATGATCGCGTTCCTGCTTCAAAGCCGCCGGGCCGTACTGCATCTGCATCGCGCGCGCGCTTTCGATGCGGCCGTGGCATTTTTTACGATCCCTTCCGGTCCGGCGGCGCTGCGCCTTCACCGGCTCTGCGGAGTGCCCTATGCCGTTTCACTCCGGGGAGGCGATGTACCGGGTCACGTTCCCGGCCTCGGCCTGAAGCACGTCCTCACCGGCCCGATGCGGCGCAGCGTCCTGCGGGGGGCGGCCGCGATCGTCGCCAATTCCGAAGGGTTGGCGGCGACGAGCCGCGCGGCCGATCCCTTTGCGGTGCGCGTCATTCCCAATGGAGTGGACCTCACGTCGTTCCATCCGTCGACCGGCGCGGAGGCTCCCCGCGCCGATCGACGGCTGCGCCTCTTGTTTGTCGGCCGCATCCATCCGGAGAAAAATCTGGGCGTCCTATTGCGGCAGCTCGCGGCACTGCCTCCCGCCGTCCGCGAATCTTTTGAGCTGCAGATCGCCGGCGACGGCGCGGAGCGCCCTGAGCTGGAAGTTCTAGCCGGCCAACTCGGCCTTTCCGCCCAGGTGCGCTGGCTCGGATGGCAGCCAAAGGAGGCCGTGCCCGCGCTCTATCGCTCCGCCGACGCCTTGGTGAATCCCTCCCAATATGAGGGGATGCCAAACGCGGTCCTGGAAGCAATGGCCACCGGCTTGCCGATCCTCGCCAGCGATGTGCCGGGCAACCGCTCCGTCGTCGTGCCCGGTGAAACCGGCATCCTCTTCCCTCTAGACCAACCCGCGCAGCTCGGAGCCGCACTAGCCCGGTTAGCCGCGGATCCCTCGCAGGGAAAGGCCATGGGACGGGCCGGCCGCCGGCGAGTCGAAACGGAGTTTTCGTGGTTAAGGACGGCTCAAAGTTATCTTGAGCTTCTACGCCCTGCCACGCCACCCTTGCAGCCTTCATGAACGAAAGATTCGCGATCATCGGCCTGGGCTACGTGGGCCTTCCCGTAGCCATGGCTTTCGCGGAAAAATTCGGGGATGTGATCGGGTTCGACATCGATCGCGAGAAGATATCCGGCTTCCGCGCCGGTCGCGACACCACGGCCCAATTCAGCGCCGGGGAGCTCCAGGGCTCGAAGCTCAATTTCACCGAAGATCCCACGGCATTGCAGGACCGCACCTTTTTCATCGTCACCGTTCCCACCCCGATAGACGAGCACAAGCGCCCCGACCTTCGGCCCTTGGTCGCAGCCTCGGGCACGGTCGGCCGCAGCCTGGCCCGCGGAGCGGTCGTCGTCTTCGAATCGACGGTCTATCCGGGAGTTACGGAGGAAGTCTGCGCTCCCATCATCGAGAGGGCCTCGGGCCTGAAGGCCGGCGTCGATTTTTTCCTCGGCTATTCGCCGGAGCGAATCAATCCGGGCGACCGCGAGCACACTTTCACCCGCATCATGAAGGTGGTGTCGGGCGATTCGCCCGGCACGCTGGAGCGGGTGGCCGAAGCCTATGGCGCCGTGGTCACTGCCGGCATTCACCGCGCCGCCAGCATCAAGGTCGCCGAGGCCGCCAAGGTGATCGAAAATACCCAGCGCGACCTCAACATCGCCCTGATGAACGAACTTGCCCTGATCTGCGATCGTCTGGGCATCGCCACCGTAGATGTCCTGCAGGCTGCCAAGACCAAATGGAACTTTCTGGGCTTCGCCCCCGGCCTTGTCGGCGGACACTGCATCGGGGTCGACCCCTACTACCTCACCGCCAAGGCCGAGCAGCTTGGACTCCATCCTGAGGTCATTCTCGCCGGCCGCCGGATCAACGACAGCATGGGCGCCTTTATCGCCCAAAAGACCGTCAAGCTGCTGGTGGCTCAGGCGATCCCGGTAAAGGGAGCGCGCGTCGGCATCCTGGGACTCACCTTCAAGGAGAACGTCCCCGACCTGCGCAACAGCCGCATACCCGACATCGTGCGGGAATTGCAGACTTTTGGCACCGAGGTTCTCGTGCACGACCCCCTGGGCGACGCCGCGGAGGCGACGCATGAATACCGGCTCACTCTCAGCCCGCTGGACGGCTTTCGCCGGCTCGATGGTCTCATTTTGGCGGTTCCGCATCGCGAGTACCTGGCCGCCGGACCGGCGGCTTTGCGCACCTACCTGAAGTCCAATGGTGTGCTTGTGGACGTAAAGTCCGTGCTGAAGCCCGCCGATTTTCCCTCACCTCTTGCCTACTGGCGCCTTTAAGTGAGCCGTCCCCCCACCCCTTCCATGATCCTGGTCACCGGCGCCGCAGGATTTGTCGGTTTTCACGTGGCTCTGCGCCTGTTGCGCGACGGCCAGATCGTGCACGGACTCGACAACCTCAGCGACTACTACGACGTCAGCCTCAAGGAGGCTCGGCTGCGGATTCTTCGCGAACATGCCGCCTTCACCTTCCATAAGGCCGATCTCGCGGACCAGGGTGCGGTTGCCGACATTTTTGCCCGGCATAAGCCCGCCTACGTCGTCAATTTGGCGGCGCAGGCCGGCGTGCGCTATTCCCTCGTCAATCCTCGAGCGTATATCGATAGCAACATTACCGGTTTTCTTCATATTCTTGAAGGCTGCCGGCATCACGGCGTGAAGCATCTCGTATTTGCGTCGTCCAGCTCGGTGTACGGCCTGAATACAACGATGCCTTTTTCGGTGCATCACAACGTGGACCACCCGGTCAGCCTCTATGCCGCGACCAAGAAGGCCAACGAGCTCATGGCCCATAGTTACAGCCACCTCTATGGCCTGCCCGCGACCGGGCTGCGATTCTTCACCGTCTACGGCCCCTGGGGGCGCCCGGACATGGCTCTCTTCCTTTTCACCAAGGCGATTCTCGAGGGCAAGCCCATCGACGTTTACAATCAGGGGCGCATGAAGCGGGATTTCACCTATGTGGATGACATCATCGAAGGAGTCGTGCGCCTGATCCACCAGCCGGCCGCGCCCAATCCCGCCTGGCGCGGCGAGGAGCCCGACGCGGCCACAAGCCCGGCGCCCTACCGACTCTACAATATCGGCAACCATTCTCCCGTCCAACTGCTCCGCTTCATCGAAGTCATCGAGGAGTGCCTTGGGAAGAAGGCCATCAAGCGTATGCTGCCGCTCCAAGCCGGCGATGTGCCCGCGTCCTTTGCCGATGTCGAGGATCTCACGAACGCCGTGGGATTCACCCCGAACACCCCGATCGAAACAGGCGTGCGCCGGTTTATCGATTGGTACCGCAGTTACTATCTTTCATGAAACCGGGCTCCTCCCTGCCCATCGAGCAGCACAATATTGAGATTCAGATAAACCGGGCCATCTGGGAGCGGAAACCCGCGTTGCGGGCGGTCTATCGCGGGTTTTATCAGGAGATCGCCGCAGCCACGACCCGCGGCGTTCCCGGCGAGACCGTCGAATTGGGCTCGGGCATGGGCAACATCAAGCAGTTTCTCCCGCACTGCGTGACCACCGATATTTTCAACAATATCTGGCTCGATCGCGTGGAAACCGCCTACGCCCTCTCCTTCTCAAATTCGTCGGTGGCAAATCTCATCATGTTTGACGTATTCCATCATCTTGAGTTTCCCGGCCTCGCTTTCGAGGAAGCCGCGCGGGTGGTGGCGCCAGGTGGGCGCATGATTATCTTCGATCAGGACATGAGCCTCTTGTCCCGCTGCGTATGCCGGGTGTTTCATCACGAGCCCGTGTCCATGGGCAAGCAACTGCACTGGAATGCACCCGCCAGTTTTTCCCCGGCCCACAGCGCTTACTATGCGGCGACCGAAAATGCCTATCGTTTTTTTGTCCGCGGCGAATTGTCCGAAGAGCGAACCGCGGCGTGGAAGCTCATCGAATGCCGCCGGATCTGCAGTTTTGCCTGGTTGGGCTGTGGCGGATTTCGAGGAACGCAGCTTTATCCGGATGTCGCCCTTCCCGCAATTCGGCTGGCGGACAGGCTCCTGTCCCACCTGCCAAGCATCTTCTCCGCGCGCCTTCTGGTTGTGCTGGAGCGCCGAGCGTAGTCCAGCCGCTCGGATATTCCGTGACCGAACCGCCCCCATCCCTCGCTTCGGGTCCCGCAGCCCTGCAGGCCCGGCGGCAGGCTATTCGATCCCTGCAAGCGAAGGTTGCTCCCCAACGCAAGTCGTGGGTGGACAAAAATCGCTATTTCTACGACGGCGTCAACAGCCTCTATCGTTTCCTCGTTGAGCCGGGAAAGCGGGTCCTGGCCGTTCGCTGCAGCCTGGGACAGCAATTGTCCGCGGTTGCGCCGAAAAGCGGCTTGGGAATCGAGCTGACCCCGGAGCTGGTGCAGGAAGCGAGGCGCACCAACCCGATGTGGGACTATGCCGTCGCCGATCCCGAGGAGTTCATTCCGACCTCGAAATTCGATTACATCATCCTGGGCGACACCGCCGACATCGTCGACGTCCAACGCGTATTTCAAAATCTGCGCGGCGGCTGCGAACGGCACACGCGCATCCTCGTCTATACCTACAACCATCTTTGGGAACCGATCGTAAAGCTGGCCACCCGCTTCGGCCTGATGTCGCCCCACGAGGAACAGAACTGGCTTTCGGAGGCCGATCTCAAGGGCCTCCTGCGACTGTCCGGATACGAATGGCTCAAGACTCATCGCATCCTGCTCCTGCCGAAGCGAGTCCCGCTCCTCTCGTTCCTGCTCAATCGCCTGATCGGCGCCCTCCCCTTCGTCAATCGGTTGTCGTTCATCTCCGTGCTTGTGGCGAGGCCGCTGCCCTTCCGGCGCCGGCCGGAGGAAGTGAGTGTTTCCGTCATTATCCCCTGCAAGAACGAGCTCGGCAACATCCAGCCGGCCGTCGAACGCATCCCTCGACTGGGCCGGCACACCGAGATCATCTTCTGCGACGACAAGAGCACCGATGGCACCGCGCAGGAAGTGGAGCGCCTGCGCGCGCTCCACCCGCAAAAGGATATCCGGTTGATTCACGGCCCCGGCATCTGCAAGGCCCGCAATGTCTACGCGGGCTTCGCCGCCGCAACGGGTGACATCCTGATGATCCTGGATGCCGACCTCGCGGTGATGCCGGAGGAATTGCCGTACTTTTTTGATGCGATCACCGGCAATAGCGCGGAGTTCGCGAACGGGAGCCGGATGATCTATCCCATTCCCAAGGCGGCGATGAAGGTCGCCAACCTCATCGGAAATCACTTCTTCAGCCTGGCCTTCACCTTTCTCCTGGGCGAACGGATCAAGGACACGCTTTGCGGCACCAAGGCCCTCTGGCGGGATGACTGGCAGAGGATTCTGCCGTTGATCGACACCTGGGGGCGGGAGGACCGCTGGGGCGACTACGAGCTTCTCTTTGGCGCGTCCAAGATCAATCTCCGCATCGTTGACATCCCTGTGCATTACCAGGAGCGCATCTACGGCGACACGAAGATGAATCAGCGCCTCAAGAATGGCATGATCATGATGCAATTCTGCTGGGCCGGCTTCAAGAAGCTGAAGCTCCGCCTCAAGCCCTGATCACCCACCGATGGATTCGAGCACTGAAATTCCCAAGCTGGTCGGCGCACATCTGGATAAGATGCGCAATCTCTTTGACCATGCTCCCGTGACCTCGAATTGGGCGGCGCACGGATATCACGCGCTGCTCGCGCACTACTACAACCTGCTCATTCCCCCGGAGGCCAGCGTGCTGGAAATTGGCTGTGGCGCCGGCGACCTGCTGTCCCGCTTGCACGCCGCCCGCAAGACCGGTGTGGATTTGTCGGCCACCCAAGTTGCCGCAGCGCGGGTCCGGCTGCCCGCCGCCACGTTTTACGTCCAGGCGGGGGAATTTCTCAAGATCCCCGGCACGTTTGATTACATCATCATTTCCGACACGCTGAATCTGGCGGCGGACGTCCAGCAGCTTCTTACCCGGCTGCAGACGGTCTCAAATGCCGACACCCGCCTCATTGTCAATTTCCACTCCTCGCTCTGGCGCCCCCTGTTTTCCCTGGCGGCTCTGGCCGGGGTGCGTCCGACGCAGGCGCAAAGCAATTGGCTGACCGCAGCCGACGTCCTGAATCTGCTGCAGCTCGCCGATTGGAGCCCCGTATCCATCCAATCCCGGGTGCTCATGCCGGTGAAGTGCCTGGGTTTGGAGCAAATCCTCAACCGCTGGATCGCTCCCCTGCTGAATTGGTGCTGTCTCACGGTTTTCATTGTTGCCCGCCCGTTGCCAACCGCGGCGAAGAAGGCGTTGACCGTCTCGGTCATCATTCCCGCGCGCAACGAGGCCGGAAACATCACGGACGCCGTCCGGCGGACGCCGGTCATGGGCGCCGGCACGGAACTCATCTTCATCGAGGGACATTCGAGGGACGATACCTGGGCGCAGATCCAGCGGGTTCAGCGCGAGTTTCCCGCGCGCAAGATCAAGATCATGCAGCAGACCGGGACGGGCAAGGGAGACGCGGTGCAACTCGGCTTCGCGGAGGCCGAAGGCGACATTTTGATGATTCTCGACGCGGATCTGACGATGCCTCCCGAGGAGCTGCCGAAATTCTACGACATCATCGTGCGTGGCCGCGCGGAATTCGCCAATGGCGTGAGGCTCGTCTATCCCATGGACGAAAAGGCGATGCAGTTCCTCAATCTGTGCGCGAACAAGGCCTTTGGTATAATCTTCACCTGGCTGCTGGGCCAGCCGGTGAAGGATACGCTCTGCGGCACCAAGGTTCTCACCCGCGCCCATTATGAAAAGATCGCGGCGAACCGCACGTATTTCGGGGACTTCGACCCCTTTGGGGACTTCGACCTGCTGTTTGGCGCGTCCAAGCTCAATTTGAAGATCGCCGACGTTCCCATCCGTTATCGTGAGCGCACCTACGGCACGACCAATATCCAGCGCTGGCGACATGGGTGGCTTCTGTTGCGCATGGTCCTTTTCGCCGCACGCAAGCTCAAGTTTGTCTAAGGCTGCGGCCCTGCTCCTACGCCATGAAGTTCTGTCTCCCTACTTCGCATTGCCCCGTCTGCGGCAGCCGCCGCATCTACTATGCGTTCACCATCGCTGAAAATCGCGTGGTGCAATGCCACGACTGCAATTTCCTGTTCTTGAATCCCCAGCCGTCGGACGAACACCTGGCGCAGATTTACGGGGAAAACTATTCGTTCGCCTCCTACGACGCGACCATCACCGATCACGCGACCGCGCTCAAGGCCGCCACTTCCTCCGATTATCTCGACCTGATCGATCGCGCGTCCGGCCCCGGCGAACCGGGACGAACGCTTCTGGAGACCGGATGTGGCGACGGCCAGCTATTGGCCATGGCCGAAAAGCGCGGCTACGCGGTCACCGGGATAGAGTATTCCTCCCACGCTGCTACCCGGGCGCAAAGCCAGCTGCAGCGCGGCCGGGTCTTGGTGGGCGACCTCACCCAATTGTCCCTCCCGGATGAGTCTTTCGACGTCTGCGTCCTGGCGGATGTGATCGAACATGTGCGCGATCCTCGCGCCTTGCTGGAGACCGTGTGGCGCAAATTGCGCCCGGGCGGGCTCGTTCTCGTGGCCACGCCCACGCGCGACTCCTGGAGCGCCCGTCTCATGCGTCGCAATTGGCTGGAATACAAGGTCGAACATTTGTCCTACTTTGACCGCCCCACGATGGAGGCCCTGCTATGGCGGACGAGCTATGAATTGATCGCCACGACCGAAGGTCGGAAATGGATTTCGTTCGACTACGTCGGCATCCACTTCAAGCGATTTCCTGTTCGGTTTTGGACTCCGGTCCTCCAGGGATTGCAAAAAACGCTTCCGCGCTCCTGGCGCCGGAAGCCGTTCCGGATGACGGGCAGCGGCATGGTCTCGCTGGCGCGCAAGGGGGAGCGCAGGGCGCGCCCGCTGGTGTCTATCGTCGTGCCGGCCTTCAATGAGCGGGCCACCGTGGCGGAGCTGCTGACGCAGCTCGACCGCAAGGAGCTCCACGGCGCCGACAAGGAGATCATCATCGTCGAGAGCAATTCCACCGACGGCACCCGGGAATTGGTGCGCACTTACGAAGGTCGCCCCGGCTTTACCGTCATCCTCGAGGAAAGGCCGGGCGGCAAGGGCGCGGCCGTCCGCCACGGCCTTTCCGTGGCTCGCGGAGATGTCGTGCTCATCCAGGACGCCGATCTCGAGTACGACCTCAACGACTACGATGCTGTGCTCGAACCGATTCTCAGCGGCAGGCATGCCTTCGTCCTCGGCGCCCGCCACGGAGGCTCCTTTTGGAAAATGCGGCAGTTTCATGGCGCCCAGGGCGTGAGCCTGGTGATGAATCTCGCCCACTGGATGTTCACCATGATGATCAACATCTGCTTTGGGGTGTGGCTGCGCGATCCCTTCACCATGTACAAAGTGTTTCGCCGCGACTGCATCGCCGGGCTGCGCTTTCGCTGCAACCGCTTCGATTTCGACTGGGAGCTGCTCATCCTCCTGATCAAGAAGGGCTATCGCCCGATCGAAATTCCCGTCAATTACCGTTCGCGATCGTTTGCGGAGGGGAAGAAAGTCCGGTTTCTGCGGGATCCGCTCACTTGGCTCTACACCCTCGCGCGCCTCCGTCTGGCGCCCCTGCGCTGCCAGATAGACGAGCGATAATCGCCGCCCAAGCCATGCTCGTTTCCGCCCTGGCAAAATTCAATCATGCGCGCTGCTGGCATCGCCTCGTGCGGGTCGGCCCGGATCGGTTGCGCGCCACGTCCTTGGACCGCCTCGTCTATTTGTGGCGTTGGAAATGGCTGGAATCACGGGATGCCGAGGTGGCATTCCTGCGCTCGAAACTTCGTCCGTCCGGACGCGTGGTGGACGCGGGCGCCAACCTGGGCGCCTATAGTCATTTGTTCGCGCGCGGAGTCGGCCTCGCCGGCCGCGTCATCTCCTTCGAGCCCGATCCCGTGCTCTTTGCCGCATTGGCCGCCAACGCGAGCGGCAACGGTCTGGCCCAAATTCAGCCGCAGCGGCTGGCCCTGGGCGATCATTCGGGCAGCGGACATCTTCAGCGGGCCCACCTCAACTCCGGCGACAATCGCCTTTCCGTTACGACAGCAGGCGGGCCCGGAGGCGAGACCACGATTACGACGCTGGATGAATTCCTCGGAGGCCAGGCGGTCGACTTCATCAAGATGGATATTCAGGGATGGGAACTTCACGCGTTGCGTGGCATGACAAGGACCCTGGCGGCAAATCGTGATGTGCAGCTCTACATCGAATTTTGGCCGCATGGCCTAGCCCAAGCCGGAAGTTCTCCCGAGGAGTTGCTGGCCTTCCTCGAGGAGCATGGTTTTCGCTTCGAAGCCCGGCCCGAAGATCCTGCTTATGGCACCGCCGAGCTTTTGCGAGCAGCCGGTCGCAAAGCCCTGTCGACCGGGAGCCGTTACTGGTTTGTGGATCTCTATGCCTGGCGTCCCTAGATGCCATCGTCCCTTTCAAGCGATCTCGGAGCGCCAGTGACTCGTGGGCCGCAACGAGAGATGGTCAGGTTGCTCGTCCTGCTCATCGTCGGACTAGTGCTGGCGTACGGCCGCTATGATTGGTCCGCCAATCCGATCGCCCTTCGAGCCTACACACTTTCGGAGTTCTTTTTCGTACTCGTGTTGCTGGGTGTCTACGCCAACTTCCGGGCACTCGGGTTGTCGAATCGGCGCGGCTTCTGGCCCTGCCTGACGATCGGCGCCATCCTGCTCAACTTGCCGTATCGATGGCTGGGGATCGATGGCCTCTTCTACCTGAGAAATCACCCGTTCGACTTCGGCCCATCAAAGATCTTTGAGTCAGAGTGGCTGGGTCACGGATCGTTGCGCGTGTCGTGGACCGCCACCGCCGCCCTTCTTTTTGCCTTTCTAATCGGCGCCGCCATCATTTCGGCAGTCACCCGCCACGGCTCCTACCCGAGCAACGGTCCGGCACCGGCCGCCAATGACCGCACCAGAAGGTTATTTCTTCTCCTGTTCCTATTCATGGCCGTGGAGGCCTGGATGCACCTTTCAAACAGGTCTCCCTACTCCTACGTTCCCCATTTTCAGGCGCCTCCCGCCAAGAACAGCCTCTATAGCTACCAGGCGCTTCCCGACGGTCTCGGTGTGGTCAACGCCGATTTCGCCTATTTCAGCCGGCTGGAAGAATTGTTTCAGGGCAATCGGCCGGACACGACCGTGCTCCTGGTCCGCCGGGCGTTCATCTTCTACGTGAGTTCGCATCTCAGCTATTTCATCGGGTTTTACCGCTCCTTCCTCATCCTGAACCTTCTGCTTTGGCTGGCGGCAGCCGCGGCGATGTACGCTTTCTGCCGCGACCTCACCGGTTCGGAAGTGGTCGCCGCGATCGCCGCCGGATTCACGGCGTGCGGGCCGGGATTCATCATGTATGCTGCGCAACCGATGGCCTATCTTCCGGGCTATGCGCTGCTAGCCATCCTCGTCTATCTCTATCATCGGCATATCTCCCGAACGGGGCTAGCCGGCCCCGTCCCGATCGCCGCCAGCGGAATTCTTCTGGGGTTGACGATGCTCGCCTACGACACCTTCGCCTGGGTGTTGTTTCTGGTCGGCTACGCCCTTCTCACGCGAGTCCCGCTCCGGCGCGCGTTGGCGGTTGTTGTCCTCGGATCCGCCGTCTACGCCAGTTTTCTTTTTCTAATCTTTCGCGTGTTCACGTTCGCCCGGGAGAATCAAAATGACCGCTTCATCGGCGATGCCCTGGTGCAACTGGGCGAACTTGTCCGGCATCCGCAATCCTCGCAGGTTTTTTCGCTGCTCACCGGCCTTTGCCAGGATTATATCCAGCAGCTCGTGCAGGTGACCTTCTACGTGCCGGCCGCGCTGGCCGCGCTGGCGCTTTTTCTTGTGCACATCCCTGTGCGCCTGAAGGTCGTGGCGTTCCTCCTACTGCTCCCTTCCGCCGCCACCGCGGCGTTTTTCCACTTTGGTCAGTCCTATCTCGTGCAATTCCCGCGCTTTACTTACGCCGCTTACCCGGGAGTCATTCTGCTGGCAGCCGTGGCAATTGGCCGTGCCAGCGACTATTTTCAAAACCGAGGTCAAAGGCGCACGGCACGCCTGCTTTGGGCGGCGCCCCTCGTAGCCACGGCTTTCCTCGCCAACGCAGACGCCTTCGGTTTCATGACCCATCTTTACTACCATTTCTATTTTAACAGCGGGGGTTATTTCTAACCACGAGGGATCACCGTTGCCGGCACCGCTAAAATTCATTTCCCGGGTGGGATCGCTGCCTCCCTGGATCCGGCTGGTCGGACTGGCCTTGATCGGTGCCGGGCTTTCGCGCGGTCGCTACGACTGGGCCGCCAACCCCCCGCTGGCCTCGCGGGCGTGGGTGCTGTCGCTCTACTTTTACCTGCTAATCCTGGCGGGCATCGGCACGGCCGGCCAGGTCTTTGGACTGCTCGGACGGCGCCGATTCTGGGCGGTCTTGTCCGTTGTCTCGGTCGCCCTGAACCTGCCCTACCGCTGGCTTGGCCTCGACCAGGATTTCTTCCTCGGCAGCCACCCGTTGAACTATGCTCGCGCGAATATTTTCACTCCTGAATGGCTCGGTCGCGGGCACTCCTTCCTCCCCTGGAATTCCACCGATACCCTCCTCCTCGTTCCGCTTGTCGCCGCGCTGCTGATTGGGATCGCCGTCTGCCGCTCCAGGCTTTCAGGCACGCTTTTTGGGGACCGTCGAATCTGGGGGCTGTTTTCCCTCCTTTTGGCCCTGATAGTTGTCGAGACCTGGCTGCATCTTTCGTTTCGCTCGCCCTATACCTACATCGTCAGCTTTGGGCAGCCGGCCAGCGACCACTTCATGTCCGCGTACCCGCTGCTGCCCGACGGTCGCGGAGTCGTCAATGCCGACGTGGATTACTTCATTCGCCTGGAGGAATTGTTCCAGGCCAACCGCTCCGATACGCCCACGATGCTCATCCGGCGCGTATTCCCGTTTTATCTCAGTTCGCATTTTAGTTACTTTCTTGGCCCCTATAACGGATTTTTGATCGTCAACCTGGCCTTCTGGACCCTCGCCGCGATGGCCACCTACGGATTTTGCCGGGACCTTTCCGGTTCGGAAAGCTGCGCCCGGATTGCAGCCGTCCTGGTGGCGTGTGGCCCCGGATTCATCATGTATGCGGCCCAGCCCATGAGCTACCTGCCCGGGTATGCCGGCTTGGCGATCAGCGCCTATCTTTACCATCGCCTTATCACCGCCGGAACGACGCCCAGCCCATGCGCGATCTGCGCCGCAGGGATTTTGGTAGGACTGACGATGCTGACGTCCGATACCGTCACCTGGGCCCTGTTTTATATCGGATACGCCCTGTGGGCGCGGCGGTCCTGGTGGCGAGCTCTGCTGTCCGTCGCCGCGGGAGCGGTCGTTTACGCGGGCTTCCTTTTTCTCATCTTTCGAGTCTACGGGCTCCTGCCGGATCACACCAACGACAAGGAATTGACCTCGGATCTGCAGCACCTGGTCGCCCTGCTCCTGCATTTCGACGCGGCAAAATTCTTTCCCTTGGTCAGCGGAGCCATTGGCAATTATGGGATGCAGATCATGCAGGCAAATTTCGTGGTGCCAGCTTTGTTGGCACTGCTCGCTCTTTTCTTCACCCAGCCTGGGAAGCTGCTTCTTCCCGCGCTCCTTCTCCTGCTGGCTTCATTCGCCGGTTCGGCCTTTCTTTACTTCGGCGAAGCTCCGGGCCTTTGGCTCGCGGCCGAACCCCGCTTCAGCTACTCGTCGTACCCGGCGATTGTGATGCTGGCGGCGTTCGCCGTTGACACGCTTCGCCGCCATTGGTCCTCTCGCGGCCAAATATGGGCCGCCCGCCTTAGCGTGGCTCTACCGCTCCTGGCATGCGTGTTCTTGGGCAACATCGACGCGTTCGGTTTCATGCCTCATCTCTACTTCCATTTTTATTACAATGTCGGCGGAGTATTCCAGTGAGTCGGCGGCCGCGCCATCCCGCATCCCCCTGAAAACGCCGAACTCAACCCCCGCTTCGATCCGGCTATGGCGCACGTGGTGCATTGTGCTCGCCGTGGCCGCCGCTTGTGTCGTGACCGCCGGGATTTTGCTCCGCCTTTCCGTTTCCAAATGGCCTTGGATCGCGCCCGACTCGGCGTACTACCTCACCCCCGCCTTGAACGGAGGCTCCTA
>Ga0206804_10111_pt2 | contig 16523 bp, 11 predicted proteins | sample Alteio_BWOrgCont_62_FD_152888 | JGI IMG/M metagenome (GOLD analysis project Ga0206804, IMG submission 152888) | Enriched cells from forest soil in Barre Woods Harvard Forest LTER site, Petersham, Massachusetts, United States -... | ecosystem: Environmental > Terrestrial > Soil > Temperate forest >... | reverse complement strand
CAAAGGCGGCGCAACGGCGTGCGACTATTGCAAATATCAACCCGTGTGCCGGATTGATAAATGGACGCATTCGTGGCGGGTTCTCCGGGCGGAGAAAACTGCCGAAGCAGCGTAATTTTGCATTTTGTTCCTCCTCATCCTCATGCTCTTCCTCGCTTTGGAATTTCTTAAAACATTTTGACGAGGAGGATGAGCATGAGGACGAGGATGAAAAAACTTTACGCGAAGACTTCACTAAATGTTTACCACTCACCGGCGAACAGCTTAAAATCGGTTTATGATTCATCGTCACTCGTTGAAGTTTTTGATCGCCGCGGCGGTGCTTTGTGCGGCAGTCGGCAAATCTCTGGCCGACAAAACGCCCGTGGATTATGCCAATCCGCTCGTCGGTACGGCATCGCTCGATGATCCGAAACTGCTCGGCAACGCGCCGCCACCGGGCGAAGAAGCGTATTCCGGTTTCACTTATCCGGGACCGGCGCTGCCGCATCGCGACATCATTCTCGGTCCGATCAACAAGGATTTGACCGAAGCGGCAGGCAATCACGGCATCATTTTTCCGTATGTGCATTCGCGCCGGACGATGCTGGGATTTTCCTCGCCGATGCCGGGCCTGACGATCATGCCGGTGGTCGGTGATTGGAATGTGCCGCCGGATCGCACTTACGCGTCGCCTTACGATAAAAATTCCGAGACCGCTTCGCCCGGTTATTACTCGGTGTTTTTTCCCGACAGCGGTGTGCACGCAGAACTGACCACCACGGAACGTGTCGGTTATTATCGTTTCACTTTTCCGCAAACCGAACGCGGTGCGGTACTGATTGATCTGGGCGCGGGCGACAACAGCATTGAGATCGTGGATGATCACACGGTTCGCGGGCGCGGCGGGCGCTGTTTCATCGCCGAATTTTCTAAGCCGTTCAAAGCTTCCGGTGTCTTCCGGCAAAATCAGCCGCGTCTGGATGGCGCGCGCGTGCAGCGGGATGATTATGTGAAAGCCGGCGGACACGATATTTCCGGCAGTTACGCGGGTTCTTATCTCGAATTTTCCACGACGAACGGCGAAGCCATTTCCGTTCGCATCGCTGCTGGGCGTTCGTTTGAAGCGGCGCAACGACAATTAGACGCTGACACCAATGATTTTGATGCGGTCCACGAAACGGCGAAAAAGCTTTGGGCAGAAAAATTAAATCTGATCGAAGTCAAAGGCGGCACGGAAAAAGAACGGATGTTGTTTTATTCGACACTTTACAACTCGCTGCTTCAACCGCATCTCCTCGCCAAAAAGGGCACGCCGTTGCGTGGACGCAATTCCGATGGTGGCGTGGCTGATTACGACCGTTACAGCCCGATCGCTTTCTGGGACACTGGCCGCAATCAAATCGTTCTGCTCACGTTGCTCGAGCCGGACGTGAAGACCAATATTCTCCGCACGCATCTCGAAATGGCGCGCGAAAACGGTTTCATGCACACGTCGTTTTACGGCGATCACGCGGTGTTCATGTATCTCGGCGATTGGGAACGCGGCGTGCCGTTTGACTACGCGAGCGTTTACGAATATCTCCGCAAGAACGCCATGGATCCCGCCGGCCCGCGCGGCGATCTCGCCGAGTATCTGACCAACGGCTGGATCCACGATGATTTTCAGGAACATCCCAGCCCGCCAAATTCGGATGGTCACGCCGGCGTGGACAAAACTTTGGAATACAGTTGGGACGATTACGCGCTCGCGCAATTCGCCAAAAAGCTCGGCAAGGATGACGACTACAAAATGTTTTTCGCCCGCGCGCACAATTACACCAACGTGTTTGATCCTTCGACCGGTTTCATGCGCGGACGTCAGGCTGATGGTTCATGGATTACACCTTATGATCCGTACGAGCCTTATTATAACTACATGACGAAAGAAGCGAGCGGCTGGCAGAATTTCTGGCTCGTGCCGCACGATGTACAAGGCTTGATCAATCTGGTCGGCGGACGCGAAAATTTTCTCAAGAAGCTCGACACATTTTTCAACACGCCTTACACGCCCAAAGGCATTGCGCGCGATGTCACCGGCATGCTCGGCATGTATTGTCAGGGCAATCAACCCGATCAGCAGGTGGGCTACTATTATGACTGGGCCGGCCAGCCGTGGAAGACGCAGAAGATCATCCGCGAACTGCTGCAACTCATGTATGGCAGCGATAAATACGGCCTCGCTTATCCGGGCATGGACGATCAAGGTTCCACGTCGTCGTGGTATGTTTTCAGCGCGATGGGCTTTTATCCCGTCGATCCGTCCAGTCCGGATTATATCATCGGTTCGCCGCTCTTCGATGAAGTCACCATCCACATGGGCAACGGCAAAGATCTGATCATTCAGGCGAAAAATAATTCCGACAAAAATATCTATATCCAATCCGCCACGTTGAACGGTCAACCGTGGAACAAACCGTGGTTCAGCCACGCGGACATCGCGAACGGCGGAAAATTTGTTTTCAAAATGGGAGCGAAACCGAATCCGGATTGGGGCAATGCGCCGGCGGATGCGCCGCCGTCCATGAGCAAATAAATTAAGCTCCAAATTCCAAGCTCCAACATCCAGAGAAATCCCAAGCTTCAAACTTCAAACCGCGCGCGCAAATGAAATTGAAGTTTGGTGATTGAAGCTTCTCTGGAGCTTGGATGTTGGTGCTTGGAGCTTTTGCTTATCGCTTCGTCTTCACTGCGCGATAAATCCGCAGCAAGCCGTAATCATATTTCCCGCCGAGCGATTCCCGTGCGCCGACAATGTTGCCCCAACCGGATTTCTGGAACGCGGCGGCGATTTCGTTTTGCGCTTCCGTGCTGGCGAGTTGATTGAGATCAATGTTTTCGCCGGCCTCGATCGCCGTGGCGAGATGACCGAAAATGGTGCCGATCACCAAACCACGACTGACGGCAATTTGTTCAACGGATTCGCCCGCGCGAAAACGGCGCAAGGTTTCGCGCGCGGTGTCGCCGAGGCTGGAACGCTGCGTCAGCGGCACGACGAACGCTTCTTCGTCCGCGAACATCTGGCGTGGATTCGTCTGCAGATGCGCCGCGATTTCGCCGAGAAAAATCTCCCCGAACTCGTGCAATTTCTTTTCGCCCACGCCGCTGATGCGCGCGAAATCACGTTCGTTCGTCGGATAATTCCGCGCCATCTGCCGCAGCGCGACGTCGGAAAAAATGATGTAAGCCGGCACGTCGCGTTCGTCGGCGAGTGTTTTGCGCAACAGACGCAACTTCTCAAACAACCCTTCGTCGCACGCGATTTCACCGGCACGATGCGCTGACGCTTCGGGCGCAGTGACCGGTTTGGTGAGTGTGATTTTTTTACGCTCTTTCAAAACCGCGCCACCTTCGTTCGTTAATTCCAACACGCTGAACTTTTCCGTCGTCTGCCGCAGGAAACCGAGCCGAACCAGTTCGCGTCCAATGGCTGCCCATTCGGGACGACTGTGCTCTTTGCCGATGTTAAAGGTAGTGAGTTGCGTGTGATTCCATTTGCGGATTTTTTCCGTGTCCGCGCCGGTGAGAACTTCGACCACGTGATTGAGGCCGACGCCAAAACCATTTTTCTCACGGATGCGAAACACGCACGATAAAAATTTCTGCGCGGCAATCGTGCCGTCAAACGTCGCGCGTGGGGAAAGGCAGTTGTCGCAACCGTCGCAACTCTCTTCGGCAGGGCTGACCTGCTGGTCAGCCTGGCCGCGCGGCAACGCGGCCCTACCAAACGTTTCTCCGAAATACGCGAGCAATTCCACACGACGACAACCGGCGCATTCCGCGTAATGCACCATTTGTTGCAATTGTTCACGCGCGATTTTGCGTTCGTCCGGATTCGGTTTTTCATCGATGAACGTCGTCTGCTTCACCACGTCGCCCGCGTTGAAAAGCAACACGCATTCGCCCGGCAATCCGTCACGACCCGCGCGGCCGGTTTCCTGATAATAACCTTCGATGTTCTTCGGCAAATCGTAGTGGATGACGAAACGCACGTTCGGTTTGTTGATGCCCATGCCGAACGCAATCGTCGCGCAGACCACGCGCACGTCGTCGCGCAGAAAAAGTTCCTGATGCTCGGAACGCTGCTTCGGTGTGAGACCGGCGTGATACGCGCGGGCGCGAATGCCATCTTCGTTCAAGCGGTCAGCCACGCTTTCGGTGGCCTTGCGCGAGGAACAATAAATGATGCCGCTTTCTTTCGGACGCGCGCGGAGAAATTGAAACACCTGATCATACGGTTTGCTTTTCGGCAACACGCGATACGTCAGATTCGGGCGATTGAAACTTGCAACGTAACATTTTGGCTCACGCAATTTCAGATGTTTGACGATGTCTTCGCGCACGCGGCCGGTGGCGGTGGCGGTGAGCGCCATGATCGGCACGCCGGGAAAATGGCCGCGCAATTCCGCGATCTGACGATATTCGGGACGGAAATCGTGACCCCATTCGCTGATGCAATGCGCTTCGTCCACGGCGATCAGGCGGACGTTCCAGCGTTTCAAATCGTCGAGAAAACCGGAAAGCATGAGACGTTCCGGCGCGACGTAGAGCAAACGGAATTGCCCCGTGTGTAAACCACGCAGACGTTCGCGCGATTCGCCGGCCGCGAGCGAGGAATTCAAAAACGTCGCCGCGATGCCGCTGGCGGTCAACGCATCCACCTGATCTTTCATCAACGCGATGAGCGGCGAAACGACGACCGTAAGCCCATCGCGCGCGAGCGCAGGCAGTTGGAAGCAAAGCGATTTACCACCACCGGTCGGGAGCAACGCGAAAACGTCATTGCCCGCGAGCGCATCGCGGATGATCTCCGCCTGCAACGGACGGAAGGACGTGAAACCGAAGTATTGCTTGAGCAACGGGAGCAATGTGGACACTTCAGATTTCATCGTGAAATAAAATAAAATATCGCGGAAGGGAGTCGAGAAAATTGGCGGAGGGAATTTTTTTAACGCAAAGGCGCGGAGGAGCAAAGATGCAAATGGAAGATGATTTTTATGCCATCTAATTTTGTTGAGCTATAAAATAATCCACAGCGCGTTTAAGCGTTTATTGTTTGTGCGCATTGACGAAATTTCTGTTGTTGCTCAATTGAAAACGCACTTTTAGGAAGCACAGAAGCAATTCCATTGCCTGCAAGATGAAGATAGAAGTAGGTAGCATCTTCTGAAAACCCCTTGAACTTTGTCCACGGAAGCTCGCTTTTCCAATTTGGACCGACCAGTACAAGTTTCGCCGGGCTAAATTCCAATGTCTTTGGATCGGTCCACATCCGATCATTATCAATAATCTTCGCAATAGCCCGATACTGAGCAATCGGCATGAAAACAAGGAACATTAAGAAAATTGAACCGACCAACTTATCATCTGGATATGCAAAAAACAAAGCTATGGATATTAGTAAAATTAACGCAGTAAAAGCCAGCCGACGAGGCCGAAGCATCATGCGTCGCCACCAAATGCGGACTAGAATATCTCACGAAACTTGATAGCTGACCGTCTGAGCGTCTGGTAATGGCGGTGGTTGCATAGAGCTGACAAGCTAATAATGCTGCTGAAATTTCACAAGCAATCTAACTTCACAAGTTCAAAACTGCGTCGGGCGTTATTTATTGTCCAGCCAATTTTCGGTAATCAGGTTGCCGGATTTTTATCTGTTGATCACTTCTTGTCTGGCTAATTTCCATAGTCGCTCTGCGACAGTTATCTCATCAATGGTAGGGCGGAGCTGCCGCTCCGCCCTGATTAGAAATTGTGGGGTGATTTGTCCGTGGCTTTGAATCCCCGCCCGGGTCAGGACAACAAATAGGCAAAGCGGCAGCTTTGCCCTACCGTTAATAAAAATTTTCGCGTCTTCGCTCCTCTGCGCCTTGGCGTTAAATTCCTTGTCCCGTGATTATTTCCGCCCCGGCGTCCACTCCGTGTTTTCCAACAACCGGATGCCTGGCTTCAAAAATTCGATGCGCCGCGTTTTATACAATTTCCCCAATGCCTGCTTGAACGCTTTTTTGCTGACGCTGAATTTCTGGCGGATCAACGCGGGTGAACTGTCGTCATCAAAATTCAATTCGCCGCCATTGGCCTGCAACGCTTCGACGATCTGATTCGTCAGCGGCGCGACGCGTTTGTAACCGGCAGCGTCGAGGCTCAGATCAATTTTTCCGCCGGAATGCAGCTTGCGCACAAAGCCTTTCAGCTTCGCACCGATCTTGAGCGCGGCGGCGAGATTGTTTTTGTAGAGCAAACCGCGATGCGCATTCTCCACGATGGCGTTGTAGCCAAGCAACGTTTTGCCGGTGATGAGAAAATTCACGGGCTGACCGTCGCGATACGCGGGCGTGTCGCGGTTCAGATGACGATTCAACCGCGTGCTCGCAATGATCCGGTCGGTCTTTGCATCGAGGCCGACATAAACTGTCGTCCAATCGCCGGGACGCAGGGGAAATTCCTGTTCGCGGAACGGCAGCAGCAAATCCTTAGCGAGTCCCCAATCCAGAAACGCGCCGACCTGCGGATTGACGCTGATGACTTTCAGATACGCAAATTCGCCGACCATCGCGTGCGGCGTTTCGGTCGTAGCAACGAGGCGATCTTCGGAATCGCGATAGACGAAGACATCGAGTTTCTGTTTCGGCGCGACGTCCGCGGGAATATAACGGCCGGGCAGCAGAATCTCGCCGAGTTCGCCGCCGTCGAGATACAGGCCGGGCTGCGACGCGCGGATGATCGCGAGCAGATTGCGTTTGCCGATGGTTGCCATTTCGTCAGAAAAGAATGCGACAATGGCAATAAATTCCAAGCACCAACATCTCCGGATTTAACGCAAAGACGCGAAGACGCAAAGTCACTACGACTCAAAATCTGTCCTTTGTGTCTTTGCGCCTTTGTGCCCTTGCGTTAAATTTCCTCCCGCATAATTACCGCGAATGCCTGCTGAACTCACTGAAAAATTGCTCGCCGAGGCCGCCGGCTGGGACGTGATGAAACACGCCCGCGCGGTGCTGGAACAGGGCCGCGTGTTAAGTTCGAATTGGACGCCGCCGTTGTTACGTGGTGTGGTGCAAATGGGCGATGGCTCGTTTCGCGCGTCGCTCGTCATCAATAACTCCGCGAGCATGGAAAATCTCTGCAACTGCCGCGACTCGCGGCAATGGGGAAAAATCTGCGTTCACGTCGTCGCCGTCGGCTTGCATTGGTTGAAAGCGCAGAAGGCGGAAAATGAACCGGCATCGCCGCCGTCGCGTTCGGCGGGCATGGCTGCTTCGCCAAAAATCCCCGCTAAAAAAATTCCGGACTTGCGGCGCGCTGATGGCGGCGAACCGGCGGAATTATTTCTCATCCTGCCACCGAATTTTGAACAGGCCATCGCACGCGGAAAAATCATGCTCGTATTCGAGGCGAAATGGAGCGGCGGACGCGGTCCACTGAATACCTTGCCGCGCGGCCGAGCCTTCGCCTTTTCCGCAGCCGACAATGCGATCATCACGCACGTTGAAACGCTGACAAACGGCGAGACTCCCGCGATTCTCCAAATGGACGCGAAAGATTTTGCGGCGCTGCTGCCGTTGCTCGCCGGCTGGGAAAATCTGACGCTCGGTAAATCACAAAATGTGGTCATCGCTAAAACACCATTGTCGCTGCCATTGCGTGCGACGCTTGAAACCAACGGCGAAATCGTTTTGACGTTGAAAGATAAAACGGTTTTGCCGGTGACGATTGGCGATTGGGTTTGGCGCAATCAGACGTTGCAGCCGCTCGGTTTGCCGGCCATTGCCAAAGATATTTTTCGCGCGCCGGTGCGGATCACTCGCGCGCAAGTGCCGATGTTTTTGAGCCAACATTGGCCGCAACTGGCTGGCAATGTTGATGCCAATTTCAAGCTGGAAGATTTTACACTCGAACCGCAGGCGCCACGTTTTCTGCTCGCGCTCAAGGGCGGACTTACGCAATTGAGCGCGTTGCTGCAATGCGCTTACGGGGCGCGCATCATGACCGCCGGCGTGACGGCGGCGGACGAAAATCTGTGGCTGCCCGATCCGGAAATTCCCACGCGTTATTCGACGCGCGATTTCAATGCTGAACGCGCCGCGCAAGTGCGTTTGCAGCGCAGCGGCTTCGCCGGTCCCGATACGCAAGGTAAATGGCAGTTGACCGGACAGAACGCGGTGTTGAATTTTCTCGCTCGCGAATTTCCGAAGTTGCAACGCGAATGGAGCGTCACGCTGGATGAGCAATTGGAAAACCGCACGTTGAAAAATATCGAACGCGTCGAGCCGCAATTTCAGATCACATCGTCCGGCGTGCAATGGTTTGATCTTGGCGTCGTGTTCAGCGCGAGCACAGGCGAGACGTTTTCACAGGCGGAAATCCAGCGGCTGATTCTATCCGGCCAGAATCACACGCGTTTGCGGAATGGAAAAATGGCGGTGATTGATTCCGGCGCGGTTGAAGAATTGCAGGAAGTGTTGTTGGATTGTGCGCCGCAACAAAACGCGAACGGCTATCGCATCAATAATACGCAAGCCGGTTTTCTCGAAGCGACTTTGAAGCAGCACGGCGATTGGAAAGTCTCCGCGCCGGCCACGTGGCGCGATCGTGCGGCGAAACAAAGCGGCGAAGCCAAACTGGAATGTCCGCCGCTCGGTGAATTGGAAAATGTGCTACGCCCGTATCAAAAGCAGGGCGTCGCGTGGTTGCATTTTTTGCGCGCAAATGGTTTTGGCGGAATCCTCGCGGATGAAATGGGTTTAGGGAAAACGCTGCAAACATTGGCGTTTCTTAAATCCATCGCTGGTAGGGCGGAGTTGCCGCTCCGCCCCAATATTGAAAAACGTGAACTTTCCGACGCCCGCACCAGCATCGCTGCGCTGGCTGGTGAAAATGGGGCAAAGCCGCAGCTTTGCCCTACCGGAATTGAAGGGTTTTCTGTCGAAAACGAACAGCCAGACGGCGGTCATGGACCGCCGCTACAGAATCCGCATTCCACAATCCGCATTCCGCATTTGATCGTTTGTCCGACGAGCCTCGTTTTCAACTGGGTCGCGGAGGTGAAAAAATTTACGCCGCAGTTGAAAATTCTCACGCTGCACGGAACGGAGCGCCACGCGAAGTTCGCTGACATCGCCACGAGCGATATTGTCGTGACGAGCTACGCGTTGATCCGGCGCGATGCGGAAAAATATCGCGCGCTGGTATTTGATACGGTCGTGCTCGATGAAGCGCAGCACATCAAAAATCGGCAGACGCAAAATGCGCAAGCGGTGAAAGCGGTGAAAGCGCAGCATCGAATTGTGCTCACCGGCACGCCGCTGGAAAATTCTGTTTTAGATCTCTGGTCTATCTTCGATTTCCTCATGCCTGGTTATCTCGGCACCGCGAAGGATTTTCGCGAGCGTTACGAATTGCCCATCGAGAAAGAGAAAAATGCAGAAGCGCAAAAACGGCTCGCGCGACGGTTAAAACCGTTCATGCTGCGTCGCCTCAAAAAAGAAGTAGCCGCCGATCTGCCCGCAAAACTGGAACAGGTTTCCTTCTGCGAATTGACGAAGGAACAGCGCGGTGTTTATCAGCAAGTCATCGAAGCGAGCCGCAAGGAAGTGCTCGAAGCGGACGGCGAACAAGGTCTGGCGAAGAGTCGCATGGTCGTGCTGACCGCACTGTTACGGCTGCGGCAGATTTGTTGTGATTTGCGGTTGTTGAAATTGGAAAACACCAATCCAGCGACTGCTTCTGGCAAGGTAGAACTGTTCGGAGAATTGCTGGAAGAAGTGATCGATGGCGAACATCGCGTGCTGGTGTTCAGTCAGTTCACCGGCATGTTGGCGTTGTTGAAAGAAAAGCTCGCGGCGGAGAAAATTGAATTTTGTTATCTCGACGGCGCGACGACGAACCGCGCGGCAGTCGTGGAAAAATTTCAGCGCGAGACGACGATTCCGGTGTTTCTCATCAGCTTGAAGGCGGGCGGTGTCGGTCTGAATCTTACCGGCGCGGACACAGTGATCCATTTCGATCCGTGGTGGAATCCGGCGGTGGAAGATCAGGCAACTGATCGAGCCCACCGCATCGGCCAGACCAAAGTGGTGACGAGTTACAAACTCATCACGCGCGACACGGTGGAAGAAAAAATTCTGACGCTGCAAAATCGTAAACGCGAAATCATTCAGGCGACGTTGGGTGGTGAAGAGGAATTCGCTGCGTCGTTGAGCTGGGAAGAAATTAAGGAATTGCTGGCGTGAGGGGAAAAGCTCCAAGCGTCCAACATCCAAGCTCCGGAGAAATCTCAATCTTTGGAATTTCTCCGGAGCTTGGATGTTGGACGCTTGGATGTTTTTCAACCTCCGGCGAAGACGGGACGAAAATTAGCCTCGGTCAAAATCCGCGCGACTTCTTCGCGTTTATCGCCCTGAATCTCAATCTGTCCGTCTTTCACCGTGCCGCCGGTGCCGCAGGCGCGTTGCATGGCTTTGGCGAGTTTTTCTTTTTCCGGCAGACCGATACCGACAAAGTTTTTGACGACGGTCACCGTTTTTCCACCGCGTCCGGCAGTCTGGCGGATGATGTCCACGCGACCACGATTCTTTTTTGGTTTGGCGACAGATAAAATTTCCGGGCGATTGGCGGAAATACCAGCGCTGTTAATATTTGTTGTCGGCAAAATATTCCGCACCGTTGGAAGTCCTTCGCTAGATAAAGCCTGGAATGGATTGTGAGTCAGGCTGGATCCGCCATCAGTAGAAACCTGCTTCCGGCTCATAGGTTTTGATTTGTTTTGTGGATGACAGATTGAACTGCGATTCCATCCCTCTCTTATTTCACAGTTCGCCGATATACCAGTCTTCAACTTTTTTCCGCGCCCACGGCGTTTTGCGCAAAAAGATGAGGCTCGATTTCGTGGTCGGATTGAATTGAAAACAGCGAATCGGAATGCGACGCGCCATCTCGGACCAGCCGTGCCGCTGGACGAGCTGATTGATGATGCTTTCCAGCGTGACGCCGTGCAGCGGATCGCGCGGATGCGGGCGGGTAGGCGTGTTACCCGCAGTTGATGGTGGCGTGGTTGGTTGGTTGTCGGACGATGAATGATTCATTTTTATTGGCCGCCGACTTCGGCTTCGGAGTGGATGATTTTCCCGCGCGCACCGAAAGATTTCACAGCGTCAATCAGGCGCGTATCCACCGCGTCGCGATGCAATGAACAACCGGCGTTGGCGAGAACATTGTTCAAGGCGGCGGATGCGGATTCGATTGTCACGTTTGTTAACGGCCCGACGGAAGGCTGGTTCACAAAGGTCGGCGCATCGTCGCCTTTGCCGAAATCAGCGGTGACAACTTCGCGGCCGTTCAGTTGGCCGTCTTTGTCGGCATCCGCAAAATTTCCGGTCTGGTAAACGTGATCGGTCGGTTTGAATTCGCCGACGAAATGCGAACCGGAATCCGGGCCGGCGATGAAATAATTGCCGACGACATCCTGAAAATGATCCGCGCCGGAATGACCGCCGACGAGTCCGCACACGCCCCAGTTATAGACGACGTTGTTGACGTATTGAATGCGGCCTTTGGCTTTCGGGTTGCGGCTTTGATTATTGATCCAGAGATTGTGGCTATAAGTGATGTTTGTCACGTCGTCGGTGAGCGAGCCGAAGCGTTGCGGGTCAACGCTTTCGCCGATGATACAATTCTGGAACGTGATGTTGTGGCTGCCGCGCGTGAGGCCGAGGCAATCCCAACGGCCCCATTCGATGCTGCAATGATCAAAAATCATGTGGCTGCCTTCGGAAAGATTTACGGAACATTTACCTTTGTCACCGGCGATGCCTTCACGGAAACGCAGGTAACGGACGATGATATTTTTTTGTCCGCTGAACGAAACTGAGCGGCCATAAAACGTGACGCCATCGGCCGGCGCGGTCTGGCCGTTGAGCGTGAGGTCGCTGCTGACGGCGACGTTGGATTTAAGGCGGATGACACCGCTGACATCGAAAACCACGGTGCGATCCGGTTGACTGACAGCTTCGCGAAAAGAGCCGTCACCATCATCGGCTAGTGTGGTGACGTGAACGGTTTTCGCGCCGTTGCCGCCGCTGGCAAATTGGCCGAAACCTTCCGCGCCGGCAAAAGCAGGCGCGGCGGTTTGGGCGGAAGCAAATTGCGCGATGGATAAAACAGCGGCGACGGTGAAAATTTTAGGGTTCATTAAATTGGTGGACGGATTCTGCCCGTGCGCTGTTACAACATTATTTGCCGCAAAGGAATACCTTTTCAAATCGGTGGCACGGACGTCGCGCCGAATTTCGCCCACGACTCACATTCCCGGTGAGACAAGGAACTCATGTCTGACCCCGCCACAAACGGTTTCGGGCGCGACGCCCGAAACGACCCGCCGGAGGCGGGTGCTACCACGGATTACAAATATGCCTGCAACGGTTTTACGGCGTAACCGCTTTTCTTCAACGCGGCGATGCCAAGTGCAGCGGCTTTCGCGCCGCTCAATGTCGTCGCAATCGGTGTGCCGGTGTAAACGGCGGTCGTGCGGATTTTGATTTCGTCTTCGCGCGGCGCGGCGCCGCTCGGTGTGTTGATGACGAATTGAATCTCTTTATTTTTCAGCAGATCAATCACGTTCGGACGGCCTTCGAGCAGTTTTTGCGTGCGTTGAACTTTCAGACCGGCTTTTTCCAGAATAGCGGCCGTACCACTCGTGGCAACGATTTCAAAGCCGAGATCGGAAAATAATTTGGCGACGGAGGCGACTTCTTTTTTGTGCGCATCGCTGACGCTGATAAAAATTTTTCCGCCGAGCGGCAACGGTGAGTTCGCCGCCATTTGCGATTTCGCGTAGGCAACGCCGAGGTCCGCGTCGAGACCCATGACTTCGCCGGTGGAACGCATTTCCGGCGAGAGCAAAATGTCCTGCCCCACGAATTTATTGAACGGAAAGACGGATTCTTTCACCGCCCAATATTTCGTCCAGATTTCTTCCGTGAAACCGATTTCCTTCAGCGTTTTTCCCGCCATGACGCGCGCGGCGATTTTGGCGAGCGGTTTGCCGATGGCTTTGCTCACGAACGGCACGGTGCGCGACGCACGCGGATTGACTTCGAGGACGTAAACTTTTTCGCCTTTGACGGCGTACTGAACGTTCATCAGGCCGACGACTTTCAATTCACGCGCCATCGCGTGGGTGTAATCGCGGATGATGCCGATGACTTTTTCGGAAAGCGTATGCGGCGGCAAAACCATCGCGGCATCGCCGGAATGGACGCCGGCAAATTCGATGTGCTCGAGCATTCCGCCGATGACGATCGTGCCGCCATTCGGTAAGCCGACGTCGGTGATGCAGTCAACGTCCACTTCGGTCGCGTCTTCGAGAAATTTGTCCACGAGGACGGGGCGTTCCGGTGAAGCTTCGACCGCGAACTTCATGTAGTGCGACAGTTCGGCGTCGGAATAAACGATCTGCATCGCGCGACCACCGAGCACGAAGCTCGGACGCACGAGGACGGGATACGTCAGGCGTTTGGAAATGGCGAGCGCTTCTTCGGCGTTCGTCGCGAGGCCGTTGGGCGGCTGTGGAATTTGCAGCTTGTCCAGCATCGCTGCAAACAGCTTACGGTCTTCGGCAATCTCAATGCTTTGCGGTGAAGTGCCGATGATATTGACGCCGTTTTTTTGCAGACCGAGCGCGAGATTGAGCGGGGTTTGTCCGCCGAATTGCGCGATGGCGCCCCAACATTTTTCACGTTCGTAGATGTGCAACACGTCCTCGAGCGTGAGCGGTTCAAAAAATAATTTATCGCTCGTGTCGTAATCCGTGGAAACTGTTTCGGGATTTGAATTCACCATGATGGTTTCAAATCCGTCTTCCTTGAGTGCGAACGCCGCGTGAACGCAGCAGTAATCAAATTCAATCCCCTGGCCGATACGGTTCGGTCCGCCGCCAAGAATCATGACTTTCTTTGCGGTGTTGCCTTTCACTTCGTCGTCGCCGCGATCGTAAGTGGAATAATAGTAAGGTGTGTACGCCTCGAATTCAGCCGCGCAGGTGTCTACGAGGCGATAACTGGGAACGAGGCCAATGCGTTTGCGTTCGGCGCGGACGGCATCTTCGGTGTTACCGGTCAAATGAGCGATCTGCCGGTCGGAAAATCCGAGCGACTTGGCCTGGGCGAGTTTTTCAGCGTTAAGTTGTGGCATCGGGCGAAATCAAATTCGCCATAGTAAGCCGAAAAAGTTTCCGGTTGTCGAGGCGGGAAAAAGCACACGATCAAAAAAATAAACGTGAGAAAACAAAGGCAGCGAAGATTTTTCGACGAACACACCATCCAGCCGGCGCAGGTGAATAACTTTCGGCGCCATGCGTGAAAATCACGCATAACGCGTGAAAATTTCACCCATTTCCGTTTCTGGTTGAATTAGAAAGCTCATTTCATTGATTTTTTGAATGAAATCAGCCTGGCATCATCACTGCTAAAGGAGAATCTGAGAAACCGGTTGACAGGACGCGCAGTTGGAGTAGATTTCGCGGCTGTCCCCCGAACAAAACAAAATTAAATAAGTAAACGTATGAAAAGAATCCTGAAACAAAAGAAGGCGTTCACGCTCATCGAGCTGCTCGTCGTCATCGCGATCATTGCAATTCTCGCGGCCATGTTGCTCCCGGCGCTGGCTGCCGCCAAACGTAAAGCGCAACAGATCAGTTGCGTCAACAACCTCAAGCAGGTCGGCCTCTCTTTCCGTCTCTGGGAAGGTGACAATGGCGATCGTTATCCGATGGCGGTTTCGACCACATCCGGCGGTGCCCAGGAAACCACGGCTGAAAACGGTATTGCACCAACGGCCGGTGCCATTTGCGGTGTTACTAATATTTTCCTCGTCATGTCCAATCAATTGAGCACGCCGAAGATTCTTTATTGCCCCTCGGACACACTCAAGACCCAAATCACCTATTTCACCAACGCGAACTTCCAGGCCAACATCAGCTATTTTGTGAACGGTGATGCTACGGAATTAAATCCCCAATTGCTTCTGTCCGGTGACTGGAACATTGGAACAATCGCTGGCGGAACCGGGCCGACAACCAACAATTTTCCGACCGGCGCAACTGGCAGCACGACTCATTTTGCCCCACTGACAGCAACAGCATATGCGAATGGTCAACCTAGTTCCACGTACACTGGTGCCTGGGCTTGGGGTTCTGCTTCTCAACACTTGAAGCAAGGCGATTCGGCTCTGGCTGATGGCAGCGTGCAGGAATTGACCATCATCGGTTTGCAAACAGCATTGTATAATTCTACCAACGGTGTTGTGGCCCAGACGTTCAACTGGCCGCAATGATTTGCGGTTAGTAACAAATCTGTTATTTATTCTCCAGGCGGAGCAACCGGAAGGTTGCTCCGCTTTTTTATTTTCCGGAATTAATTATCGGCCGGATTTTGACCGTTCTTTTTGGCAAGGCGTTGTTCGGCAAAAAAACTTTGGATCAGCGTGCGGCATTCTTCCAACCGCAAACCGGCGGTGATTTCGCAGCGGTGATTCAGCGTTGGGAATTGCAGGAGATTCAACGCGCCACCGGCGGCACCGCCTTTGGGATCGCCCAGACCGAAAACCACGCGCGCGAGCCGCGTATGGACGATCGCGCCGGCGCACATGGGGCATGGTTCTTTCGTGACGTAGAGCGTGCAATCCGTCAGCCGCCAGTCGCCCACCGCACTTTCCGCCGCTGTGAGCGCGAGCATTTCGGCGTGCGCGGTAGCGTCCTTGAGCATTTCCACCTGATTGAACGCGCGGGCGATGATGCGGCCTTCGCGCACAATCACTGCGCCGACGGGAACTTCGCCTGCTTCATAAGCCTTGGCTGCCTGCCGCAGCGCTTCGCCCATGAAATAATCGTCGCTATGCAGGTCAATGATTGGTTCGCTCATGGCGGCAAGGTTCAAGGTTCAAGGTTCAAGGTTCAAGGTTCAAGGTTTAAGGTTCAAGGTTCAAGGTTTAAGGTTCAAGGTTTAAGGTTCAAGGTTTAAGGTTCAAGGTTCAAGGCAAAACAATTGCGGTTTTAGATTGGACAGGCTACCTGAAACCTTGAACCTTAAACCTTCAAACCTGCTTCTTCGAGCGTCCAATCATTCCGTCCATCCGCGTGGCAATGGCAGTGTGCCGCAAAAAATCCGCCGCGAAATTGCCAGAACCACGGCCAAAGCTGTTCGCGATCTGTTTGTGGAATGCGCAAACCCGGAATTTTTTCGCGTGGAAAGAACTCAAAACGCCCTTCGCTCATCGGCGGCGGGAGCGATTTTAATTTCACCTTCACCTCAAACAAAAACATCATCCAATGCGTTTGTCCCTGATAACCGTGTTCGCTGATGAGTCCCGCGAGATGCAAATCCGACGGCGCGATTTTCAATCCCATTTCTTCGTGCGCCTCGCGGACGGCGCAGGCGTAGGGCGATTCACCGAGATCGGTTTTCAGTTTGCCGCCGCACGGACTCCAGAAACCGCGATTCGGTTCC
>Ga0206804_10141_pt2 | contig 16550 bp, 15 predicted proteins | sample Alteio_BWOrgCont_62_FD_152888 | JGI IMG/M metagenome (GOLD analysis project Ga0206804, IMG submission 152888) | Enriched cells from forest soil in Barre Woods Harvard Forest LTER site, Petersham, Massachusetts, United States -... | ecosystem: Environmental > Terrestrial > Soil > Temperate forest >... | reverse complement strand
TGGTCGTTCGATGAGAGGAAGATGATTTTGTCGGTGACGGCGGGCAGCACGTCCGGATAGGCGGCCTGCGTCGTCGCGGTGAACGGATCGGCGGCGGTGACGGTGCCGACATTGACATTGAGCGTCCAACTGCCGCCCTCATCGGCGGCGCCCACGAGATGCGAGGCGGCGGCGATGTTCGCTCCACCGGTCGCCTGCGACAATTGCTGAAGGAAAGCGTCGCCGGCGGCATCCTGGGCCACGTCGCAGCCATAGAGCTGAATGGCCCCGCCCGGTTGCAGCGCCGCGCCGATCGCGGCGAGCTCAGCCTGGTATTGCCCGATGGTGGCGGCATTGAGTTCCGTGCTGCCCAACTCGAGCAAGCCGTCGGCACCGTGCGATACGATGTCGATGGCGGCGAGGTTCTGGATGTCGTGGCTGGTCAAATAATCGGCGATCTGCCGCACGCCATCCAACGAGGGGTCCAACAAAACGACTCTCACGCCAGGCGTGACGCCGCGGGCGAGTTCCTCCGCGTCGGACACATCGCCTTCGATGAAGACGATCTGGCTCGGCGCCGCGCCGGTCTCCGGCACCTCGTTTCCCGGCGCCATCTCAGCGCCGATGGGCGCCGCGTCGAACAGGCCGAGCGGCACGACCGGCGTGTCACTGCCCAATCCAGATGACTGATTGGAATGTTTCGCCATGGAATCCTCTTCCCATGTACCGGGCAATTGCCGGCGGGGAAGGCTGGTTCCATCTGATCCCGCACTTGTCGTCTGGTCGGTACGGCCGCAACGATGGCGCAGCCATACACGATTCCCGCGAAGAACAGTGATCACAATCGCGGACCATGCCGCGCGCTGGCTGGCCACGAAACGAACGTCGAGGTTCTAATGGCGGACCATGCTTCCTGCGCCTGCCGCGGCCGTCGTGGAAAAATCATAGATTGCCAGATCGGACTGAAAGTCGTGGTGGGTCATGACCGGCAGTTGCGACGCCAGGATCGCCCGCACATGCGGCAACGCATTCGGATCTGGCGTCGTGGATTCCTGGCTCACCAGCCAGACATGGTGCGCACCGCGAATGAAGTCGCCGATCTGTGCCACCGGGATCGCAGGTACCGTTCGCAACGGTTGAAAATCGACATTCGGGCCCAGGCTGATGGTGCGCCATTCCCGTGTGTCAGCCTGCCAATAGAACCGGGTCGACCATTCGCCGTGAGGCGGCCAGAACAGCACTGGATCGCCATCCGCGATATGCTGGGACAAGTACCCGGCCACCTCGTCCCAGGGCTCCGGCACTCCGCCATACGCCTCCTGCTCGATGGGGAACATCAACACCAGGAAAGCGAACGCCACCCCAGCAAAGGCGCCGCGGCTGAGGAACCGCAAGTCCAAAGCAAAGCCAGACAGCAGGGCCATGAACGGAAGCGCAAAGGTCGTCAGCATGTAAGGCCAGAAAACCGGCTTGAATTGACTGAGTGCGAATAGCAGCACCGGCACAAGCACGAAACCGGCCAGGATGCCGTAGCGCCGAACGCCACCCTTGGGTACTTGTGAAACACCAATCACCAGCAGCGTTTCGCTGATCACCATGCTGCCGAGTCTGATGTACGGCGAAACCTGTCCCCCCGCCGGTTGCGGCGCATCGATCAGCATGAGTTGGACGATCGGCAATATTTGGCGGGCGTCGAGGGGAGTGAGCCAGTAATAGCCGGTGTTTGCCTTGGCAATTTCCATCAGCAATACGAGCCAGGGCAGGAAGGCGACGACGATGATCAGATTGATCGCGCTCCAGATCCAGACAGTGGAGAACGCTACCCTTCCGCCCGCCAGATGCACGAGATACAGCATCGACGTCAGGAACAACCCAAGGAAGCCCAGGCTGTGAGTGTGAAGCAGCAGGATCGCGCTGGCGACATAGCCGCCGGCGAGGATAAGGAACCTGCGATCATGCCACAGGCCGTATGCATTGCCCTCGTTCTCGCAATACGCAGCCATCCGGTCGAGCAGCCGGCTGGCAAAGCCCAGCGTCGCGACCAACAGGAAGATGACAAGCACCTCTGACTTGGCAGTGCGGGAGAAGGCGAGGTGAGCCGGTGAGGTCGCGAGAAACGCAGCACCGAACAATGCGGCGCGTTCGCCGAAGTCACGGCGGAACATGACAAAGAACAGTGGAACGGTCAGCGTTCCGATGACAACGCTCGGGAGCCGGACTGTGACGGCACTCGGTGCAATTCCGAGCACCGCCAGCATATGGTTCCAGAAGTAATGGATGACGTAGAATAAGGGCGGATGCGTGCCGGTCAGCGCCAGGCTGCTTCCGAGCAACCGTTGCAAACTTTCCTGCCCCAGCCAATAGACGACGGTTTCGTCGCGCCATGCCGGCAGTTCGCCAAGATGGTAGCAACGCAGCGCGGCTGCCCATGCCGTGATCAGCAGGCAGAGAGCCAACGGCGCGGACCAGAGGCTGAACTGCTTGACGGCGATCGGCGGCAGGGTGGTGCCTGCGGTCGCGAGGCCACGTGTCCTCCCGAGTGCGCGCAGGACGGCACCAATTGCGCCAATGCTGCCGAACCAATCGTCATTGCGAGGAGCGTGAGCGACGAAGCAACCCAGCCGTTGGCTTGCTTCGTCGCTCACGCTCCTCGCAATGACGATGCCCAATCGGCCCGATGAGTCTCGGTCGCCGGGGATTGGTACTAAGCGTCGATGCGGCGCAACGGTCTCAGCGCCGCTCGTACTGTTCAAAACAGCCTCACCAGTTGCGTCTCCGTCAGCGCGTTCAGTGCTGGCAGGTCCACAACGCAAAGCAATACGGTGACGGCGAAGGTGAAGCACGCCAAGGCGATGAGGCCGGTCTCCCGGTATAGCTTCTCCGGCTGCTGCGCCGCCGAATCGCGGCGCAGGCCAATGGCGAGATACCACGTGAACAATGCTGCGAAGAGCGGGAAGGTCAGCACGAGGCTCACGCGGTACTTGATCAGGAAGACGCCAGCAAAAAATGCGGAACAGATGGCAAAGAAGAACAGCGACAGCAGCAGGCTGGTTTCCGAATAGCTCGCGAAGGAGCGACGGTACAGCGCAGCCTGCTCGATATCGCCGATGCGCCGGAACTCGGAGAACCGCTTCACGGCCATAAGGAACGCCCCGCCCATCCAGTATGCCAGCAACGCGCTGGCCGGAGGGATCATGTGCGGGGTGACGACGAACCATCCCAGCAGAAAACGGATCGGGTTGTTGACCGATTCGATCAGGACATCGAGATAGGGACGATCCTTCGCACGCAGGGGCCGCACATTATACACGACGCCCATCAGCAGTAGCCACAGAATGCATCCCTGGAACGGCGTATCGATCCGTCCCGCGATCAGCAGCGCCGCCGCGGCCAGCATCGCGTATTCCGTGCCTACGACACGCCCATCCAGAACGCCTCGCGCCCCCGGCCGCATGTGCTTCAGCGGATGATGCCGATCGAATTGGCCATCGAGATATTCGTTGATCGTGTAGTTGGCCGATGCGCTCAGGCAGGTCGCAACCAGGGCTATGGCGAGAGACACCAGCTTGGTGGCCGACAAGGATGCATGCGGCACCAGGGCAAGGCCGGCGGCGAAGCCCGGGAGGACCACGACGTTCTTGATCCAATGGTCCGGCCGGGCAATTCGAATGTAGTTTCGGATGGAGTCGGGGAGGCCGCGAGACCCTTGCTCCAACGGCGACGCGGTCCTGCTGCCGGGCCCTTCGATGAACGGAATCCCGGGATCGCGAACGCGATTTGTCAACGTCCCGCTCACGCGCGCCTCCTACCGCAGCAAACGCCGAGGTTGCATAGTGTAGGTTTCCGGGTGGTTTCGTGCCGCCTGTTCGGCCGATACGCGCCGCGCCCTGGCCACCTCAACCTGGCAACCTCCGCGTAGGCCCTCAGCTCCCGCTCGACGTCGTAACCGCTGGTCCCGAAGATGATGCCGCTGGCGCCCCTGGCCTCGACCCGCGTGAGACGTTCGCGCAACTCCTCGCGGGTCGGGGTGAAGGTGATCTGTCTGGCGGCCGACACACGGCGGTGACCGGGCCCTGGAGACCTTGCCGTACATTCCGCTGGGGCAGTCGTCTCAGCCATTCCTGGTCATGTCGCATGCCGCCCGCAAAGACGGTGGTTTTGTGATACAAGGGCACAACGCGAGTACGATTTCGAGGCCGACAACGTGCGGTTCTAAGCCGGCTTTGTACTGCCTGAATTCCGTGGTATATTTGCCAACATGATTAACCTTTCTCAGGAAACCGAAGCACTCGCGCGCCGCCTCGCCGATGCGCAAAACGTCAGCATCGATGACGCTGTGAAGCAGGCGTTGGAGGCGCATGCACGTGCAGCCGGCCTTACGCCGGAAATGCGCCCGCCGCGTGATCGTTCCCCTGAAGCTGTTATGCGCCGGCGCGCACGCATCGATCGGATTGTGCGCGATATTGCGGCGATGCCTGTTCTCGACCAGCGTTCCCCGCGCGAGATTATGGACGATCTCAACGCCGTATGATCGTCGTTGACAGCTCAGCCCTCGTCGCCATTCTGCTCGCGGAACCGGAGAAGCCAGCCTTCGAGGAGTTGATCGCGGGCGGCGAGCGTTGCGTGATTTCGGCGGTCAACGCGCATGAAACGGCGACCGTGCTGCGTTTGCGTCATGGTGCGGCGGCGGTCGAGCGGTTTTGGCAATTTCTGGCGGACAGCGAAATCGAGATCGTTCCGTTCGATGAGGCGCAGGTGCGCGTCGCGGCGGTTGCCTTCGATCGCTACGGCAAAGGCATCGATCCCAAGGCACGGCTCAACCTTTCCGACTGCGCGGCCTACGCGTTGGCCAAGACCATGAATGCGCCGCTCTTATTCAAGGGCGGCGACTTTGCGCAAACCGATTTGCAATCATGCCTATGAAACTTGAGGCCCAGGCTGGAGTCGAGCCGGCTCAGTTGGGCCCTCGCGCGGGCGAAGGCGAACGGCGTGAAGCTCGGCCGCAAGCCGAAGCTCGCGCCGCACACTTGCCGCTCAAGGATCGGCAAGCTGTTAGGTTTCCCGAGCGCCCCTGATTGTCGTTTGTTCAGTTCAATATTGATAACAGATCGTATCGATAGTGACGAGATGGCCCCGCTCGGAAGATGCCTAGGAACAGGTGGCTTCCAAATCAGTGACGGCCTCTATGTTCACACCAAAGCCCCCGGGCTCCGCACGTAGTTCTCCTTGATCGCATCGGCCGCCCAGCACGCCAGCATCCCGATCGTCTCCGTCGGCCCATTCGCCGGGTTCTGCGGAAACGCACTCCCTCCCACCACGAACAGGTTCGGCACATCCCACGACTGCAGGTATTTGTTGACCACGCTGGTCGATGGATCGCTGCCCATCACCGCGCCGCCGACATTGTGCGTGCTCTGATACCCCACAAGACCGAAATGCGTGCCCTTCCCCTTCCCGCCCAGCCGCGAGCCGTTCAGCGCGCGGCCGATCTCCCTGCAGCGCTCGTCCACCCACTTCATCATGCGCAGCTCATTCTCGTTCCAGTCGAACGTCATACGCAGCAGGGGCAGGCCGTACGCGTCCTTGTAGGTCGGATCCAGGTCCAGATAATTCCCCCGATAGCTCAGGCACGTGCCGTGACTGGTGATCGCCATGTTACGGCGGTAGTTGTACGCGACGGCCTTCTTCCATTCGCCGCCCCAGCGCGGCGTCCCCGGTGGCACCACCTTGCCCTTGATCGGCGCCGCGCCGCGCGCCGAGGTGTTGACATAGGCGCCACCGATAAACCCAAGCGGCCCGCGGTCGATCACGTCGCCATTGAGTTCGTCGATCGACGTGTTGAGCTGCCCGCCGCCGATGAACGGATTGAACTCGCGATCATCGAAGAACACGTGCACCGTACTGCCTTGCTGATAGGCGTAGTTGCGCCCGACCACGCCTCTGCCGGTGCGTGGATCGTACGGCGTGCCGATGCCCGACAACAGCAGCAGCCGCGTGTTGCTGAAGCAATACGCACCCAGGACCACGATGCTCGCCGGTTGCTCCACTTCGTTGCCGCGCGCGTCGATGTAGGTGACGCCGGTGGCCTGTTTGCCGGTCGAATCCGTGTTGACGCGCAGCACGCTGCATAACGGGCGCAGCTCGAAGGTCGGCTGCCGCGCCAGCGCCGGGTGCACCGACGTCAGAGGATTGGCCTTGGCTCCTTGTGCGCAAACATGGCTGGAGCAGAACCCGCCGCGCGCGCATTCCAGCATCTGCACGCGATACGCGTTGCGGTAGTCCGCCGTCATCGCCGCAGTCGGGCCCTGGAACGGCGCATAGCCCAGCGAACTCGCCGCGTCGGCGAACAGCCTGCCTTCATACGAGGGCTTCGTCGGCGGGTTTGGATACTCGCGCGAGCGAGGCCCTTCGTGCGGATTGCCGCCTGGTTGGATCTCGCCGTTCAGGTTGCCGGCCTTACCGCCGACGCCAAAGATATGCTCGAACTGGTCGTAGTACGGCTCGACCTCGTCCCAGGTGACGCCCCAGTCCTGCAGATGGCAGTCCTCGGGAATGAACGATGCGCCATAGCGTTCCTTGATCCGCGCGTGCATTTCCAAATCATGCGGCAGAAAGCGGCGCGCATTGCCGCCCCAGTGTGCCGCGGTGCCACCGACCATCTCGCCCGGCTTGAATGCACCCATCTCGCGCATCGGCAGCGCCGTCTGCGCATCGTTGTTGCGGAATGTGATGGTGTCGCGCGCCAGGTTCTGAAAGATGTCGCTATGCCGATCGAACTTCAGTTCGTCGTACACATTGGGCTTATAGAAATCGGTGTTCACATCGAACGACTTGCCGCGCTCCAGGCACACGACGCTCAACCCGGCGCTGGCCAGTTCCATCGACATGATCGAGCCCACGACGCCGCTGCCCACGACAACGACATCGACGGATTTCAGTTTCGTATTCGACATCTCAGTTCGACCCGCCGCGCTTGATGATCACGTGCTTCGGAAAGCCTTCCGCGTCGACCGGCACGCGGCCGGTCTGCACGTCGAGCACACTGACGGGTTCGGCGTGATACGGCTCGCTGCTGGTGACCAGATGGCGGTATTCGCCACTGGGCAGTCCAGGGAATCCGAGCAGTTTCCACCCCACTTTGTCGCGGTTGCCGCCGTACAGCGGATCGGCGAAGTATCCTTCCTCGGTGTTGCGCCACAGCAGGTCGAAGAAGAATTTCGCTGACAGCGAAGGCAACACGATCTCGTCCTTCTCCAATTGCTGGAGCAAGTGCAGTTGCCGGTCACCGGAAAGCTGCGCGAAGGGTCGGTCGAACGCGGCCTTGCAGTGCTGGTCGATCTCGCGAATCGCGATGCGGTAGACTTCCTGTGGCGTGAAGCGCGATTGATAGCCCTGCTGCGGAGTGCCCTCCATCCACGGGCCGCCACGATACATGCGGCCATGCGTGCCCCAGGAGCCGGCCAATTGGCGATCGATGTAGACGACAACGCCGGCGTCACGCGCCCCTGGGCCGAGGTCATCGGTGGGAATCAGATGTTCGACGGCGGCTTCGAGGAAGCGGATCTCAGGCTCCAGCAAATACAGATAGGAAGCCGCGATCGGGTTGTCGCTCAACTGTCGTCTCCTCAGTGCCCCGCTTCGGGGTGTATAAGGTGATCGGGCATTGTCAAGTAAACCGGAAACAGAACGAATCCAGTCGCTGTATCGGGTGGAGGCATCTGACGCGATTTCGGTGACGCGATCTTTCGGTTCGCTGCCTCTGCTCAGATCGCTCGAACTTCGGCAAGCCGCGTCACAGCGTACGCGTCGTCCCAGCAGACGGCGGCGTCCCATGCGGCCGAAGCTTGCGCGGCAGTATCATACGCGCCCTGATCGAGACCGGCAGCGTTGTGCGGCAGCGCCAGGTCGAGGTCGGGCACGTCGACGTGCGACTCATCCCAGTCGATCAGGGCGACCCGATTTGCGGTCACGCGGACGTTGCCAGGATTGGCGGGGTCGCCGTGGACCACGCACGTCGGACGACCGACGAACCGCGCCCACGCGGCCCGGCATCGAGCAACGCCTTCCGGAGGCATCGCCCGGAGGTCGACCTTCGTCCCGGTCTCGGCGTTCAGGAGGTCGGTCGACGATCGCCAGCCTGGGCGTTGCGGCCAGCCCTGCGTCAGCCGATGCAGCCGACGGAGCGTCTCGGCCACACGACGCCAGTCGGCCTCTGTCTCGGGCCGCTCACCCTCCACGAACGTCATCACCACCATACCGTCCGCGAACAGCCTGCCATCCGTCGTCGGGATCGGTACCGGCACGGTCAGACCCGCGCGATCGAGGTGTTGCAGCAGCTCGGTCTCCCACGCGAGATCAGCGTCGCTCCTGGCACCGAGACGACCCACCGCGAGGTGCCCTCGGACACGCACGCTCCATACGTCGTTGGCTACACCGCCGGTGAGTGGTTCAATGCGGCCGGCGTCTGCGCCCCATAGTCCGAGTGTTTCCCATCCCACTGGCATCTCCGCGCGGAATCCGGGCATCGCGCCGCCATAAGCTGGAACTCAGGTCGGGCGGTCGCCGCGCACAAGCATGCGATACAGGCGTCGATGCTGGCTGTGATCGTAGTCGAAGCCGGCTTTGTGCAATGATGCGCGGTCATCGATGATCAGCAGGTCGCCCGGCATATACTCGTGCGCATAGCAAAACTGCGGCTGCGTGATCCTGTCAGTCAACTCTTGCAGGAAATCCTGGGTTTCCTCGGGCGACATGCCGGTGACCCGCTCGGTCTTGCCTTTATGGAACCACACGGCCTTGGTGCCGGTCTCCGGATGTGTGCGAACCAGGGGATGCACCGTTGGCGGTTTCGCCGACTCGAGCTGGGCCTTCACGACATCCGGATTGCCCGTCTTCATGCGCGCGCTGCTGATCAGCGTATTCTCGGTCTTTGCGTCGGCGATCTTGTGTTTGATGTCGTCCGGCAGGGCTTCATACGCTGCGCGCGCGTTGCAGACCGATGTCGCGCCGCCCTTGTCCGGCACGGCCACCGCATAGAGCATGGTGAATTTCGGCGGCAATTCCTGGTTGGTGTGGTCTGTGTGCCACGTGGCATTGCCGCCGACTTTCGCGGGCTGGCCTTTGCTGTCCAGGTTACGGTTGTCGAGCACACTGATCAGGGGAAAGCCATCAACCAGATAGCGCCGGTTCTGGTCCTCCATCAGCTCGCCGAAGATTTCACCGGCGGCTTGCAACTGGGCCGGGGTGATGTGCGCTTGCCCGCGAATCACGAGGACCACGTTGTCGACGACGGCGTCGTAGAGTTCCTTGCGCGTCGCGGCGTCGATCGGTTGCGCGAGGTCGATACCGGTGACAATGGCGCCGATGTGCTCCTTGACCTTGGCGATCTTCATGGACTGTGCGGGAACTGTCGATACGGCAGCGCTCATGATTCCTGGCTCCTTCTTTCCCCTCCGGGAGCATCAGCCGAATGGACACGTCTATCAAGCGGCCGCTGTAAGTGCCTTCGACCATTCCTCGCGGATCCAGCGCGCGCAGGCGACGTTGTTCTCGAAGATCGAGTATTTGTGCCCCGCGCCGTAGTCGACCGCCGGGATGTGTTCGCATGAGATCTGCCGGATAGGGCTGTCGTCATGCGACGCGTGATGCGCCAGCAGGTCGCGCATCGTGCGCCTCCAGGGCTCCAGCCGTGCCTCTTCCCAATCGGCCAGGTATTCGCCGGGATTGGGTTGCACGAACGGATACTGGATGCCGCGGCCGAAACGTCCATCCGGATGCCTGGCCCAGATATTCACCGGGTTGGCGGGCACGGCGGCGCGGGCGTGCGCATGGTAGACGAGATTGGCGTCGATCCACCGTTTGGCGACGTTGCCTGGCATGGATGGATCCAGGATCAGCGCCCCAGAGTCCACGTCGGCTTTCATGTCCTGGATCTTCTGCTCTTCGGGGTTGTCGATTTTGAAGATCACGTGGCTGTGGTCGAGCGTCATGTGGAACGGCACGCCGCGCGCCCGCACGAGGGCCGCCACCTTCTCGACCCGGCCGAAATGCTCCGACCACATGTTCACATGCACCTCGAAGCTCGGCACGACGCCGTGGCGCATGCCGAAATCGTGCGCGCGAAGGTAGCAGTCGGCGACCTCGGCATCCGACAGCACGTGCCCATCGGCGTGATGGGTCAGGACCTGCACGTTATGCACCCCGGTGCCGAGCAGCCGCCCCTTGATGATGTTCTGTTCGAACACGCTCTCGTCCCGCCCGAGCGTGTAGAACCAGCCGCTGGCGTGTATCGGCAGGTCATACCGTTCTGCCGCCCGGAGCAGGTCGCGGAACTCCTCATCGGGCGGCGAGCGGTCGAAGTAATCGAACACGCCGGCTTCCTTCACCATTCGCACCTTGGTCTCGATGTCCGGGATGTTGGTGTCCTGGTGGGTGGTGCCGTTGGCCGTGCAGCCGATCAGCAGGTCGCTGGGTTGACGCATCGCTTGGTTTCCTCGGTGTCGCGCATGGTTGTTGCCGGCAATGGGCGCGACATGGTCGCAGTCGAGCGCCACGGCGCGGCGTTGAAAAGGGGGCGCGGCGGGCGATGGCGGTCCGGCCCGCTACCGCGTCAGGCACACGGCTGTGAACGCCTGGCTATTTCAACAGTCACGATGCCCGGTGTCCGCGGTGACTTTTTGCCGCAGAGCCATCGCATGTTGATGATCGGCGTCAAGGCTTCTTGAATACCGGCTTTGATCGGAGCGCAGGTATCCTTGCGAACGGAAACTGACTGTATGTCAGTCGGAGGCGAGCAGTCGCTTGGGTGCAGATCAGTTCTTATTGCCGCATCTGGGGCCGATGGCGCGCATTCTGCTCGACCGCATTGTCGCCAGCGGCGCCGCCGGCGTGGACCGGCGTGATACAGATCATTGGGTGCTGTCGCGATTGATTGAGCTGAGGTACGTGGAGGAAAGCACCCTTGCTGACACGGTCTTTGTATGCACACCAGCGGGTCGCCATCGATGGCGGATAGAGATAGTGGCGGATGAGGAGCGCGACGCCTTCGCACTGCGCCGGCAGCTCATTCGCCAACGTCTTGACAAGCGGTTCAGCAAATTGGGGATAGAAACCTCGACGGCGTTGGTGGTTGCATATTCACCGGCGGAGCCTCGCCTCCATAGCGGCATGCCGGCGCTGTGGAGCACACCACCACAAACAAAAATGCGATGGTCGTCGGCCCTGGCTACGGCGTTTGCAGCGGCCGCAGCCGCGCTGGTCGTAATTTCCGCCAACACCGAGCCGCAGGAAATGCGGGATTGGCTCTTCCCGCCGAGGCCCCACGTTGCAGCACTTCCGGCGCACCAACCGAAAGCGGATGTCAAACAGGCCGTACTGGTTGCTGCGCCTGCCGTAGCTGCTCCGGCCGATCGACACGCCGAGCAGGCCCCCAGACATGCTGTGGTTTCGGCCGATGCGGCCGCGGCCAGTACACAGCGAGCTGCCTCCATCTCTATCATCGCACCGAGCCGGAAGAAGGGGGACGATATCACCTCTCAGGCTGGGCAGAATGTCAGCGTTCCCAAGGCCGCGCTTGCGAAGGTTGACGAAGCCGGCCGCGAGCGATCCACCGTTGTTGCTGCGGCTCCGCCTGATCGCGGGGCCATCCTGAATTCGGTAGCGACTGCTGCGGCTCCGGTTGAGGCAGCTCCGCCTGATCGCGGGGCCATCCTGAATTCGGTAGCGACTGCCGCGGCTCCGGTTGAGGCAGCTCCGCCTGATCGCGGGGCCATCCTGAATTCGGTAGCGACTGCTGCGGCTCCGGTTGAGGTAGCTCCGCCTGATCGCGGGGCCATCTTGAATTCGGTAGTGACTGCTGCGGCTCCGATTGATGCCGCGGTGAGGGTCGATGGCCATATTGCTACTGATCTCACGGCCGCTGTCGAGCGCGGCTTCAAATCGCTCGCTGCGGTTCTGCTGCACGCTTTTGCTGACCTGCGCGAAACAGTTTCTACGCGGGGCGCGGTAATACAACAGGTTCACGATGATGCGCCTGCTCCGCTCGCACCGGCCACCGAGCCTCCGTCCCAGGGTGAGCAGCCAGCGACGCTTCAGCCTGCGTTGGCTCCGCATACGGAAACGCCCCGGGCCATTGTTCATGCCACGCCGGGCGGACGTGCGACTGCAAGAGACCCGGCTGCGCGTGGCGGCGAGGCAGATGCGGACTCACAGCACGCGGTCGTAGAACGGCTTAACGGGCTCAGCCTGGCTGCGGCTCGGCGGGGGGAGGCCTGGCGGCCAGACAGGCTGGGCGACGTGGCGGAGACGGGCCGGCCTCTTTAGACGAGCGGCAGCCTCGGATAGCTACTTGGCGTGGGTCATGCTGCGTGTCGGGCGCAGGTCTCCTGATGCCATACATCAAACCGATCGATCTAGTGCGATATGCGTCGGCTGTCAGGAGATGCCGGCGTGGATGGAAGTTGCGGCGGACCGCCATGGTTCAGTACCAGGATGTCCACCCCGCCCATCGCCGCAACCGAGGCCTCCGCCAGCCGGTCCATGGCCTCGCTCGAAGCCACATCCGCGGCGACGCCGATAGCCGATGCCGCGCCTTTGCGAGGCGCGAAATGACAGGGGCGATGTTCGGCTCGCTGACGGCGATGCGTGGGAGGCGATCGGTCCGGTTCCAGCTTGGGATGTGCTAAAATCCGGACATTCGAGGTTCGGCCCGGCCCGCACCGCCGTGGACCCACAGCCGTGCAGATTGAAGCCGCCTTCTACAGACGTTAGACGTTGCGAGTGCACGAAAAAAAGCCTAACTTATATGTCTAACGTTGCCAGAGTAGCAGAGCCATGATTCCAAATATAATCACCGTTTTCAACAATAAAGGCGGCGTCGGCAAGACAACGCTAACATTTCATCTCGCTCACGCTCTTGGCGAGTTGGGAAAGAAGATCTTACTGATTGACTTGGACCCTCAATGCAACTTGACGATTTTCTCGCAGTCAATGGAGGCGATCCATGACACATGGGTGCCGGAGGATGACTTTATCGAGGATTTCGCAGCAGCAAGAGGGAAGATGACGCCTCAGAACTTCGATGAAATGCTGCAAAAGAATCGGTCCGTTCATTATCTTCTGAAGCCGACGGAGGATGGCACTGCTGAAATAGACGCTCTCCCTCCCGCAGTCCGCGTTGGCAAGAACGTTGATCTAATTCCGGGGCGTCTTACTCTCCATCTTTTCGAAGCGAAGGTGGGCGAGAGGTGGAGTGGCATCTACCAGGGAGATCCCCTCGCCATACGGACAGCCACACGCGTTCGCACACTCGCTCACGATTATGCGGCTAAGATCGGCTACGACATAGTCATCCTAGATACCTCACCCAGCCTCGGGGCGCTCAATCGAGACCTGCTTTCTTTAGCTGACGGCTTTATGATCCCGTGCTCTCCAGATCTTTTCTCTGTCTATGGAATACGCAACATTGGCAGTGCGCTCCGCACCTGGAGACAACAGTTCGAAACGATTTTTCACTTCCTCTCGGATTCCAAGAGAAGTCAATTCCCATCCGAATTCGTCAAATTTATGGGCTATACGATATACAATGCCAGGAAGTACTCTGGAGCAAAGAACCCATTGGACTTGGCCACGGCGCAATACAACTATGCGAAGCAAATTCCGGAAACGATCTATCGGTTTATTGACTCTCAAAATATGATAGAGCTCGAATCTTCCAGGTTGGAAGAGTCCATTGGCGGAAAATCGGTCATTCACACTCATAATACGTTGCCAAACATGGCTCAAAAGTATCATAAGCCGATGTGGCTTTTGCCTTCGGATGCGGACCTTGAGCCCGACGATCGCCCTACGATAACGGCGAGCCGTCAAATATATCAAGCCACTGGGGATGCTTATGCGACTTTTGCGAAAGACTTCCTGGACAGAATGGCTCACCTCAATGGCTAGCGCAGACGAGATTGAGGAACTGCTGCGCCTTTATGATCAAAGGCAGCATGATCTGCGAATTTTCATGGACGGCGTTGTACGTTACATCGGGGAGCATCCAGAGTTGAACGTATATGGGCGCCCAGCCGTTCACTCTTACAAAAGTCGACTAAAGGATCGTGAGCATCTGAGGGAAAAGATTGGCCGCAAATCGACCGAATCGGACCCGGTAACGCCGTACAATTTCTTTCAACGCATCACTGATCTCGCTGGGGTTCGGATCCTCCACTTATTTCAGGGAGAATTCTGCGATATAGACAGGGTTATCAGGAAGAGGATAGCTGATGGGGATTGGGTTCTATCGGAACAAGCGAAGGCTTACACATGGGACCCTGACTCAGCAGATTTTTTTCGAAAATTTGATCTCGAGGTATCTCAGAAACCCACTTCCTATACTAGCGTGCATTACCTTCTTCGACCGCGGGTGGACTCCCCGATCTGCTGCGAACTCCAGGTCCGAACGTTGTTCGAAGAGATATGGGGTGAGGTGGATCATCGCATCAACTATCCAAGTCCATCGCAGAGTGTCGCGTGTCGCGAGCAGATTGCAGTGCTCTCGAAACTGGTGGGGGCCGGGAGCCGCCTTCTGGACGCGCTAGATCGAGTTCACAGTACTGAGCGTACTTCTATTAACGACCCAAGAGCGGACAACGCTGATCTGCTCCATGAACGCAACTGAATCGACAGGAAGATGTCACTATGCGGATGGCGGGCATGGGCTCGGATGCTCCACCAACAGGCCGTGCCAAATGTTCCGTCGGGATTGAACCGGCTTCCTGAAGCTGACAGTCAGCGCCTCAGGCGCAGGGGATGGGTGCATCCAGGACCCTCGCTTCTAGCCATTCACCCGCACGTACACCCCGGGGAACCCGGCGCATGCGTCATGGCCTGCCGCATGCGCGGCGAATTGGGCGACGAATGCGCCTGTTGCTCCTTCCACTCCGCGCTCTCGGGCACACCCGTATTGGCAAATTCATAGACCGTGCCGTAGCCGCTGCTACCTTCGAGAACCCGATAGCGCCGGGCGCAGATCACGCCCGGCACCTTGCGGTAGCCCGGCACATACTCCCCGCTGTACCAGGCGTTCCACTCTGCATCGACCTCGGCGGGGACGGACATACGCCCGATCTGCAACACCGGCGCCATGCCACGCTCCGGCATCTCCACGCCGTCCGGATAAATCTGTTCCCCGACAATGCGTGTCAGATTCTTGCCAATCACCGACGGCGAGACTTTCTGTCCCCACGGCGTGCGCGGCCGGTTCTTAGAGCGGTTGCAGTCTGGGTGAAATCGACGCGGTGCGACCTGCGGCACCCCCTCCCGGCACTTCGTGCCGGCCTCCCCCACGGGGTAGGGGAGGCGTACGGTTCCAGTCAATCGGTTGAATTCCGGCGCGTACTTGGCGTCGATAGCGACGCACAGTGCTGGCGGCATTGACGCACATGCCCCCTCATTGTAGAAACATAGCTACATTCTGCCTTCCCCGCCCGGAGGTGCCGACATGCCCATCACCACCCTCTCCAGCCGGGAGTTCAACCAGGACACCAGCCGAGCCAAGAAGGCTGCCGCCGAAGGCCCCGTGTTCATCACCGACCGGGGCAAGCCCGCCCATGTCCTGCTCAGCATCGACGACTATCGAAGGCTCGCCGGCCAGCACAGGAACATCGCCGATCTGCTCGCCATGCCCGGTCTCGCGGATGTTGAGCTGGACATCCCGCCCCGCACCGAACGGGCCAGACCAATCGACCTGTCTTGACGCTGCTGCTCGATACCAACGTCGTTTCCGAGCTTCGCAAGGTCCGGCTCGGCAACGCCGATACGAATGTGGCCAGGTGGTCCGAGACCCTCGACACGGCGGACCTGTTCATCTCCGCCGTCACCATTCACGAGCTTGCAATCGGCGTCCTGCTGGCCGAACGGCGCGACCCGCCTCAGGGGGCGGTCTTCAGGCAATGGCTGGAACGCCAGGTCATGTCCGCATTCGAAGGCCGTATCCTGCCGGTGGACGTCGCCGTCGCCCGACGCGCCGCACAACTGCACGTTCCTGATCCGCAGCCGATCAATGACGCGTTCATCGCGGCGACCGCGCTGGTCCATGGCATGACCGTTGTCACCCGCAACGTGGCCGACTTCACGGCAACCGGCGTGAGGCTGCTCAACCCGTGGCTCTGAATAGGCACCGAGCGTCCGCAATAAGTCGAGGCCGGCCATTGCCATCCCAAAGGCCGGCTCCCAGCCCTCCGTTCTAACGCCCCCCGGACCTACGCATTCACCCGTACATACACCCCAGGCGACCCCGGTGCATGCGTCATGGCCTGCCGCATGCGCGGCGAATTGGGCGACGAATGCGCCTGTTGCTCCTTCCACTCCGCGCTCTCGGGCACACCCGTATTGGCAAATTCATAGACCGTGCCGTAGCCGCTGCTACCTTCGAGAACCCGATAGCGCCGGGCGCAGATCACGCCCGGCACCTTGCGGTAGCCCGGCACATACTCCCCGCTGTACCAGGCGTTCCACTCTGCATCGACCTCGGCGGGGACGGACATACGCCCGATCTGCAACACCGGCGCCATGCCACGCTCCGGCAT
>Ga0206804_10213_pt1 | contig 16561 bp, 18 predicted proteins | sample Alteio_BWOrgCont_62_FD_152888 | JGI IMG/M metagenome (GOLD analysis project Ga0206804, IMG submission 152888) | Enriched cells from forest soil in Barre Woods Harvard Forest LTER site, Petersham, Massachusetts, United States -... | ecosystem: Environmental > Terrestrial > Soil > Temperate forest >... | reverse complement strand
CGGATCTCCACGATCCGTCCAATACATGCGGCGATTCCTGAGATCGAGTTCGAGATCGATCGGCTCCGGCAGGCCGCCGAAAAGTAATTCGATGTCCGTGCGGTGGGCGGCATTCCCGCCCGGCGGGAGGTCGATGTTCGCGCGGAAAATGCGACCCTTTCCCGCGTTGTCCGGCCCTTTTTGGGTCCAGTAGATTTGCCGACGCTCCGGATCGACAGCGATTCCGACGCACCATTTCGTTGGATCGGAACCCGGCCGCGCGTCCCCGTCGCTGGTGTCGACCAGAGTTTCGATACCCGAACCGTCCAGGTTCGCCCGCATGACACGCATCCCCTCGCGATCACACCAATACAGTTTGGCGCTCTTTTTTTCGAGGTGCAGTTGCTTCGGTGTAAACGTTTGGCCTTCACCCACAATGGTCATTCGATTTTGTCCGTCGATATCGACGCGCTCCAGGGAGCCATCGTTCCGAGTAGGCACACCCATGTTCGTCCAGTAGACATGGCCCCGCTCAAGATCGACGTCCACGCCGTCCGGCATTCGGCATCCGCTGACCAGGACCTTTCGGTCGGTGCCATCGGGATTGACGGAAAGAATGCGGCCAGTGCTAGCTTCCAGGAAAAATAGACGGGCGCCGGCGTTTTTGTTCGTTGGCGCCGCCGGCTGGGGCTTCGATCTTTGATTTTTCATATCGCTGTTCGGAAGGCGGGGCATCGGTGTTCCGCTTTGGCCAATTTCAGTTCCTGGCAATGGCCATGGCTGCTCAGTTCCGCGGCATCGAACCGATCACGATGGAATGACAAAGTCCCGGAGACGCTGATGGCGGTCATAGGGCGGATAGCGCAAGCCGCCGATCTCAATCGCCGTGCTATGCGAGAGGATCCCGCGGACGTTGGAGTAGGCGCGGAATCCCCATTCGCCATGATATTTGCCCATTCCGGAATTCCCGACGCCACCAAATGGCAGATCGTGAACGATGGGTTGAAGGGTGCACTCGTTGACCCCGGCATCCCCTGAACTCGTCGCATTCAAGATTTGCTCCGTGACAGCCTTATCCTCGGCAAACAGGTACAAACCCAGAGGGCTCGGACGCGCGTTGACGAATTGGATCACTTCCTCAACGCTGTCTACTTCCAGGACGGGCAGAATCGGTCCGAAGATCTCTTCCTGCATCGCCGGTGAATCCAGCGGCACATCCACCAGCACCGTCGGTGCGACGAAACGATCACTTCGGTCATGCTGGCCGCCGTGAAAGATGGTTCCGCTTTCGAGAAGCTTCACGACCCGGTCGAAATGACGCTCGCTGACAATCCGGCCAAAATCCGGACTTTTTTGCGGATCGTCTCCATAAAATTCCACTAGCGTTTCTTTCAGATGCCGGAGAAATTCGTCGGCGACCTCCTTGAAGACGAGAACGTGGTCCGGTGCGGTGCACGTTTGACCGGCATTGAACCAACGCCCGAAAGCGATGCGACGGGCAGCAATTTGCAGATTGGCTGAAGAGTGAACAATGGTGGGGTTCTTTCCGCCGAGTTCGAGCACGACGGGCGTCAGATGCCTGGCCGCCGCGGCCATCACAATTTTGGCGACGGTGGTCCCCCCGGTAAAAAAGATATGATCCCACTGCTGTTCGAGCAGTGCGGTGGTCTCTGGGGCGGCACCCAGGACGACGGAAAACGCTTCACGGTCCAAATACTGCGGAACGAACCGGGCGATCACGTCGGCAGTGGCAGCCGACAATTCGGATGGCTTAATGACGGCCGCATTCCCCGCGGAAATCGCGGCGACCAAGGGCGACAGGGTCAGCATCAGCGGATAGTTCCATGTGCCGATGATCAGGCCAACTCCGAGCGGATCGAATCGCACCTGGGTGTGCGATGGCGCCAGGACGAGCGGTGTGCTCACCGCCAGCGGCTTCATCCAGTGGCGCAGATGACCAAGCACGTGGTCGACCTCGCTGGTCATAAATTTCACGTCCACCCAGTCGGCCTCGACTCGGTTTCTGCGGAGATCCGTCCACAGGGCAGCGTAGAATTCCTCGGCATGCTCCTTCATCATCGACCGCAACGCGATCAACTGGCTTTCGCGCCATTCCACAGAACGCGTGGCACCGGATTGAAAATAAGCGCGGTGACGGCCGACGAGCCCGCCGAAGTCGGCAGTGCCGCCGGGTGATGGCTTTTGGATGTGCCCGGTACTCCCGGCTATTTCGCCTGGTGTCTTTGTCATAGGATGCAGGGTGTGCCTATTGCGTTCGAATTTGAAATGATGCTGGTTACGCTCGACGCGCGCGATATCTGCCAGGGCGTATTAACTACCGTATATCTCTTTGAGGCGGGTATGCGCGAAGGCAAGCGCCTTGGGCATATCCATTCGCCCCCCGACGATCTCGATGTAAGCGCCCGATTTACTCTCGCGCGCCGCTCTCATGGCGTTGTCGAGCTCGCCGACCGTCTCGACGCGCGCTGTCATCCAGTCAGCGCATCCCAAAGCCCGCGGCAAATCCGCATACCGCCATTTCGCTAGATCGTTGTAGGACCAGTCCGGATTCAATTCCAGCGCGCGTTCCACAAGATAGCCATCGTTGTTGAGAACGAAGATGATGGGTCTGGCCTCGTAACGGCCCATATTACCGATCTCGTTGGCGGTCAACTGGTGCGAGCCTTCGCCAGTAATGAGGATCGTTCGCCGATTCGGATTGGCGAGCGCTACCCCAAAGGTGGCTCCCGTGGCCCAGCCAATCGACCCCCAGAGCATTTGAATGTGCACCTGGACATCGTCGGCGAGGGTCATCGGCGAAATTCCGAAGCTGGAACTGCCACTTTCCAAAACCACGTTATCGCCCGGCCGGATAAACGCCGCATAGCGAGCATAGAGGGTCTCCATCGTAATCTTGTCCGACGGAGCGCCCGTTACCGGCGGAGGGCGTTCCGGCGTCCTCCGGTACGGAGGCACCGGCGATTTGAGCCTCGCGAGCGCCCGGAGGACGTCCGCCAGTCGCACATTGCAGAAAACCGTCTCTCCAACACAAACCTCATTCAGTCCGAGCGAGATGAACCGCGCGGGATCCAGACGACTGGAAAAGCCCACCGTGGTTTCGTCGTTGAGGCTGACTCCGCCCAGATCAAACACCAGTTCGGCGGCTTCGACGATCGCGCGCGTCCCTTTCGTGGATAGAGCCCCGGAATACATTCCCGCAAACTGCGGGTGACTTTCGTCGATGATACACTTCTCCATCGTGGTGGTCGCGAACGGGCAACCCAGGGCTTCGATGGCCTGGCGGGCTTCCTTCTTTAATCCCAACCGCGAGAGAGTGAACGCGGGTAAGGCGACAACGGATTTCGCGTTGCTTAACCGCCCGGCAATCGCCGTGACGGCCCGTTCCAGGGAGTCTTCATTCGATTTGAGCGTCACGGGCGGCATCTCAGTCGGAGTAATAGGGGTCAGCGCGTAGTCCGAAGGAACCACAATGTAGGCCGGTTGATGGTTGCGGCGCGCTTCCGCGATGACGCGTTCCATTTCAATCACGCAATTGTCGGGATTGATCACGGCATGACAGCAGGCCGCTTGAGCGGAAATACCGATGAAACTTCCGAAGACTCCATCCCCAAATGTATGGTGCATGCTCTTGCGTATGCGTTGGTTCTGATAAGGCGGCATGCCGACGACATGGTAAACGAGGGAGCGCTCCGCTTTCGCACCCATGACTCCATTGATCGCCGATAGCTCACCGACAGCGTAGGTCGTCGACAGCATCGCCGCGCCACGGACGCGCGCGTAGCCGTCCGCGGCGTAAGAGGCATTCAATTCATTCGAGCAGCCGACCCATCGGATTTGGGGATTCCGATCGACCGCGTCACAGACCGGGAAGGCGTAGTCTCCGGGAACTCCAAAGCAGTCTGCGATACCCTCGTCAACCAGTCGCTGGACGATATAATCAATTACGGTAGTCGTTTTCATGGTCATGACAATTGCTTCTAAGTTATTTTAAGCTTTCAACTGCCTTTGTCGCCCGCTCCGTTAGCTTATCGGGTGCCAATTTGTTTCTGAGTCACCGATCTACAGGTGGAATTTTGAAGAAGGTGCTTTCTGCCGCCCGTCGGCAATCCCGAAAAATCGCGAATTCATCGCGAATTCGCGAAGAGACCAAGGGATTACAATATCCCGGCGCGGCATTCTATCGCCGTGCTCCAACCCTTGGCCGTCGCCACCCCGGGGGCGCTGACATCATCGGTGCCGTCCATCCCTGTCATCGCAGTAGCTTTAGCTGATTCCCTTGAACTGGAATTTGTTGATCCTCAGGGTGCGAATCTTCGATTCGAGCGTCGAGGCCGGCACGCCGAGCCTGGCCGCGGCGCCGTTTGGGCCGGAGACTTTTCCATTGCTTTGCACCAGCGCTGCTTCGATGCGCTTTCGTTCAGTGGATGTCGGATCAATCAGCGACCTCGGTGGGGCAGGTTCATTTGCGACCCAACTTTTATCGATCGAAAATTCGTTCGCCTCCGAAATGATAATCGAGCGCTCGATCACGTTCTGCAGTTCGCGGACGTTTCCTGGCCAGGAGTATTCCTGGAGCACCTCGAGAGCCTTCTTCTGGATATGTTTGATCTTTTTCCCCGCTCTCTTCGCGAAACGATCGATAAAGTAGTTTACGAGCAGTGGAACGTCTTCTTTCCGTTCCCGTAAAGGCGGTACGGTGACTGGAAAGACATTGAGCCGGTAATAAAGATCGCTGCGGAAGGCGCCTTCCGCAATCGCCGCCTGCAAATCACGATTCGTCGCTGCGATCACCCGGACGTCTGTGCGCAAAACTTCCGTGCCGCCTACGCGCTCAAACTCGCGCTCCTGCAAAACACGCAGTAACGCGATTTGCGTTTCCGCAGGCAGATCTCCTATTTCGTCCAGAAAAAGGGTGCCGCCTTCGGCCAATTCGAACCGGCCTGGCCGTCGCTGCAGCGCTCCCGTAAATGCGCCTTTTTCGTGACCAAACAACTCCGACATGATGAGCGAAGAGGGAATCGCCGCACAATTCACACTGACGAAAGGGCGCTCCGAGCGCTTTGACCGTTTGTGAATCGCCCGCGCAATCAGTTCCTTTCCGGTGCCCGTTTCCCCCAGGATCAAAACGGTGGAGTCTGTGGGCGCGACCTTGGCCGCCCGCGCCACAACCATTTGCAAGGCAGAGGAAGTGCCGATCACTTCTTCAAACATTGAGGTCTTACCGAGCTCCTCACGGAGGGCGACATTCTCCCGGTAAAGTTGGTCGCGAAGCGCTCTGATTTCTTCAAATGCCTCCTGCCTCGCCGTGACGTCCATCACCGTTCCGACATACTCCAGCTCACCCGATTCATTCCTCTGCGGACGGGCAATGACGTGGAGATATTTGACTGAGCCATCGGACATTAAGAGGCGGTGCTCGAGTTCCAGGCTCGTTCCCGCTTTGGCCTTCTCCATCGTTTTCCGGACCAAGCTAAGATCATCCGGGTGAACGCGGTCCAACACCAAATCCACTGTCGGCTGAACGGTCGGCTCATAACCAATGATTCGAAAATTCTCGTCTGACCAAGCCAATTGCCTGGTCGCCAAATTCCAAAGGAAACTACCGGTGTGACTTAGTCTTTGCGCTTCGGCCAGGGAGGCCTCTCGGCGTCGTAGTGCCAGAGTCAGGAGTTCGTGCTCGGTGACGTCCAGGGCGCTGCCAATGAACCTGATCAGCTTTTGGTCCTCGAAAACGGGTGCACCGACGCAGCGAATATAGCGGACTTCATGGTCGGGTCGAACGATGCGTTTGGTGACATCGAACGGCGAAGGTTCTGCCAGAATTCGCTGGATCAGGTTGGCCATGAATTCGCGATCCTCTGGGTGGACGCAAGCCAGGTATTCCTCCACCGTCGGCGCTTTAGTGACTGGCTCGAGGCCGTAAATCCGAAATAATTCCGGAGACCAATAGTCGAAGCCGGCAGCATCGAAGGCCCAGCTCCCCATGTGCGCCAGTCGCTGTCCCTCCGCGAGGGCGAACTCCGCTTGTTTGCGTTCTTCAATGTCGTGATTGATCCCGACCCAATACAACAGCGTTCCATCGGCCGCCCGCAGCGGCTCCACGCGACTTTGGAACCAGCGATACCGTCCCTGGGTGTCACGAACTCGGAAATTGCCCCCACCGGCGCGGCCCGTGCGCAGACAGGTTGACCAAACTTTTCGCGAGTCTTCGTGGTCGTCCGGGTGCACCAAGGAAAGATGGGAATCCCACGCGGCGCCGGTATCGATTCCCAAGCGGAGAGGATGACCTTGGGGAATACCAAGATAATCCGCCGTCCGTTCGTTCACGAAAGTCAGAGCGCCCGATGGAACCGCATACCAGGTGTGCGCCGGAATCACATTGAGAGTGGCTTGCAACTGTGCTTCGGGCGGTGGGGCGGCTTCGATCCGCTTGCGGTCCTCGATGTCGATACTCGATCCAAACCATTTGACGATGTTGCCGTGTTCGTCACGGAGCGGCACCTTCCGATGCAAAAAAGCGCGATACGTACCGTCAGCACATCGAACACGCGCTTCGACTTCGAGCGGTTCTTCGCTGGCCAACGCCGCGTGCCCATTTTTGAACGATGCTGGCAACGTCTTCGGGATGGATCGAATCGGTCCAGCGCCAACCGCACACCTCCTCCAACGGCTTCCCGAGAAAATCCAGCCACCCCTTGTTGAAATAATCCAAGTAGCCGTCCGACCGCCCCGTGTGAATCAGAGCAGGCGTTGTGTCGATGATGCGACGAAGCGCATCCTCGGCCACGGTCGCCTGGCTGGGTACGACTGCCGCTGTCTTTTTCATAGGACCTCTCGCAGCGCGGAGCGGCGAGAGGGCGGGAGAGAATTTCGCCGACTCCGTCGTTCCTGTCCATACTTTCTACTTTGCCCACAGTCGGCCGCGGCGGCGCTGGCGCAGCGGAGTGATGGTGATGGGACGACATTGAGCCGGAAAAAGAGGTTTCGCCGAATTGCTTTTCGCGCGTCTATGCCCCGAAGATCGCGAAATCACGTAGCAACGCCCGCTCTCCCAGCGTCGTGAATTTCCCGAGCGGCAATTATTGAATCTGGCGGAGCGAGTCCGGCGAGCGACGGGCTGCAGCGCCGCTTCCGGTTATTCTCGCCGATTTAGGCGCTCCGTCACCGCCTCTCGCGCCGTGGCAAGCCCATCGTGCGCCGCCTGTGTGCGGTCGAACTCGATGCCAAGTAGCTTGGAGAGGTCAAGGGTGATGGGTGAGTGCGGCGGGCTGTGTGCGCAAATAAGGCCAATGCCGCGGGGGTTGTCTTCAAGCAAGTGGATGCACCCTACGTCGCTGGTCGGCCTGCATCTGGTGGTTCTCAGCTCAAATACAAGGCATGAGAACCGTGGAACTCATTTGAGATGAAGGGTGAACTTCTTGGCTTCGACTACGCCATGCCAGACGTTCAGCTTTTTCGCGAGTTGCTCGCCCACTGCGTATTCGCCCGTTAATTCGATGGTCCGCTCAGCGCCACGTTCGTTCTGAAAAGGAATACTCACACTCGCTCCAGGAGCGATGATTTCAATATGCTCAGCAAGCTGTTCCAATGTGGGTGCGTCGGATTTCCAACTGTCAGGAGTCATCTCGACAGAGTATTTCCCTCCTGAGCCGCTTCGCCAAGGCATACAAAACGTGCAAACACGAATGGCTTCGCTACCCTTATTCGTCAGGATCATCTTTGCTGTAAACACTTGCCCTGATATGTCAGCAGAGGAAACCGAGAATGAACATGAAAGGCCGCCAACCGTATCGGGATTGGATGGAATGTCTTCTGCCGCCTTCCGTTCACACGCCGCGAGAATAAATGCCACTGCGAGAAGAATTGACCAGCTTTTCATGATGGTATGAATAGCAAATCGCGAAGAATGTACGGTGGATCAGTTGAAGTTCAAAGCGCCGTCCCGTCAATAATGTAAACCGTTGAGGCCAGTCCAAGGATCGAAAGGTATCTCCATAGCGACTAACGACACGCCGAACCACACTACGAGCAGCCAGATGCGGTATTGCCAAATCTCCAGCCTGTCTTCAGAATACTTTGAACTCATCCTGTGAACGAAGGCATTTCAATCAGCCGACTGCCATACGACGACCCCGCTTGGCACGTTCAGCTTCATGCATCCAACGGTGCCATCGCGACAACGATTGATTTCTACACCCAGCACCAAGACTTGGAGCCATTCGCAACTGCACTAAATGCCTTTCCACGTTGCTTCCGCGACGAGGCCATCTTCGAGCTGGGCAGCGACCTTGGACGGTGGGCTTATCATGTCTACCTGCGAGCTTACGCCTTCGATTCCGTCGGCCACTCCGCGCTTGAGATTCTCACCGACAACCGCACCGCGGCACCAGATCATGCCCGAGTTCATTTCGCCATTCGCTGCGAGGCTGCTTCACTTAACCTGCTTGGCAACCAGCTCCTCAAATGGATCGAAAACCCAGACCAACCGCTTCAATGGAACGCATGCCATTAGTGAGCGAGCACTGCGCCCAATCAGAAGGTAGCTGTAACCCAACTGCACAAATAGTCTTGGAAACAGTCGATCCAATTCCTCGACTGAAATCGACTGCGTCCTCCGAAAAATCACCCCGGTCTCATTTTATGGCTAACAAAAAGCCCATCTGGATTGTTGTGGTTCCCCTCGTGGTCTTCGCAAGTTTCCTTCTGCTATTCGTATCCGGAAACTTCACCGGAGGCTCAAGCGCTCAGGTAAAGGGCTACGCCACTATCGAGTTTTCACACGGCAAGCTGGCAATAGACGCACTTTGCCACTACGCAGAGGAGCATGGCGGGAATTTCCCGAAGAGCCTGGACGACCCGGTACTCAACACAATTCCACCGGAAGCCCGCTATTTCCATGTTCGCAATACGAAGCAAGAAATCCAATGGCTTTACTATACTGGCTACAACAGGCAATCACCATCCGAGACGATCATTCTTGCCTCTCCGCTCATGGTCAGCCCGCAAAAACGCCTCGCATATTTCCCGGATGGCTCGGGAAGGATATTGGACGAGGACAGATTTTTGAGTCTGTTGTCAGTATCGCTCAATCGCAGGTGAGCTTTGACCGGGTTTATCAAGGTCGTTCATTTCGGCATGAAGTGTTTCAATCGTGCATAGTAGACATCTGCGTCCGGCATTGGCACTAGCTTTCCGTCGATCATTGCTTCCACGCCAACGCTGAATACAAAACAGAAATCTGGATCTCGAAGTTCCCTCTTTGTCACCGCAAAAGTGAAGGTGATAGAATTCCCCCTGCGCTCCTCTTTGACTCGGTTTCCCTGATCGCCAGGAATCGGATGGCCGCTTTCGGAGCTTTGAGTAATCTTCATAATGGATAGACCTCCATCCACTTGGCTCGGGAACTTCAGTTCCTTCTCCGATACCTTGATGATGAATTGAACGCCGCCATTGGGAAGTGGACTGGAATGAATATCAAAACTCACCGGAAAATCGTTGAGGTTGTCCGGTTTCACCTCACTCGATACTATCACGGCCTGAGCTGTGCAACTGATGACCACAAAACCTAAGGCGACGAGCAGGAACGCGGCTTTCATCCTGGAAGTTTCCTGCACCGCCTCTGCTGGCACAACTGAATTCTCAAGCACTCCGTGAACGTTCATCTTCGTGACACTCTCGATCCCAGTCCTCGACTGAAAGCGACTGCATCAGCCAACGTTCGATCCGTGGCTGGTGAAACATTCTGAGGAAGAAGCAATTTAGGCTTTTTTAATGAGAAAAACGACCAAAGAGAATCCCACAAATGACGATGAGCCTAAATGCTTGCCAAAACATGATAGGTCGAAGACCGAAGACCTGAGGAATTGTCATGTTCCAGAGCCACTGAAGTATGGCCGGAATAATGAAGATAAGAGCGAGGAGGAGGACGATAACGATGAGAATGTCAGGCCCAGCAAGATTGAAAAAGCTGCCAAGTATCGACATTGAAGGGATTTTCATAGGATGATATGTGGGTAAACGAATTGTTTACCCGACAACTATAATTCCAATGAGTCGAAGTCCAGCATCAATGAGCTGATGCCGCTCTCCGACCGAAATCTACTGCATCACCCATGCAGCAGGTGCAGCAGCGCTAAAGTGTGCTGCATGCTGCGCCTCTGCACTACGCTCACGGAACTTTAGAGGTAACAGCAGTCAAATCGTCCTTGTTGAGCGCCCACCAAACACGAACTTGCCGATCCATTTCAGGAATGAAATCCGTATAGAGGTGCGCTCCCGCTTCATATGGCTCTGGAGGGAGCTTGTGATACCTAGCATCGGGTAAAAAGTAAAAATAGAGGTCAAAGCGTGCCCGGGCTTTAATGAAAGTGCTACGGTAGTCCATAGCTTTGATCAGAAGAGGGGCAGCTCTCGGATCTCTACTGGCAGCAAGAAGAGTAGTAAGATGCACTGGACGTTTCTCATCCTCTTGCCGATCGGGCCAGCCGCTCCTTGCTGCTACAAGTGGAAAATGCTGCATCCAAGGCGAATTCTCGAAACAATCTATGATTTTTGAAACGGTCCAAGGGTGCGGAATGTCTGCTAATGCATCTACTGCCGCGTCTAAACCAAGATCGCCGTATTTAGGGGTCCCAGCAGAGGTGGTTATCTTTAGTGGATTCGCTTTCACGAGATCCAAAATGTCAGGTTATTCCGCAGCCAGATACACGTTCAGAACTAGCACCACAATGCCGGAACTGAAGATTCTGGATATTGTCATTGTGACGGGTTGGAGTTGGGAACGAATGGCTTTTGAATGCGACAGATGGAAGCTTCACACGCAGCACCTCTGCGCTTCACTTTCCGGGTTTGAATTCGTTGAGTGTCACTGTGACTTTGCGGCCGTCGCCGAGGACATTTATCGACTTTAGGTCACCAACGTCGGGCGCTTGCCAGTAATCTTCGGTAATGCTGCTGTCTAGGCTTATCCTTCGAATGTGGAAGCAATTCCGGTAAACCTTTCCTGAGATGTCAACGTTCTCCAACCCCAACACGGTGTCGTTCATAGTTCTTGATCCATCCTTCCAATTCCAAGAGGTGCCAATTTTAAGAGGCAGGACGTATTCAATCCGCTCGATAGCATCCGGATCTCGTTCGTCAATAGAATAAACCGCTTTCGCATCCTTGCGCGTGAGTTCTGTAAAATTCCAGTTATTCGGCAGGCCTTCCGTCCAAATGTGAAGGCGCAAATACGTCATCCCGCGCATCTCAACAGCGCCCTCCACTTTTCTATGACAGACGCCATCAACAATCGTCCCATCAGGAGCGACAACAGTAGTTGGCATCGTCCATTCATCCCCAAGACGAAGTGGAAAGTAATCTTCTTCCGCTGAAGCTCTAAACCCAAACAGCACCATGAGACTCACAAGGAGGAAACGCATGCGTTTACCCTGGCGCGACGATGCCAGAATAACAATCCAGAAAGGAGGCACCCATGCCTACAAGGAATACCGAGGTTCTGAAGGAGATCCTGCAAACGCTGGAGATCACAGATACCACACGCCCTGGCCCAACTGGAAGACCACTTCAAGAGTTTTCTCCTCGTCGTGGTTGGCCACGGTCAACATACCCAGGGCAACCTCAACGTGGCACCCGATTCCACGTCATCAGTTGATCGATACCGTTCAGCGTGCCCTGGCTGCCAACAATCTCACCATCGGTACTCAGGCTCATTCATTAACACACGATGGATCTCGATACTTCGGCCTGATGGAAATCCAAATCTCCGACTACCCGAAATCGACCGCCAGCACGTCTTGAGAGTCCAGGCGCGGTCCCGACATGGCTGGAGATGGTCAATTTTCGAGACCTGCCGACATCAGTGACTTAGGCGAACTTGGGTGAACGCTCGGCAACCAAGATTTCGGCATTTTCGGAGTAGCGAAGATCACAAAAATTGCCGCGAGCGAGCGCGATGCTGGGCATTTTCGACCGGCGCAACATTGGCAAATCTCACCGAACGTGTTCCCACTTTTGTTCCCACTTTGTCCAATAAATCATCGGGTTTCAGACGTAAGTTCCTCTGGCTGAGGAGTGGAGCGGGTGAAGGGAATCGAACCCTCGTATGCAGCTTGGGAAGCTGCCGTTCTACCATTGAACTACACCCGCGGGGAGCGGTTTGTGCCGGGGGCTGTATGCCACTTTTTCGACCGGCCCCGCCAGTAGAGCATCCTCAGGGGCGTCTTTCAAGCGCAATGCGTTGCTTTTGGTCTCACGTCGCGGGGGGGCGCCGGAGCAGTGCTGGCTCTGGCTCGGCGCGAAGGATGCGGGTGGGTATGGACGCTTTTCTTTCGCCGGGCGGGACCTGCGCGCTCATCGGTTCGCTTGGCTTTTTTCGGGGCAGCCTGGCCCGTCGCATCTCATGGCGCTCCATGCTTGCGATCGGCCCGCTTGTGTGAGTCCGCATCATCTTTCGGCGGGGACGCATCGGCAGAATATGCGCGAGCGCGGTGAGCGGGCACGGACGGCGGTCGGGGAATGCAATGGGCGCGCCAGGCTCACGGCGGAGACGGTGCGCCGGATTCGCGCGGCGCATGTGCAGTATCGCGTCACGGCGCGTATGCTCGCTGCACAGTTCGGGGTGAATATTTTCGTGGTGTGGAAGATTCTGAAGCGCGTCACTTGGCGCGGGGTGGAACCGCAGGGCGTGACGGCCAAGGGCCGCCTTCGGTCGTGACTCCGGCGCGGAAATGTGCTATGCGAAAGGAAGATGAAATCCTGGTTCACCCAGCTCGTTCTCGTGGTGTTTGGCGTGGGCCTCGGCGCGGGGCTTGCGCTTGGGGACGACGTGAAGTTGACCAACGGCAGCGTGCTCCATGACGCGACGGTCGATGCGGGAGACGATAGTGGCGTGACGATCACGGTCTTTGGGTTTGCGGCGTCGGCCAAAAAATTCCCGTGGACCGCGATCGATCCCGACGACCGGCCGCGGCTGCAGAAGATCGTCGCGGGGCTGCAGGCCCGTCAGCAGCGGTGGAGAGCGGTCGAGGACAGTGCCGTTTTCGCGGCGCTCGAGGTCATTACAGTCGAAGAAAATGGCATCCTCGTGCACTTCGCCAAGGCGGTGCCATTGCTGACTTCGTCCGATCCGGATCATCCCGAATACACGCACGAACCGTGGGAGGAAGCCCCGGTCTTTATCATGCTCGCGGATACCTCGGATTTGCGCGAAGGCCAGAAGGGGCTGCAAAAACTGTATCCGGTGGGCACTTACAAGGAATCGGGTCATAGTTATCGCGCGTTCGTGACCCGGGTGGATGATGCCGTGGCGATGACGGATCCGAAGAAATAGGGCTTCCTCGAGGCGGATGGTACCAACGGCGACTCCTCAGTCGTGCCTACGGGAAGGTGAAAATTGGCTTTCGTGGCGCCACCCGTGCGGGCGTGAAGGAACCGTGAAAGATGCGATCGGGGGCGACGGCAATTCCCCGCGGGATCGGGATCCGGCGTGGGACCTACGGGCTTCCTCCGTGTTCAATCACAAATCCCGCGGCTGTGTGCCAGCTATAAACCACTTTTCCCGTGTTATCGATGAGTAATAGGCGGGGAGTCCGCAGTTCATCCACGGTGAGGACATTCGGGCCGCCTTTCGTCGCGCCCAGCACGGCGATTCCGGCGATCACGCAAAGGAACGTGATGAGAATCCGGTTTAGCCGTTCGACCCGACGGAGGCGCGCTTCGATTTGGGTGATAGTGAGAGCGCTCATGGGATGAGTGTAGCTCAAACCGCCACAGGAACAACCCGCTCCGCCGTGGCCGCAGCATCCCCCGAGTCACCTACTTTGGTTGAAATGGCCTGTAGACCCGGACGGGCGAATCCTTAAGCTGCTCCACCAGTTCGTGGTGCGACCAGCCACTGGTGAATTCGAAATCGCAAGCCGAGCAGTGAAAAACCTCACCGAGCGAAGTGGACCGCGGAGCGCGCGATCCTATGGACGATCAGAACGCGATGCGATGTCTCTTCAGAGAGGGGGGAATCTTAATTGGCGCTGACCTCCCTTTTTTTGTGCCGCGGATAGAACCCCCGGTCGATCGCCTGCTTCCAGACGAAATCGATCGTCTCGTGGGGGGACTCGGGCACGAAGACGTGTCGGCCCGCAGTCAACGTGGCGAAGCCCGGGCAGGGTTGCCCATCGATCATGCCGCGCATCAGTTTCAAGTTGGAGACGAAGGCGAAGGTTTGTGGGATGCGGACCTGAAACGTGAAGGTGGTCCCGTCGTCGGTCGGAGTCATGGCGTTTCCCAGGACCCGAAACTGTCCCACCAGAATGTAGTTATCATTCATGAAGGCGATCGCCCGCGGAAAAGTGAATCGAATGTCCGCTGGCACGACGATGCAGGTCCCCGTGGCGATCAGCCTCTCCGGGATATCGTCCGGCATCAGCCCGGATTTCGCCCGGAGAATCCCGATCCCTTCAAGCAAATAAGGATAGGGTCGCGGGCGGAAGATGCTCTCGCCTTTCATATCCATCACGTAGTCATTGGCATCACTCAAACGGAGTAACTCCGCATAGTCCATGAGCCGGTGTTTCACCTGGTCGACGCGCAAGGACCACGCTTCCAAGGCGATCACGAAAACGGCGATGGCGGTCGGCACAACGACTCTTTGCGGAAACCGCCGAGACCGGAAAATGGCCTCGCCCCTCTCCAGCAGCAACGGAGTCAGGCCCATCAGGAAGAGCGGCTGATATGGAATGAGGTGCTCCGCATCGAGCAACGGCCAGAGGGTGTAGATGAGCGCCCCGTAGAAGCCGCTGCCGAGAAAGGCCAGGTGAAACCGCAACCGGCGTTCCGGCGCGATCAGGCGCTCGGCCATCGCGTGGGAGAGTGGAATGAGGATCGCCAGCGCGGCGACGAACTCGACAAAGCCCACGACGACGGCGCGGAAAGTCCGGAAGCGGCCGAAGCCCGGAATCGCGTTGTAAGTGAAGATCCCGTAGCGGGCGTCGGCCAGGGCATGGAGATGGGAGAACCAGATGGTGAGCAGAGCCGGGACGATCAAACTGCCCGCGATGGTCGCGGCGAGGATGCGGTAATTCCTTTCGTGGCCCAATGCCGCCTTGAAGCTCTTGGTCAGATAGCAGGCGACCGTTCCCGCACCCGCGAAACAACCGAGCAAGGCGAGCGTCTTGAGCGAGGCCGCGAGCGTCGCACCGATGAGGACACCGGCAAAAAAGCCGCGCTGCCACGATAGCTTGCCTTCGAGCAGGACCACGAGCGCCGAATACCACAGGGCCGTCCATAAATCGTCGGCCCGATACTCGGTAAAGGTGTAGCAAAATGCTGGGGTCAGCGCGCCCAGGATAGCCGCCCAAATTCCCACCTCAACGGAACAAATCCCGACCCCCAGTCGATAAACGCACCACAGTGAGTAAAAAAACAGCGGGACCATCAGGAACCGCATATAGAGCAGCGTATCGCCGCATTCGCCGATCCACTGATAGAAAGGGAGCGAGGCGAGATGAAACAGCGGCGTGTGATTATCAAAGACATCGCGATATTGCGTGAGGAGATGCGCCCATCCCCAGACGACGTGGAGGTGCTGCGGTTCGTCAGAATCGATGCGGTAATGAAGAACGCTCAAGACGCGCAGCGCGAGAAGCGCCGAGAAGAGGAGGGCGACGAGCCATCGTGGGGGAGGCGAATTGAATCGGGACATCCGATCTGGACTCATGTCTAGATTGAGAGAGGGATGGTGGGGCAAATCCTTCTGGTCCGGGGGAGTGAGGGGTATTTTCATCTAAAGAGTTTGTGCAAGAGCAAGCTCAAGTTTTTCGCATCGCACTTCCGTCCCGATAGCCGTACGCGCGGGCCACATCGATCTTCCGTCCCGCAATAGTTGACCCGGTCACCCCGGCAGGAGTTGCCCCCCGCTCCAACAAATGTCGCATGCCCGTAGTTCTCTAATTCTTATGCGCTCCACATCGCCGGGTAAGGCTGGCCGGCAGTGGATAAGAGTATTCCGCACTTTTGAGGGCCGAAGGCCCATCCGGGTGAAAGCCACCCGGACGATTCGGGTCTGGCGCGAATCAAAAAGCACGCGGCGCGCCCACGCCCAGCTCCACGAGCGTCACATCGGAGAACCATGCGGTCCCGCTCGCAAAACCGGCGTCGTTGCCCAAACTCGGTCCGACTCTGATCTCCCCAGTCTCTTTGGTGGTGAAATCAACCGAGACCTTTTTCCAATCTTCCGTCCTTTGCATCGGCGGGGTGTAAATGCCAGTTCTCCCCACTTCCAGAACAGCCCCGGCTTTCTGCGCAGACCCGGCTTTCTGGGCAGCCCCCGCTTTCGCTCCCTTTTTCGCCGGCTCCACGTTCTTCGTCTTGATATAAGCGGTGAGTCGATAATGGGTATGTGGCTTTCCCATGACGATCTGTCGAACGTAGCAGTGACCCGGTTCCGGATTTTCCACCCGCAACGTGGGTTTGCCCTCGTGCAGTTCGGCCATGTCGATCTCCATCTTGTCGTTCTTTCCCCAGTTCACAAATTCCCAGCCTTCTGTCCCTTTTTCAAAATTCCCGT
>Ga0206804_10212_pt1 | contig 16657 bp, 14 predicted proteins | sample Alteio_BWOrgCont_62_FD_152888 | JGI IMG/M metagenome (GOLD analysis project Ga0206804, IMG submission 152888) | Enriched cells from forest soil in Barre Woods Harvard Forest LTER site, Petersham, Massachusetts, United States -... | ecosystem: Environmental > Terrestrial > Soil > Temperate forest >... | reverse complement strand
CGAATGAGGGTGAGGGGACGTGGAGCGCGTTCGATGTAGTCGTGCATTTGATTAACTGCGAGCGGACGGATTGGGTGCCGAGGGCGCGGACGATTCTGGAGTCGGAAGATGGCGAGGTGCGGGAGCTTCCGCCATTCGATCGTTGGGGTGGGATTCGGGAGAGCCAGGGGAAGGCGTTGGGAGAGTTGCTGGATACGTTTGCGCACGAGCGGGCGGAGAATCTGCGGAAGGTGCGCGAGTGGGAACTTAGGCCGAAGGAGCTGGCGATGCGTGGGAGGCATCCCTCGTTCGGTGAGGTGACGCTGGAACAGTTGATGGCGACGTGGGCGGCGCACGATCTGAATCATCTGCACCAGATCTCGCGTGTGATGGCAATCCAGTATCGCGATGCAGTGGGGCCGTGGCGCGAGTTCATGGGTGTGATGAAGTGTGAGGACCACGGCGGTTGATGGTCGGCTAGTGTGTGGGCAGCGCGGCGAGTTTGTCGGCGAGATTCCTGCGCCAGGTCTGCCGGGCGTCGGGCTCCATAGTTTCGATTTTCTCGCCTGCGCGGGTGTAGGCGGCGCGGGCTTCGGTGGCGTTGCCTGCCGCGGTGAGTGCGTCGCCGAGTGCAAGTTCGGGTTCGACTTCGCCGGGAGCGAGCTGTTCGGCCTGCTGGGCTTCGGCGACGGCTTGAGGGATGTCGTGATGTTCGAGGGCGAGGGTGGAGAGCTCGACGTGCGGGAGCGCGGATGCGAGCGGGACGGTGAAGGTGCCTTCGAACCAGAAGACACCGTTCTGGATGAACTCGGTGGATTTGATCAAGCGGAAGGACTCGTAGGGGTTGAGTACGCTGGAGCCGAACTCGAAGCCGTTGAGGTCGCCTGCGCTGATAAGGATCGGACCTTCGAAGATGGAGGGTGTGGGTTTCGAGGCGTTGACGATGTGCGAGTCAAAGGTGGGGATGAGATCGCAGGGGATGCCGTAGTCAGAGGGCAGAATGAACGGCGTGGCGAAGTAGGCGATGTAGCAATGTTGGACGCCGCGCGCGCGGAGTTCAGCGGATACGGCGATGAGCTGCTGGGCCCAGTCGGTGTTGGAGTCGGAGAGATAGCGGTAGGTTTGCGTGGGACCGCCCCATGCTTCATTCGCGTAGCTGATGTAGTTGGGTGAGGCGTGGAGCGTGGTCGCGACGTGAAATATGAGCAGAGCCATGACGGTGAGGGTCCAGCGCTCGCGGCTTTTCCGCGTTTGCTGCGCGCGCAATAGAGCGGCGGCGCCGGCTCCGGCGATGACACAGCAGAAGAGATACACGGGGAGAATGTGGCGTGCGCCGATGTTGAGGTGCGAGCCCATGGAGACGAGCATGTAGACGACGGGCGGAATGAGGACGAAGGCGAGCTCGAGCGAGGGGCGCAGCCAGCGGCGTGCGATAGCGAAGAGTGTAAGCGCCAGCAGTGCGAGCATGGGAAGCGTGGACTTGATGAGGAAGACGATGGGAAAGTACATCCAGGTGCCATGTGCGTAGACGCGGCCGAGGAGGAAGCTGGGCATGTCGTTGGCGACGCGGCGGACGTCGGCGAGGCCGTAGAGGTAGCTTTCGGGCAGCAGGTGCCAGTGCGCGAGGAACAGAATGCCGTGGGCTTCGCGAGGGGCGAGTGGCTTGATGTAGTCGGCAAGTGAGGGTGTGAGTGCGAGCCCGGCGGGACGGGCGCTGAAACGGAATCCGTAGAATGCCCAGAGAACGATGACCGCAACACCGGTGATGACCGCGAGTGCGGTGATCATGCGAGCGGGCGTGATGCGCAGCGGTGATGGTGTGTGGTCCTTGCGACGCTGATCGTAGAGCACGACTGCGGCAAGAAGAAGCAGCATGGGCGCGAGCAGGATGGTGGAGTGTTTCGCGGCTAGCGCGAAGCCTCCAACCAGGCCTGCAGTGAGGAGGCGTGCGGCGGATGGAACTTTGACCCAGCGCCAGAAGGCGTAAATGGTCGCGAAGATGGTGCAGGAGGCGGCCATGTCCGTAGTGACGAACGCGCCGTGTGCGATGAGGTTTGGTTCAAAGCAGAAGAGCACGAGCGCAATGAGGCCAGCCGTGAGCGAGAACATTTCCGTGGTGCCGAGGAAGACCAGCACGGCGGCGATCAGTGAAAAGACGGAAGCAAAGAGGCGTGCGCGGAAGATGAGCGTGTTGGCGTCGTAGTGGCCGCCGTCGGCAGGGCCGTTGTGGAAGAGGAGTTCGCGGCCATCCATGTATGCCTCTTCTTTGAAGAAGCGATGGCCGACGGCGGGGACTCTGAGTTCGAGCGAAAGGAGTGGGAGCGCGCCGATCATCTTGACCATCGGCGGGTGCTCGGGGTTGAGGCCGAAGTCGTGGGTCTTCAGGCTCTCGTAGCCGGAGAAGATGTGATCGCCTTCATCCCAGGTGAGGGATTCGCCGCGGATGGCGTGAAGCATCTGCAGCCAAAAAATGAGGATGAGGGCGGGTACGACGATCAGCACCCAGCGAGTTCGCAAGCGGCATTCTCCGGGGAGGGCATGGCGGAGGAAGCATATCAGCCGGTGGTAGCTTGGCGCAAAGAAAAACGTTTGTCTTGAGATCTTGAAAGGAGGGAGATTTAGTTATTCGTCGAGGGGCCAGGATTTGCGGTCGATGGTGAAGATGTCGGTGGTGCGACAGTAGCCGCCTGAGCCGTGCATGCGACCGATGAGGCGAAGCTTGTGCGGGTCGATGTAGAGACGTTCGAGGCTGGCGAAGGCCTCGGTGCGGACGTGCGCGTAGAGGACGTGCGCGAGAACGATGATGCTGGAGCCGCCCGGGTCGATGGTCTGGAACAGACGACACTCCAGGCCGACGGGTGAGGCAGCGATGCGTGGGACTTCGATGAGACTGGAGGGTGTGAGGTCGAGGCCTGCGAGTTTGGTCTCGTCGGTGCCACGCGGTGCGTTGGTGGCGGTAATGTTCATCTCGGGCGCGAGCTCTTCGGGGACGAGGTTGACGACGAAGTCAGGGTGCTGGCGAATGTTGGCGAAGGTGTCCTTGCCTTCGCGGTCGGAGGGGGCGGAGAAGCTGATGGCGATGAGGGGAGGGTCGGCCGAGAGGATGTTGAAAAAGGAAAATGGCGCGGCGTTGACGCTGCCGGCGTCGTCGCGCGAGACGACCCAGGCGATGGGACGCGGCATGATGACCGATGCGAGGAGCTTGTAGACGTCGGGCTTGGGCATGGCGCTGAGGTCGAAGTGGGAGAAGGTGTCACGCATTGGTCTTGGATGTCCTGGGCGGAGCGTGAGGCTCAGCGAGTCCTTTGCACAGAATAGAAGAGCACCGACTTACTGATTTCGGCTTCTCAGCATCCTAATAAGGGTCAGCGCGCGAAGAGAAGTGCGAGAAAGAGAGTGTGCGATGCGGAAATTGATGGCTGCGGTGTTGTGTTTTCCGTTGATTGCGGCTGCGCCGGGTTCGGGACAGAATGGCTACCACAACGGCTACCAGAACTATGGAAACCACAGTCAATTTGCCCAAGGAGCGTATCAGGGAGGACGACATGGCGACTACGGTCACGACTATCGCCACTATCCCGACTACCACCAGAAGCAGGGAGGCATTGGGCCTGGCAAAGGTGCGCTGATAGGCGGTGCGGGCGGAGCTGCGCTGGGTGCGTTGTTCACGGGAAGCGCGAAGGGCGCCATCGTCGGCGGAGCCGCGGGTGCGGGGATCGGCGCGATCCTAGGGAAGCAGGCGCAGGACAACCGTGAGAATCAGTGGCGCCATTAAGGCTGTGTGAGATCGAGATGAAAGACGAGAGGGTAAGTGCGATGAGAGCGAATCATAAGTTTGCAGTGATCGTGTTGGCGGCGGGAATGGTGCTGAGCCCGATTGCGTTTGCGCAGTCGGCAACGAATGGGCAGGCATCGACGCAGACACAGTTTGCGTGGCCGCCGGATCAACTGATTACGTCGTCGGTGCATGACGCGTGGGTGCTGAGTGGAAGGAACGAGGAGAAGTTCTTTCAGATGGTCTCTGAGTTAGCGCAGATCTCAGCGCAGAAGCGCGGGCTGACACTGCCAAATACCGAGGACGCAGGAAAGAAGTTTGGAGAGCTGGTGAAGTCGATGGTGAAGGGCAACCACGACCAGTTGCTCTACGTGGTGGTCGATCAGGCGGTGCAGAAGGTAGGCACGAAGGGATAGGCACAGCATGTGGCCGCTCAGTCGCGCGTTGCGATTGGGCGGCCTTTGTCGTTAAGGGTGACGCGCGTGGCGGGGACGTGGTGGTCGTGCGGGAAGATGAGCAGCCAGTGCTCGGGGATGGCGCGCGCGAGGAGGCGCTTGCGTTCGTCGATGCAGCGAATGGGATCGAGATCGTAGCCCATGACCCAGGTGGGGTCGAGATGGTGGTGTGTAGGGAAGAGATCGCCTGTGAAGACCGCGTGCTCACTGCCTGATTGAATGTGGATTGCGAGCAGGTCTGCCGTGTGGCCGGGGAGGGGTTCGACGGTAAGGCCGGGCAGGATCTCGAGCGAGGTTTGAATGGTTGGCTTAGGAAGATCGGGTGCCTCGGGATTGCGGAGCCGAGGATCGTCCGGAGTGAAGCTACCGCGGCCGAGCGGGTCGAGCAGGGTGAGCTGGCCGGAGACGAGGAGCGGATCGTAGTTGGGCGAGAGGTAGCTGACGCGGTCGCGATCATGCTGGAGGCGGCCGTGGGCGAGCTCTCCGGCGGCGAAGAAGTAGCGCGCGTTGGGGAAGGTGGGCGTTACGGAGCCGTCGGTGTGGAGGGTGGTGTTCCAGCCGCAGTGGTCGAAGTGAAGGTGAGTGTTGAGGACGTGGGTGACGTCCTCTGGGCGGATGCCAGCGGCAGCGAGCGAGGTAGGGAGGAGCTCGTGGTTCTGGTGGATCTCCCGCATCTTGGGTGAGAGCTTGTTGCCGAGCCCGGTCTCGATGATGACGAGCGCGGAGTGCATGCGGATGACGAGGGCGTTGAGGCCGAGGAGAACGCGGTTCTGGTCGTCGGCGGGGGTGCGGCGGGTCCAGAGGGGCTTGGGAACGACGCCGAACATGGCACCGCCGTCGAGCAGGAAGGTACCGTCGGTGCAGAGGGTGAGCTCGAGGTCGCCGAGGGATTGGCGGGAGCGAATGAGGGAGTCGTCGCCGGGAAGGAGGGCGGGGTGCGGTGAGACGTACGTCACCGCATCAGGCTACACGAGCCTGATGGGTGAGCAGCGTGAACTCATGCGCGGGTAGCTTCGGCAACGGCCAGTGAAGACGCGTCTGGAGTCTCAACGATGACTGGCGTCTGGGCGATCAGGCCGATGGTGGTGTGCGCATCCGCAGTCTGCGAGGTGCCGAGCACCTGTTCGACGGCGGCGTTGACCTGCGCAGCAGGCGAGTCCATTTGAGCGACGGCAGCGACGCCCGAGGGAACTCGTTTGAGCTGGAAGCAGGAACGACAGAGTACCGGCCGGCCCTGGGTGGGCTTGAACGGGACGGTAGTCTCGACCCCACAGGCCGAACACTTCGTTCGGGTTTCGGTCCGCGACAACGGAAGAGTTACGGCCCCGGTTGCGGTAGCGGTGCGGCCCAGTCCAGCACGTTTGGCCTTGCAGAGCTTACAACGCTTTGGGTCGTTCTTAAACTGCTTGTCGTAGAAGAAGAGTTGCTCGCCCGCGGTAAAAATGAACTCGTTGCCACAGTCCGAGCACTTCAGAATGCGGTCCGTGAATTCCATTGCGCCTTCTCCCATCTGACGGGATAGGGCTGAAACGTTACCAGAGGTCCAGACTCAAAGGGTGAAGATCCCCAGGACGCGTGTTCAAGCCGGATTGCGATTTTTTGGAGCTGAGCCCGTGGTCCGATTGTTAGGATGCCGCGCGACAAGCGGCTCTCCCTGGGTTATCGCGGCGACGGGGCGCCGAAACGCCCCGTTCACCGCCGAGTTCCTGTTGTGGATCAGACTCTCGTCTGATCCTGTCTGCTGCACCAACTGCGTGAGTCAGTGCTGCTCCTTGCTGACCTAAGCTAGTCCTGTTCCTTCCGGACTTTCTTTCGGTTCCGCTTGCGAGCCAGAGCTTCCTTCACGCGACGCTTCTCGCCTGGTTTCAGGTAGAAGGAGTGGCGCTTAACCTCCTTGATGATGTCTTCCGTCTGCACCTTGCGCTTGAAACGGCGCAGTGCATTCTCAAGGGGCTCGCCTTCCTGCACACGAACCTCTGCCACTTAGATACACCTCCAAACCTGCCTGCTGGCGAAGTTTTAGAATACGACACGGGTGTGGGGTTTCAGCAAAAATATTCGCTTCGGGCTACGACTGTTCGCATGTGATCGAAGTATCGAAAAGGCGCGATTTTATTGGTCAAACTTGCGGACCGGGGTGTGCAATCTGTTGCATGAAAGTGGAGTTGCTTGGGCAATATCGATTGCCCCACGAGCATCGGGAATGGGGCAGCAACAGACGGTTTGGGGCGGAGTCTCATAGAATGGATATAGCTCTTCATGTCGACTGCAACGACCATTTCCCCCGAACCCGCTCCCCCACCTGAGATCCATAGCTGCCCGAGTTGCAGCCACTGGCTTCCGGACGGCACGCTGGCCTGCCCAGACTGCAACACCTTGACTTATGGGCTTTATTTGCGCGAGTTAGCGGGCTCAGCTCAGCAGTTTGAACAGCAGGGAAAGTGGACCGAGGCGAGGGAGCGCTGGCGCTCGACGCTGAAGTGGCTGCCAGAGAATGCCGAGCAAGCGACGGGAATCCAGCAGCATATCGCGCAGATCGACAGCCGGTTGAAGGCCGAAGATGACCGGAAGGCGAGGTGGACGAAGCGGCTCGGGCCGTTTGCGCCGATCGCGCTGTTTCTGCTGAAGATCAAGTCGGCGATCTTCCTGCTTTTCAAGCTTAAGTTTCTGCTGGGGATTCTGGGGTTCTTCGGGCTGTACTGGGCGATATTCGGGTGGAAGTTTGCGCTGGGCTTTACCGGCGCCATATTCATTCATGAGATGGGGCACTACGTTGCGGTGAAGCGACGTGGGCTGAAGGCGGATCTGCCGATATTCTTTCCGGGACTCGGGGCCTACGTGCGCTGGTACAACATGGGCGTGTCGGTGGACCAGTTGGCTGCGATTGCGCTGGCAGGGCCGATGTATGGGCTGGCTGCAGCGCTGGCGTGTCTTGCGGTCGCGTGGGGAACGCATGGCATGGTGCAGCAACTGTTTTTAGTGCTGGCGAACGTGGGTGCGTGGATCAACTTGTTCAATCTGGTTCCGGTGCTGGGATTGGATGGAGCGCAGGCGACTTATGCGCTGGGACGCGTGCAACGCGGATTGATTGCGCTGACGTGCTTCCTCTTCTTCGGACTGACGGTGAACAGCGAGATGAATGCCGGGTGGACTGGAGCGCATGTTCAGTGGGTGTTCCTGTTCGTGGGGCTTGGCATGCTGTGGCGCTGCTTCACGAACGATGAGCCGGAGAAGCCGCACACGGCGACGATGGTCTACTTCCTCGCGCTGATTCTTGCGCTGGGATTTCTGCTCTATCTGACACCGGTACCTATGGCGGGACGTGGGCTTCGGTAACGAAGGGGAATTTGTTCGTAGCCCGTATACTGGCGCAGAATGCCGCTACCGAAGACCCGATCCGTTGCACTGAATCAAAGAGCAAGCCGTTATCTCCCCGGAGGGGTGGACTCGCCTGTACGGGCATTTCGTGCGGTAGGTGGTGATCCGCCGATGGTGGTGCGGGCAGAGGGTCCGTATCTCTACGATGCGGACAAGAACCGATACCTGGATCTTTTTGGCTCGTGGGGGCCGATGCTGCTGGGGCATGCATTTGGGCCGGTGGTAACTGCCGTGAAGCGCGCCGCGGACCATGGGACGTCGTTTGGCGCGAATACACCGAGCGAGTCGGACCTGGCGGAGCTGGTGCAGCGGTGCTTTCCGTCGATGGAGCGGATGCGTTTTGTGAACTCCGGTACGGAGGCGTGCATGTCCGCGATTCGTTTGGCGCGCGGATTCACGGGAAGACCGTTCGTTATCAAGTTTGAGGGCTGCTATCACGGGCACGCGGATGCGCTGCTGGTGAAGGCGGGCAGCGGTGTGGCGACGTTCGGGATTCCGGGTTCGGCGGGCGTGCCGGCGGAGACCGCGATGCATACGCTGGCGCTGCCGTACAACGATCTCGAAGCTGTTGAGGATGCGTTTGGAGCGTTTCCGGATCAGATCGCGTGCGTGATCGTTGAACCTGTGGTCGGAAATTCGGGAACGATTGCTCCCAAGCCGGGGTACCTTGCGGGACTGCGGAAGCTGACGCGCGAGCATGGAGCGCTGCTGATCTTCGATGAGGTGATGACGGGTTTTCGGCTGGCGTTGGGCGGAGCGCAGGAACGGTTCGCCGAGGAACTGGGCGAGAACGGAGCGCCTGATCTGACGACGCTGGGGAAGATTCTTGGCGGTGGTTTGCCGGTCGCTGCTTTTGGCGGGCGCGCCGATGTGATGGAGCAGCTTGCGCCGCTCGGGCCCGTGTATCAGGCGGGAACGTTGAGCGGGAATCCGCTGGCGATGGCCGCGGGTGTGGCCATGATCGCGCATCTGCTGGCGTACAAGAATGAGATCTATCCGACGCTGGAGCGCACGTCGGCGGCGATTGCGGATGGTGTGGCAAAGCTGGCGACGGAGCAGGGCATCGCAATCACGACGAATCGTGTGGGCAGCATGTTTACGTGGTTCTTCACGCCGTCGGAGGTGCGCGATTTTGCATCGGCGAACGCTTCAGATACGGCGGCGTTCGGACGGTTTCATCGCGCGATGATGGATCGCGGTGTGTGGCTGCCGCCGAGCCAGTTTGAAGCTGCGTTTGTGTCGGCGGTAATTGGACGGCGCGAGGTGGAGACGATTCTGGCGGCGGCAGGTGAGGCGCTGCAAGAGGTTTCGCGCTAGCTGGCTGGAGCGGCTACCGGTTGGTGAGGTTTGGGTTCCATCCAAAGCTTGCCAGCGAGTATGAGCACGGCGAGAAGGATGCCGCTGACCAGGAAGACTCCGCGCACACTGGTGTGCTGGGCGAGCACGCCGCTGAGCAGAAGCCCGGCGATCTGCGCAGAGAAGACAAAGGACATGACGGTTGAACCGACGCGGCCCAGCATGTTCTGCGGCGTCTCTTCCTGGATCATGGTCTGCGAGGGGACGATGATGCCGCCGGCGGCGAAGCCGATGAGGATGAGCGCGGGGATCGTCGTTGAGAGGTGAGGGATGGCGGCGAGCACGAAGGTGCCAACGGCCATGCCACCAAGTCCGAAGTAGACGAGTGAGGTGTGCTTCACCTTTTTGGCGGCGGCAGTGAGGACGTTGATGCCTGCGAGAAGGCCGATGCCGATCATGGCGCTGGTGACACCGAAGATCTTCTGCGAGGCGTGCAGGTCGTCGCGGACGTAGACAGCGATCATCGGAGCGAAGCAGCCGAGAGCGAACATGCCGGCGGCAAGCGCGGTGATGACGAAGAGAAGCGCGGCGTGGTGAAGGATGAAGTTGGCACCTTCACGCATATCGGCGAGAAGCCGGCGGATGGCGCCGATCTCCGCGGAATTGGCGGATTCGCCGGATGCCTTCAGAGCGGCAGCGCGGGCGGGGATGGTGAGCGCGAGCGAAGCTATGAGTGAGGCCGAGGCGACGAAGCTGATGGAGTCGCCGACGTAGCAAACCCTGACCCCGAGCACCGTGACGATGGTGACGGCGATGGGACCGCCGATGATGCGCATGATGAACATCACCTGCTGCATGAGCGCATTGGCGGAGCGCAGGCCGTGGAATGGTACTGCGGAGCGGAGAGCGATGCCTTGCGCAGGAGCGAAAAAGCTGGAGACAACGCTGATCGATGCAAGCACGAGATAGAAGCCCGCGATGGAATGCACCAACAGAAGGAGCAGGCAGAGCGCCGCGCGGGTGAGATCGCTCGAGACGAGAGTGACCTTGACGGGCCAGCGGTCAGCGAAGACACCGCTGATGGCGCCCAGTATTGCGATGGGTGCGAGGTAAGAGATCTGGATGCCGGTGACCTGCTGCGGTGTGGCGTGCAGCTTGTAGGTCACGATCGTCATGACAGCGTAGAGCGCCAGGAAATCACCGAACACGGAGACGACCTGCGCGTACCAAAGGCGGCGCAGGGGGACGATACGCAGCACCGCGCCCATGCTGAGGGGCTCGGGTGCGTTGGGTGCGGGAAGGGGCAAACCTTCCGGCGTCTCGGCAGCAACGGCTTCGGCGCTCATGCGCAAATCTCCAGCGGGTGGGGTGGAGACAGTTTAAAGCAGTTTGTGGTGTTGGTTGATCTTCGACGCGTTCGATTAATCTTCCATGAGCTCTACGAGGAGAACCTGTTCGTCGTTGTCGATCTCGCGGAGCTTGACCTCGATGATCTCGCGGCGCGAGGTGGGGACGATGCGGCCGATGAATCGTGCTTCGATGGGCAGCTCGCGATGACCACGGTCGATGAGGACGAGGAGCTGGACGCTCTTGGGGCGGCCGTGATCGAAGAGTGCATCGAGCGCGGCGCGGATGGTGCGGCCGGTGTAGAGCACGTCGTCCATCAGGATGATGTCGCGGCCTTCGATGTCGAAGCCGATGTCACCCTTCTCGACGACGGGGCGGACGTCACGCGTGGAGAGATCGTCGCGATAGAAGCTGATGTCGAGTACGCCAGTCTGAACGGGCTGACGCTCGATGGTCTCGATGAGCTTGCCGATGCGCTGCGCGAGTGGCACGCCGCGGCGCTTGATGCCGACAAGGCCGACGTTGGCTGCGCCGTTATTGCGCTCGACGATCTCGTGCGCGAGACGGACGAGGGTGCGTTCGATCTCCGAGGAGGACATGAGTCGGCCCTTCTCGCGGAGGCGGGGCGGGTGTGTGGCATCGGAGGTCGTTGCTCGTGTGGAAGCTTCACTCATAACTGCCCATGATGATAGCAGCGGGAGTGGAGGCGCGCTTAGGTCAGCGAGCGGCGTCAACTTCTCTCGGTGCGAGACCGCAGCAATGCGGCGAAGGCGCCGCCGAGCGCAGAGAGCCCGAGGTAGATGATGAGGACGAACGCGGACATCATCAGGAGCAGGCCGAGGCGATCCTCGGGGATGTTGAGCCAGGCGAGCATGGGCGCCTGAGCAGGGCCGCCCTGCTGCTGGATCGCCGTGCGCATCTGGACGAAGAATTCGGCGAGCTCGCTGTCGATCCGCGCAGCATTGTGGAAGACGAGACGCGCGAAGACGAGTCCGCAGGCGTTGATGGCGGAGATCGCGAAGAAGATGGCGAGGCCGCAGAGCAGGCCGAGGCGGGCTCCGAAGCCAGCGCGAAGGTTCACGGGACGGATTTTCGAGTGGTAGACACCGAGGACGACGACGGGGGCTCCGATGGCCCAGAACCACGCGAGCAGCATGACGGGTGGAAGGGCGAATGAGACGAGCGTGAGCGCCGCGGCGAGGGCGCCGGCGAGCGCGACATAGCGGATGGCCGCGGGCCAGACGACGCCGTCCTGATGCGAGCCGAGGGCACCGCCGGCAAGGCCAGAATCGAGAACCGCGCGCTGCTTCTGCGCCTCGGAGAGGAGCTCTTCGGAGACGGTTATCTGCGGCGCGCCGCAGTTGTAGCAGAAGACGAGCCCGCCCTCATGCTCATCGGAGAGCATGGCGTGACAGCGAGGGCAGTGGTGCGGGGACACAGTCTGAGGCTACGCGAGGTGTGCGCGGGCCGCAATGCGGCGAGGCTATTCGCTGTCGGAGGAGTCGTGATGGCCGGGAAGGTCGAGTGCTACGAGGCCGATCTTCGTGCCACCATCCTTGGGCTGAATTCCGACGATGTGCATGTGGCCGGGTGAGCCGGTGCGCAGCTCAACCTCGCTGTGATCGGCGTTGATGTGAACCTCATGGCCATTGTGGTCGTCGTTGCAGGTGAGCCCCTCGGCCGTGCGCGTGGGCTCGCCGATCGCCTGATGGCCACGGCACTTAAGGACGTCGCCGAAATGAGCCATGTCCTTGCGATAAAAGGATTCGACCTTGTCGGGTGAGTCGGAGGTCTGAAAGGTGGCTGCTTTGACTCCCAGATGAAAGTCGCCGAAGTTGAGGCTGATGTCGGCCGCGTCGTTCTTCTTGCCATCGTCCTCTTTGACCGGAACGGCGCCGGGGTAGGAGGTGAGGCCAATGCCGGCAACGTTGGCGTCGTTGTCGGTCTTGATGTGCATGGACCCGAAGGGTGTGCTCATCCGGACGTTGTCCCCGTTACTGTGTTTGCTGTGGGAGACATCGCAGCCTGAGAGAACCATGCAGGCGACGCCTGCGAGGAGCGAGAGTCGAAGCGCGTTCGTCGGGTTCATGATCCAGGGGACCTCAGCAGACAGCTTTAACCGGGACACACACCGGCTCTCGGGAAGGATACGCCGTTGAGAGGCAAGTGGTTCCGTGAGTTAGGGTTTTGCAGCTGTAGTTGGGGTGATGCGGCGACCTGGAGGCCGCGTCTTTCTTCTACGGACGGGGTTACACTGAAGCGCCACACCTAGCGCGGGGAGGATGGTAATGAGTCGCAGGGGATTGAACACAGGGGCCATCAGGGGTCCGGCGATGTTGGCCGCGCTGGGGTTGGTGCTGTCGGTGGCAGCGGTGGCGCAGCAGCCGGGGGATGGGAGTCAGGGCCCGCCGCCGGGTCAGGACAGTATTGACCAGACGCAGGTGTCTCCGGATGCGGATCCCCCGACGCAGGTGGGGCGGCTGAGTGTTGTGCAGGGGAATGTGTCGGTAGAGCCGGCGAGCGTGAACCAGTTCAGCCCGGCTGAGGTGAATTACCCGCTGACGACAGGCGACCGGCTTTGGACCGACTACGACGCGCTGGCAGAGGTGGAGGCCGGCCAGTTGTCTGTACGGATGTCGCAAACTACCGATTTGACCGTAACGGCGATGACAGACACGCTGGCACAGTTCGGGCTGGGGCAGGGCAGTGTGCACCTGCGGACCTACGCCCTGGAGCCTGGCACTACAACGGAATTGGATACGCCGAATGTTGCGGTGACCGTACTCGCGACAGGCGATGTGCGTGTGGATGTGGACCCTAGCGGCGAGTGGACGGTGGTTACGGTGTTCTCGGGTGTTGCTGAGGTCGACGGGAACGGGCTGCAGCAGACGGTGGGTGAGGGACAGGCGTTGCGGCTGTCCGGAGTGAATCCAGTGTCAGGGCAATGGGTGTCGCGACCGCAGGTTCATGATGCTCTGGATTCGTTCTCGAGCCAGCGAGACCAGTCGTACAACGCCGGCGAGGTAGCGGAACAAAACTATTTGAATGTGGACACGGTAGGCGGCGCTGACCTGCAACAGTATGGGAGCTGGTCCCCGGAAGAGGACTACGGGGCCGTGTGGTTTCCAGCGAGCGTTCCGAGTGGGTGGCAGCCGTACTGCTACGGGCGATGGACATGGGTTGCGCCGTGGGGATGGACATGGATTGACGCTGCACCCTGGGGGTTTGCGCCGTTCCACTACGGTCGCTGGGCGATCTTCGGCGGACGGTGGGGATGGGTTCCGGGACCGCCGGTTGTGCATCCGGTGTACGCGCCGGCGCTGGTGGTATTTGTTCATCCGGGCAATGGGTCGACAGCGTGGTTTCCGCTGGGTCCAAACGAGCCGTACGCGCCCTGGTATCACTCGAGCACGCTGTATCGGAACCGCGTCAATGCGAGCAATCTTTACAACCGCAACGTGAACCAGGTGCGGACGGTGTACGACACGACGAATCGCAACGTGTATGTGGATCCGCTTGGACCGCGGCGGCAGTTTGAGAATCGCGCCGCAGGAACAGTCGCAGTGTCGCAGGCAAGCTTCGCGAGCGGACAGCCTGTGCGGTCGGCCCAGGTGCATGTGCAACCAGGCCAGTTGGCGTCGGCGCCGATGATTGCTCATCCGATGGTGACGCCGGAGCGGACGATGGTGGCGCCGTCGCGAGCGCACGCGTTTCCCGCACGGTTAGCTCGACCGACTTTGGCCTCGCGCCAGGAACAGCCGATCGCCAGTCAGCAACTGCCGCAGATCGCTACGCCCACTGGACCACCGGCGCCTGTCGAACGGCGTGGCAACAATGCTGGTGCGCAGCCGTCGAACCAGGTGAATCAGATCGAGTACCGGAATGCCCACAGCGGCGAGGCGAACCAGCAGGCTGAGAGCCAATCAAATACTGATCAGAACAAGCCTGTCACTGAGGCGCAGCCTCAGGCGCCTCCAGCAACGCCGCCAACTCAGCTCACGAATCAGAACCGTGCAGCGAACGCGGGTCAGGCTAGTCAGCAGACGACTCAGGCAGCGAATACCAGCCGGGCACCGGCCTCCGCTAACCAACCGCAGCCCAAGCCCACGACTTATCCGGGAGCGATCACTCTTGGCGCGCAACCCAGCCAGCAGACGGGGCAGCAACCGATGGCGATCAAGGGTGGTGAGAACGGGGTTCGCGGGACGGAACAACTACCGCGGACGAGCTCGTCCATGCCTAGTGTAGAGATGCAGAACGAGGGCCCGCAGCAGCAGCTCTATAACCGCGCGGTGCCGCCGCCAACGCGGCCGAGCTTCGATCAGCAGCGGCAGGCGATACAGAACAGCGATCCGGGCCGTCCGCTGAGTCCGCAGCAACTGGACAACTTGCGGGAGAACCGGCCTGTGGGCCAACCGCAGATGCAGGAGGCAGCGCCGCATCCGGCGCCTGCTCCGCCACCGCGAAGTGAACCGGCGCCTCAGCGGAATGGTTCTCCGCAGCAACAAAGACACTGAGATCGAAATAAATCGGCGAGCATCTCACCCGTTGAAGGGGTGTTGATGCGGTGCGCGGCTCTGGACGAGTACACTGGACGGAGTGTCGGATTGTTAATTTCCCGAACTCCAGCGCAGCCGTGCCTGCGAATTTTATCCCCTTCCTGAGGACAGAATGACTGAACAAGCATCTTCTCTCGACGCTCGCAACCAGGCCGAGCTCGATCAGCTTTCGATTAACACGCTGAGACTGCTCGCGGTAGATCAAGTAGAAGCGGCCAAGAGCGGACACCCGGGAGCGCCGCTCGGCTGTTCGCCGATAATGTACCTGCTGTACCACAAGTTCATGAAGTACAACCCGACGGAGCCCAAGTGGTCTGACCGAGACCGCTTCGTTCTCTCAAACGGGCACGCGTCGGCGATGTTGTACGCCACGCTGTTTCTGACGGGCTATGATCTTCCGCTTGAGCAGTTGAAGCAGTTCCGCCAGTGGGGATCGCACACGCCGGGTCATCCAGAGGTGATTGAGACGCCAGGCGTTGAAGTGACGACTGGGCCGCTAGGTCAGGGGCTTGCGATGGCGGTCGGCCTGGCGATGGCCGAGAAGCACATGGGCGGCGTCTACAACAACGATCAGTACAAGATCGTCGATCACTACACCTACGTGCTGTGCGGCGACGGCGACCTGATGGAAGGCATCTCGCACGAGGCATGCTCGCTGGCCGGCACGCTGCAGCTCGGCAAGCTGATCGTGCTGTACGACGACAACCTGATCTCGCTCGACGGCCCGACGGACCTAAGCTACACGGAGAACGTGACGCAGCGCTTCCACAGCTACGATTGGCACGTCGAGTTTGTGTCAGACGGCAACGATCTTGAAGAGCTGAACCGCGCGATCGAGGCGGCGAAGATGGAGCGGACGAAGCCTTCGCTGATTCGTGTACGCACGATCATCGGCTATGGCGCGCCCAAGGCCGGCACCAAGGCAGTCCACGGCGAGGCGCTCGGGCCTGAAGGCGCTAAGGAAACGAAGCGCTTCTTCGGGTTCCCCGACGACCAGAACTTCGTTGTCCCCGAGGCCGCGCTCGCCAACTGGCGCAAGGCCGTAGACAAGGGCAAGAAGGCCGTTGCTGACTGGCACGAACGCTACGACGCTTACAAGAAGGATTTCCCGCAGCTCGCTGCACAGTATGACCGCACCACCGCTGGGAATCTGCCGGATGGATGGCAGAAGGCTCTGCCAACTTTCCCGGCCGACAAGAAGGTGGCGACGCGTAACGCCGGCCAGGTGGCGCTGAACAATCTCGGCACGGTGTTGCCAGAGCTGTTTGGCGGCGCGGCTGATCTGACGAGCTCGACAAAGACGATCTTCAAGGACTCGGCCAATTTTCACCTGGACCCCAAGGGCCGGAACATTTTCTTCGGCGTGCGTGAGTTCGGCATGATGGCTGCGGTGAACGGGATAGCGGAGCACGGCGGCCTGCTCCCGTTCGGCTCGACGTTCTTCACGTTCTCGGATTATTGCCGCTCGGCGCTGCGCATGGGTGCACTGATGGAGTCGCACTCGTTGTACATCTTCACGCATGACTCGGTGGGTCTGGGCGAGGATGGACCAACACATCAGCCGATCGAGCACCTGATGTCGCTGCGCGCGATTCCTCATCTGACGGACTTCCGTCCGGGGGATGCGAACGAGACCTCTGCGTGCTGGGGGTTGATGGTGGAGCGCAAGCTTCCGGCCTTCATGGCGCTCACGCGGCAGGACATCGCCGTGCTTGACCTGAACAAGTACAAGGTCTTCGAGGGCTGCCGCAAGGGAGCGTATGTGCTCGAGGAGTTCGGCAAGGATGTCATCATCGTTGCGACGGGCTCCGAGGTTGAGGTTGCGATGAAGGCGGCGAACGACCTGAAGGGTGCGGGCATCAACGCGA
>Ga0206804_10210_pt1 | contig 16708 bp, 16 predicted proteins | sample Alteio_BWOrgCont_62_FD_152888 | JGI IMG/M metagenome (GOLD analysis project Ga0206804, IMG submission 152888) | Enriched cells from forest soil in Barre Woods Harvard Forest LTER site, Petersham, Massachusetts, United States -... | ecosystem: Environmental > Terrestrial > Soil > Temperate forest >... | reverse complement strand
TCAATCGGCAAACAGCCTTCGAAGTACTGGAGCTTAGCGGATTCGTTATTAGGGATCTGCTCCCATTCTTTGGATTGGGTGATGTCTTCCCAGGGCTTGGCTTCGACGTTTTCGGCGGAGGTGAGGGCGTCGAGGAAGCGGTCGTACTCCTCTTTGGTGAAGGGGCAGTTGATGTAGTCGGCGGTGCCTTTGTCCCAGCGCGCGGCGAAATAGACCTTGTCCATGTCGATGGTGGAGGCGTCGACGATGGGTGAGATGGAGTCGTAGAAGGCGAGGTGCTGTGCGCCGGTGAGGCGCTGGAGCTCGGCGGCGAGTGGCGAGGATGTGAGTGGGCCTGTCGCGAGGACGGTGATGGTGTCGTCGCTGTCTTCGTTGAGCGAGGTGACCTCTTCGCGTTGAACGGTGATGCGTGGGTTGTGCTCGAGCTGTTCGGCAACCCGGCGGGAGAACTCGATGCGGTCGACGGCGAGCGCGTGACCGGCGGGGACAGCAGAGGCGTCGGCTGCGGCGAGGAGGAACGAGTTAGCCCGGCGCATCTCCTGCTTGAGGAGCCAGGGTGCGGTGTTTTCGGACTCGGACTTGAGGGAGTTGGAGCAGACGAGCTCGGCGAAGTCTGGCGTCTGGTGCGCTTCGGTAGAGCGAAGTGGGCGCATCTCTGAGAGCGTGACGTTGCAGCCGAGTGCGGCGGCCTGGAGTGCGGCTTCGGGGCCGGCGAGTCCGCCGCCGATGATGTGGATCTTTTTCATCGAAGGTACTTCCCGCACCACGGACAATACTCAATCGAAATGGCAGACGAGCCGCCATCGTGAATGATCAGTCCGAAACCGCTTTTTGTTTTGGCCACCAATGCGTCCGGACAATCCCATGACGAGGAGTGCTGATCACAACTCCAATCAAGCTGCCGTTGCATCATCTCGCAGGAAGCTATCGCGGTCTCCATTGAATTACTCACTTCAATAGGATACTGGCCTATCGATGACGAGTGCATTGCGCTCGACCAGCAAGTGCGTGCAGTGCGTCGCCGGAGAGTCGCATGATGCGCCAACTGCTCAGCATGCGTGCGCCGATCTTTTCGTAGACGGCGATGGCTGGAGCGTTCCAGTCGAGGACATCCCACTCGAGGCGAGGGCAGCCTTCGTCGATGGCAATCTGGGCGAGGCGTGTGAGCAGGGCGCGGCCGATTCCCTTACCGCGCAACGATGGCGTGACGTAGAGGTCTTCCAGGCGGATGCCGTGGTGGCCGAGCCATGTGGAATAGCTGGTGAAGTAGAGCGCGAAGCCGGCGGGTGCGAGTGGGATTGCGGATGACTCGACGGGAGACTCGCTGTAGTCGGCGATGAGGGCGCGGAAGCGTGCGGGTGAGTCGAGTGGTGTGCCGTCGGGTGCGAGAGAGAAGCCGTCGCGGAGGAGGTCGGTCTCGGTGGCGATGACGGCAGAGGGCTCGCGTTCGTAGGTGGCGAGCTCGTGGATGAAGCGGAGCATGGTGGGGACGTCGGCGGGCGTGGCGGGGCGGATGTTGAGCATAGGGCGGAGATTAGAGAAAAAAATGGTCGCGATCAGTGGCCGCTGTCGGGTTGCGTGGTGGCGGGCTGTAGCTGGATCTCGAAGGTGTCAAGACTGCGATTAGTCGCGGCCCACCGGGCTTTGCGAACCTCGATGGTCGCGCCCTTCAGCGGGGCACGGTCGAGGTCGCGGATGTCATAGTACAGCCAGCCGGCGGAGGTGGAGTGCGGCGCAATGGTGGACGACTTGAAACCGAAGTCGTTGTCGTCTGCGACGATCTGGTTGTCGACGGGCTTGGCACGTTCGGTGACGGGCGGCAGACCTCCGGGGAGAGGAATTTTCTTGCCCTGGTTCTTGACGGAGGAGGTTCCACGCTCGAGCTCGTCCTGCGAGGCAGCGTTCTCAGTGACGTTGTTTGCGGCGAGTAAGAGAATGCGCGCGTCGTCAAGCGAGAGAGGCTGGGATGAATCATTGGTGACAATGATGCGGATGGGCACGAAGCCATGGCCGAGATAGTCGATTCGCGTCTTCGGCGCGGTCTCTTTGGTGTCGCCGGGGTCGGCAGCGATAGTGATCTGCTCGTGCGTGTCGTGTGCCGGGTATTGTGCGGCTGGCAGCGGCGGCGGGACCTTGCGGGGCTTGTCGGCGTGGGCGACGAACGGGAGCGCGAGGGCGACGGTAAAGACAAGCCGCGACTGAAAGGACATACAAGTGGATTATCCTCTGTGGGATGCGGCCCGAGCAAAGCGAATCTACCGAGGAGTGGAGATGATCGTGATTCGTGAGCGTGCGCGATGATGTGGCTGTATAGCGCGTTGCTGATGGCGGCGGTGGTGGTGAGCTTTCCGTGGTGGGTGATGCGGATGCTAACGACCGAACGCTATCGCGAGGGGCTACGCGAGCGGCTAGGCCAGGTGCCACAGCGGCTGCGCGAGGCAGTCGGGCCATATGCAGACCAGCGGAAGGTGCTGTGGGTGCACGCGGTGAGTGTGGGTGAGGTGCTGGCGGCTTCAAGGCTTGTGCCTGAGTTAGAAAATGCTTTGAGACGGCGCGGGGAACGCTGGCGCGTGGTGGTGTCGACCACGACGCGAACAGGACAGGCCCTGGCGAGGGAGCGGTTTGGCGCGGAGCGCGTCTTTTACTTTCCTTTGGATTTCGCGAAGCCGGTCCGAGCATGGATCAGTGCGCTGAATCCGGGAGCGCTGCTGCTAATGGAGAGTGAGCTATGGCCGCGGATGCTGCATGAATGCTTCCTCGCAGGGGTTCCGGTGATCGTGGCGAACGCACGCGTGAGCGACAGGTCGTTTGAGCGCGCGATGAAGCTACGGAGATGGTGGGCACCGGTGTTGCGGAAGGTGGACCTATGGCTGGCACAGAGCGACGAGGACGCTCGCAGGTTGAAGGCGATGGGAGTGGACGCGGAGAAGGTTCGGGCGATTGGGAATTTGAAGTACGACGTGCATGCGCCGAAGGAGAGCAAGGTCGCTGCGTTGATCAAGGAAGCGGCGGCAGGAAGGCCCATCGTGGTGGCGGGAAGCACGACGGAGGATGAGAGCGGAGTCCGCGCGAACTGGGAAGAGACTGCCGTTCTTCAAGGTTGGCGCGAGGGAACGGATCATGAGCCCATCAAGGCGTTGCTGGTGCTCGCGCCTCGGCACCCGGAACGTTTCAATGGGGTTGAGTCCGTGGTAATCGAATTTCGCTACGCGGTGGTGAGCAAGTGGCTCACGAACCAGGTCGTGCGAAACGGAACAGACCGGCCGCGTGAGATTGTCATACTCGATACGATCGGCGATCTCGCAGCGGTGTACGGAGTTGCGGATGTTGCCTTTGTTGGAGGGAGCCTTGTGAAGCGGGGCGGGCATAATCCGCTGGAACCCGCCCAGTTTGGTGTGCCGGTGGTGATGGGTCCGTCATATGAGAACTTTCGGGATATCGTCTCGTCGATGCAGAAGGTAAATGGGATTCGTATCGTGCAGAACGGCGATGAGCTCGAATCGGTACTGAAAGAGATGTTGGCGAACCCTAAGGTCGCGCGCGCCATGGGCGAGCGGGGACGCAGTGTGTTTGAGAAGCAGCACGGAGCGACGGGCCGCGCGATTGAGGCGATTCTCACGACGCTCCATGTGGAGACCAAGGCGTGAGTGCGCGAAGGTCGTGGGCGTTGCCGCTGATGCCGCTGTATCGAGTGGCGCTTGCGGTGAAGGAACGGCTGCGGGGCACGCCCAAGAGATTGCAATGGCCGGTGGTAAGTGTCGGGTCCGTCTCGGCTGGCGGCGCGGGAAAGACACCGGTGGTAATTGCTCTGGCGAAGATGCTGCATTCGCGCGGATGGAATGTGGACGTGCTTTCGCGTGGATATGGACGCACCGGTTATGGGGTGGAGTGGGTCGCGGCTCTGGGTGATCAGGCAGCGGAGCGATACGGCGATGAGCCGGTGGTCATTGCGCGCGCAACGGGTGTTCCGGTGTGGGTGAACGGAAACAGGTTTGAAGCAGGTCGCGCGGCGGAGAGTGGTGTGGCCAGCCGTGCGGGCGCTCCGAATGGGAACAATAACCATGAGAGTGCGGACACGGCGAACCATCCAGTCCCGCGTAAGGCTCGTGGCGTTCACCTGCTGGATGACGGATTCCAGCACCGGGGGCTGGCGCGGAATTTTGATGTAGTGCTGGTGACGGCAGAGGACTTGGACGATACGCTATTGCCCGCGGGTAATCTGCGCGAAGACTTCGAAGCACTGCAACGGGCTGATGCAGTGGTGGTTCGCGAGGATGAGCTCGAAGAGGTGAAGGGTCGCGCATGGCAGTTGATGCGCGAGGGTTCGCAGATGTGGGTGGTGCGGCGAAAGCTCGTCTTCCCTGCCCCGCTGTTCGTCTTTAGTGCAGGGCTGCGGCCTCTGGCGTTCTGTGCAATTGCGCGGCCGGAGGGGTTTCAGGCGATGCTGCGGGAGTCGGGTTGTGGTGTTGTCGATACCATCGCTTTTCCCGATCATCATTCATACGGGATGCGAGATATGGAACGCATCCTTGAGGTGGGGCGGCAGTTGAATGCGACGGGGTTCGTGACGACTGAAAAGGACGACGTGAAGCTGACTGCGACAATGCGCGAACGGCTCGAGATACTGGGGCCGCTGATGGTGGTGGGGCTCGAGGCAGAGTTTGAGGATGCGAACGCGGTGATGAGTGTGCTGGAGACGCGGCTGGGAGCGCAGACCGCGTGAAGCTATTGATCGTGCGAGTGGGAGCACTGGGAGATGTGCTGCATGCACTTCCAGCAGCCGCCGCGCTGCGGGCAGCGAGGCCCGATTGGACGATCGATTGGGTGGTGGACCCGCGGTGGTCTCCGCTGCTGGTGAACAGCGAGGGGTATGGCGAGATTGTGAACCGCGTGCACCTGGCGGAGACAAAGCTATGGAGTGCGGCGCCGTTCTCGTGGACGACGCTGCGGTCAGTGGCCAAGCTGCGGCGAGAACTGCGCGATGAGCGTTATGACGTCGTCGTGGACATGCAAGGCACGATGCGATCGGCGGTGATTGGTCGCTTCGCGAGAGCGCGTGAGTTTACCGGATATGAGAATCCGCGCGAGGCAGCGGCGACGCATCTCTATCGGAGCACGCGGCGAAGGATAGGCAGGCACGTCGTCGATCAGGGAGCGGCGCTGCTGGGTGCGGCGTGCAGCATTGCGCTAGAGCCGGCACCAGTGAAACTGCCGCATGAGTCGTGGGCAGATGACTGGGCCGCGGAGCTGGTGGGTGATCGCAAGGTGTGTGTGCTGGCAGCGTCGGCTGGATGGGGAGCGAAGCAGTGGCCGGCGGAACGTTATGGCCAGTTGGCGCGTGAAGTGCGCGCGATGGGATATGTGCCGCTGGTGAATGCGGCGAAGAAGGATGATGCGGTCGCGGCGAGCGTGGTGGCGGCGAGCGGCGGCGCAGCAGAGATGGTGGTGTGTAATGTCGCAGGGCTGATTGCCCTCGTGCGAAAGACATCTTTGCTTGTGGGCGGCGATTCCGGGCCGACACATCTTGCAGCAGCGCTGGAGATTCCTCTGGTGGCGCTGTATGGGCCGACAGATCCTGCAAGGAACGGCCCGTGGGGCTCGGGGCCGATGCGAGTGGTACGGGGAGCGGGTTCGGTCACTAGTCACAGGCGCGTGGCAGAGATTGACGCGGGACTGGCTCGCATCACGGTGGATGAGGTCATGCACGAGGTGAAGGAGTTGGTGGGTTCGCTATGAGTTTGTGGGTTTCGCATCTGCGAAGATGTAAAGATGGCGACGGAGCGGCGAGGATGGCAGAAGATTGCGCGGAGAGCGCGCGTTCCGCTGGGGTTTCTCGTAGCCGCAGTGTTTCTTATCTTTGCGGAGCCCACCTGGACAACACTGGCCTGGGGGCTGGTGTTGGTCATCCCCGGGCTGTGGCTGCGGGGATATGCTGCGGGTTATGTGAAGAAGAACGCCGAACTGACACGCACGGGGCCGTACGCATATACACGCAATCCGCTGTATCTGGGTTCTATCTCGATTGCGGCGGGCTTCGCGGTGGCCGCGGGTCGATGGTGGCTGGTGGTGCTGTTGGTCGCGATGTTCCTCGCGATCTATTTGCCAACGATTCTGTCCGAAGAGGAGTTTCTGCGCGAGACATTTCCCCAGTTTGAGGAGTATGCGCAACGCGTGCCCCGGCTATTTCCGCGGCTGACACCGGCGCGTTTCGCTGACACGGAACGTGGGATAGGCAGGTTCTCGCCGGAGCGATACCGTCATCACCGCGAGTACAATGCCAGCATTGGTGCGGCCGCACTGTACGTGGCACTCATCCTTCGCATGTGGCTGCATCGCGCGCATATCTAAAGGTTTAAGGGGAGACCGTAATTTGAAGGCCTGGATGTGCTCGGCTCTACGGACCGTCTCTGCGCTTGGCGTGACCCTGGCCCTGGGAGCCGTGGCATTTGCACAGGGAGCGATGCGAGCGCCCGTGCCGCAACGGCCGATTCCTCCTCTGCAGGCTCCGATTACGGGATTCGAGTTTCCACAACATCAGGTGCTGACGTTCACGGTGGACTGGCGCGTCTTCACGGCCGGCATCGCAGTGTTTCATCTGGACCAGGTCGGCGATGTGCTGAAGATTTCGGCGACGGCCGACACAATCGGTGCGATCAATATGCTGTTCCCCGTTGTGGACAGGTTCCAGTCGAGTTTCAATATGCAGACGGGATGCTCGAACGGGTTCAACAAGCAGACTCAGGAGGGGCGGCGGAAGGTGGCCAGCGAGTTGATGTTCGACTATGCCCACGGCAAGCAGTCGCAGAACGAGCGCAACCTGGTAAAGGGCACCGCAACACGTAAGGAGGCGAACGTTCCGGCATGTGTGACGGACTCGCTTTCGGCCATTTTCTATACGCAGTCGCAGCCGCTGAATGTTGGCCAGACGATCTACTTTCCGCTGGCAGATAGCATGCGGACGGTGACCGTCGGGATGAAGGTGGAATCGAAAGAGGAGATCAAGACACCCGCAGGGACCTTTCAGACCGTCAAAGTGCAAGCGACCGCCGATGAGGGCGTGGTGAAAAACCGGGGCCAGATCTGGATCTGGTACACGGATGACACGCGTCATCTGCCCGTACAGATGCAGGCGCGACTGTTCTGGGGGACAATTACATTCCACCTGCAGTCGATTGAACCGAAGTAGCGCGCCGAAGTTAAGGCGCAGAGATGAGACGAGAATGAGCGAGCAGAACGACGAGCTGCAGCGGCTGAAAGAGGAGTCGAACGCGTATCCACCAGAGGGGTTGGTGACCGTCGCGGAGCTGCCGGACCCAGCCAGCGCAAACATGGCACGCATGGTGCTGGATACAGCCGGAATTACTTCATTCCTGCAGGGAGAGAACGCGAACAATCTGATTCCCGGAGCGTTTTCTGCGCGGTTGCAGGTGCGTCCGGAGGACGAAGCAGCAGCGCGCGAAGTGCTGGCCTCGGCCGTGGAGGTCCCTGAGACGATGGAAGATGTAATCGCCGCGGAGAGCGCCACGGAGCCGAAGGGACGCTAGACCAGGCTGCACCAGAAATTGTGCAGAGTTGAACCGGGGGCATCGATACATGTAAGTTGGTCCTGCTGCCCGAAGGACCACCCCCTGGCAAAGGGGAGGATGTGGGATGGGCCGGTTTCGCGCGTCCAAACGAGAGTGGACAGCGGATGCAACCGCGATGATTCGCATGAAGGAAGGAAACGGATGAGAACTTGGAGAGAGATTTTGCTGACGGCAACGGCCGTCGTGGCGATCGGTGTTGCGGCCCCGGCGATTGCACAGAATGCAACGGTGCATGGAAAGGTGATCAACCCGGCCGGGCAACCCGTCACGGATGGCCACGTGAAGTTTACGAAGGACATTACCTTGCCCCCGAAGGAGCGGAAGTTTACCAACACCGTTCCGACCGACGCGCAGGGCAATTACAAGGCGGCGGACGTTGCACCTGGCGACTACATGGTGGTCGTAGAGGAACAGGGCAAGGACGTCGACTTCACCAGTGCGCCGGTCACACTCAAAGCCGGCGACGACAAGACGGTCGACTTCGATATGACGCGGGCTGAGTACATCAACGCCATGACGCCGGAGCAGAAGAAGGCACTGGAAGACTACAAGAAGAACAACGCGGCGGCGGCGGATGCGAACAAGAAGATCGCGAACCTGAATCAGACGCTCGCGAGCGTACGCGCGGACCTGAAGGCCGCGCAGCCGACGGCAGGTGACGTCAGCAAGGACGTCAGCGACATGAAGGCAGCTGTTGATGCGAAGCCGGATGAGAGCATCCTGTGGATCAGCTACGGCAACACGCTGGAGGCGCAGGGAGATCATCTCGCCAAGGCTGACAAGGACGCGCACAAGCCCGTATCCAGCGACGATGACGCGATGAAGAACTACAACGATGCCATCGACGCATATAAGAAGGGTGCGGATCTCAATGCGGCCTCGAAGAAGCCGGTGCCGGCTGACCAGGCGGCTGCCTGGAACGGCGCAGGCAACACACTTGCGAAGGAAGGTAAGCCGGTTGATGCCGCGGCAGCATTCGAGAATGCGGTGAAGGCCGAGCCGACAAACGCCGGCATGTTCTACGGCAATGAAGCGGCTGTGCTCTTCAACGCGGGCCAAAGCGATGCGGCTGCGGCTGCGGCGGATAAGGCGATCGCCGCGGACCCGAACCGTCCAGATCCTTACTTCATCAAGGGGCAGGCGCTGATTGCGAAGTCGACCTTCGATGCGAAGACGCAGAAGATCATTCCGCCTCCGGGATGCGTCGACGCTTACCAGAAGTATTTGCAGCTCGCTCCGGATGGACCGCACGCCGACGCGGTGAAGGAGGTTCTCACGAGCCTGGGTGAGAAGATCGACACCAGCTACAAAGCCGGCAAGAAGAAGTAGAACAAGTGAATGTGCCCCGGTCGAGCAAGCGCTCGGCCGGGGCTTTCGCTTTCTGTGAGGTGCATGTGAGCGAGCGGGTGCTGGAGTTCGATGAGGCGCTGGCCGAGGTGCTGCGGCACGCGGCTGCGGTCGCGAAGCCGGCGCGAGAGCGCGAGCCGATTGCATTGAAGGATGCGGCGGGGCGCGTGCTCGCGGAGCCAGTGCGGGCTGAGCGGGATCAGCCTCCGTTTGCGCGATCGACGCGCGATGGATTTGCGGTTCGAAGCGTTGATATCTCGGAAGAGCAGCCGCTGCGGATCATTGGGTCAGTGCGAGCGGGTGAGGTGTGGCGAGGGCCGAGGGTCAGCGATTGCGAAGCCGTCGAAATAATGACCGGCGCTCCAGTGCCGGAGGGCGCAGACACGGTGCTGATGGTGGAGCATGCGGAGGTGGGTACGGATGCACTTCTCCGTGTCCGCCCAGGGCGCACACTGCAACCGGGTGAGAATGTGGTGCCGCAGGGAGCTGAGGCGCGCGCGCATTCCGAGGTGATTCCTGGGGGCCGACGCGTTGGTCCGGCGGAGATTGCGCTGGCTGCAAGTTGCGGATATGCGCGGCTCGACGTACTTGAGCAGATGAAAGTGGCAATCGTCGCAACCGGTGATGAACTGGTGAAGCTCGATGTGAAGCCGGAACCGTGGCAGATCTACAACTCAAACAGCTACGCGCTGGCTGCAATGGTTGCGGGCGAGGGAGGGTTTGGGGGGAAGCTGGAGATTGCACGGGACACGTTGGAGGAGTTGCGCGAGCGGGTCGCGCAGGCGAGCATGTGGGATCTTGTGCTGCTTTCGGGCGGCGTGTCGATGGGCAAATACGATTTAGTGGAACGGGTGCTCGCAGAGTATGGTGCAGAGTTCTTCTTTACAGGCGCAATGATTCAACCGGGCAAGCCGGTGGTGTTCGGTCGAATGCCAAAGCACGGCAGTCCCGGATACAAGCACGAAGGCAACTGGACAGGAGAGTGGGTCTACTTCTTCGGTCTTCCTGGAAATCCGATCTCAACGGAGGTTTGCTTCAGGCTCTTTGTTGCGCCGATGCTCCGTGCACTCGCGGGACAGACAGAGATTGCTCCGCGCTTTGTCGAGGCGAGACTGGCCGAGGATGTGAAGGGCGGTGCGCGGGTGACGAGGTTTCTACCGGCCGTCGCCGAGAGCGACTGGAAGCATGTGACGGTTCGTGTCGTGCCGTGGCAGGGGTCGGGCGACCTCGCGGCGAACGCGCGGGCGAACGGATTTGTAGTCCTGCCGAGTGGCGTCGAGAAATTCGTCGCGGGTGAGAGTGTGCGGGTGCTGCTGCGGTAGCATCGGTGAGATGAGCGACAAGCTTTCACACTTTGACGAAGCAGGCCGGGCGCAGATGGTCGATGTGAGCGCGAAGGCGGAGACGTGGCGTGAAGCTGTGGCAAGTGCTTTCGTTGAGTTGAATGAGGCAGTGCTGGCGGCGCTGCCGAAGAATCCCAAGGGCAATCCGCTGGAGGTCGCGCGGTTTGCCGGAATTCAGGCGGCAAAGAAAACCAGTGAACTGATTCCAATGTGCCACCCGTTGCCGCTGAGCTTCGTCGATGTCAGCGCGGAGGTTGTGGCGGGCGGTGTTGAGATTCGCGCTACAGCGGCGACCGTTGCAGGAACCGGTGTCGAGATGGAGGCCATGACAGCGGCGGCGGTTGCCGCGCTGACGGTTTATGACATGACCAAGGCGCTCGACAAGGGCATTCGCATTCGCGAGGTCGTGCTCGAATCGAAGAGTGGTGGCAAGAGCGGCGATTACAAGCGCGTGCGCTAAGCGGGATAGGCGAGCGCAACGGCGAAGCGGTGGCCGGCATCCTCAAACCATTGCGGCCCGCTGTAGCCGGACTCGTGCAGTAGCTCGCACAGACCGCGCTCAGTGAACTTGTAGCTGTTCTCGGTGTGAATGCTTTCGCCTGGAGTGAAGGTGATGCGCTGGCCATCGATGGTGACGGTCTGGGCGACTGTGCTCTCGAGATGCATCTCGATGCGGCTGTCCTGCTGATTCCAGCAGGCGCGGTGGCGGAAGGCATCGAGGTTGAAGTCGGCGCCTAGTTCGCGGTTGAGGCGCACGAGGATGTTCTTATTGAAGGCGGCAGTGACACCGGCAGCGTCGTCGTAAGCGGCGATGAGTTGCTCGACGGTCTTATTGTTGTTGGGCGCGAGGTCGACGCCGAGCAGGATGGCGTCGGGACATTTCTTCACTTGCTTGCGAAGCTTGCGCAGTATCGAGCGCGCGTCCTCGGGGCCGAAGTTGCCGATGCTGGACCCGATATAGAGCGCCAGGATGCTGCCGTCGTCAGGGCGCTCGATGGTGTAACCGTTGGTGATGTAGTTGGCGATCTGCGGCCGGACAACGAGCCCTGGGATCTCCATCGGCAAGGTGTTTGCGGCCTGCTCCAGCGCCGAGGCGCTTACATCGATGGGCTGATAGAGGAGCCTGGGTTGACGGCGCGCAGCGGCGGCGAGAAGCAGGCCGGTCTTCGATGCAGTTCCGGAGCCAAGCTCTGCGATGGTGAGCGGGTGACCCACGCAGTTGATGATCTCCTCAGCGCGTTCGGCGAAGATGGAGCGTTCGGCGCGCGTGAGATAGTACTCGGGTAGTTCAGTAATCCTCTCAAAGAGCGCTGACCCGGCCTCGTCGTAGAAGAGCCAGGGCGAGAGGGTCTTCGGAGTAGAAGAGAGGCCAGCCAAGGCCTCGGTCAGCACGGCTTCGCGCAGAGAATCAACGGTTTCAATCATCGGGAGTGACTCTGCGCTTTCATCGGATTGGCTTCCGGAGTCTACTGCGGCTTGCATGATAGAAAGTGTTGGATGCAGGAAATAGGCTCGGGTTCCGTCAATTTGATTGCTCTTCACGTGAGTGATGTTTCGAAAAGGCTCCAAGGTCAGCTAATAGTTATTTAGAATGTATTCGCAATTGCTTCATATTTTCTCTCAGCGTTCCACGAAAGGATCGTAATGAACCCGAATAAAGCACTCTGGGAAAAGGGGGACTTTACGCGCATTGCCGAGAGCATGAGGGAGAGCGGAGAAGCACTGGTCACGAATTTTGGGATCACCCCAGGCATGAAGGTTTTGGATCTTGGGTGCGGAGACGGAACAACCGCTCTGCCCGAAGCGAAACTTGGCGCGGACGTCACGGGTGTCGATATTTCTTCCAACCTCGTTGAGGCCGGGAACCGGCGTGCGAAGGAACAGGGACTGACAAACTGCAGGTTTCAGGAGGGGGATGCCTGCAGCCTGCAAGACCTGCAGGATGATTCGTTTGACCTGACTGTGAGCATCTTTGGAGCGATGTTTGCGCCCAAGCCCTTCGACGTGGCCAAGGAGATGGTGAGGGTGACCCGACCGGGAGGCCGCATCATCATGGGGAACTGGATTCCGGGCGATCCGACGCTGGTCGCGCAGATCCTGAAGATCAGCTCCGCCTACTCTCCCCCTCCGCCGGAGGGTTTCATCAGCCCCATGAAGTGGGGAGTTGAGAGCGACATTGTCGATCGGTTTGTCGCGGCAGGTGTTCCGAAGGAGAACATCTCCTTTGTTCGAGACACGTTTACCTTCAGCTACCCTGCAGGACCAGCCGCGCTGGTTGATGCATTCAGGAACTATTACGGCCCGACTATGAATGCGTACGAGGCTGCTGAGAAGGATGGGAAAGCAGCAGAGCTGCACAAGGAGTTGAATGAGCTCTTCGCCGAAAAGAACGAGAGCCCAGATAGGAATATCGCGTCCATCCCCGCAACCTTCATGCGGGTTACGGTGACCGTTTGAGCTAAGGCTGTTGTTGAGCGATGTTGTTCGGTTTAGCTCGCGCCGTCGCGAGCCAGGCGCAGACCGGTGAACTGCCAGCGCGTGGCGGGATGGAAGAAGTTGCGATAGGTGGCGCGGATGTGTGACGCGGGCGTCACGCACGAACCTCCGCGCAGAACCATCTGTGAGCTCATGAACTTGCCGTTGTACTCGCCGAGCGCACCTGGCAGCGGCTTGTAGCCGGGATAACCGGTATACGGGGAAGCCGTCCATCCCCACACATCGCCGTAGAGCTGCTGCGGCTGGTGGCGGTCTTCGAGCGCGACCGGAGGCAGCGGATGAAGCGCGCCGGATTCGAGCAGCGTTCCTTCGACAGGATGCTGCGAGGCGACATATTCCCACTCAAACTCCGTGGGCAGGCGCGCACTGCTCCAGCGAGCAAAGGCGTCAGCTTCAAAGAAGCTGATGTGACAGACCGGTGTCTCGGAGAGTTGCTCTAGCGGACGCGTGCCGTCCAGAGTGAAGATGCTCCAGCCGGATCGTGTCGCGGGATCGCGCTGCCAATAGAGGGGAGCCGTCCATCCCTGGGCGCGCATGGTGTCCCAGCCTTCGGAGAGCCACAGTTCGGGGCGAGAATAGCCATCTTCATCGATGAAGGCGAGGTACTCGGCACAGGTGATAAGGCGGGCGCCGAGGCGGAACGGAGCGAGATAGACAAGATGACGCGGTGTCTCGTTGTCGAAGGCGAAGCTTTCGATCGCATTGGGGTCCGGCGTAATGCCAATGCCGACCAATCCCGGCGCGGATGGCGCGAAGCTCAACCATTCGAGCGGTGGAGCGATGGTCTCCGGTGCGGGCTCGAAGATGCGCTCATGGTAGGCGGGCCGGAGGGGATTCGTGAAGAAGGCATTCTTGATGTCGGTCAGTGCGAGTTCGAGGTGCTGCTGCTCGTGCTCGAGGCCAAGCGTGATGCGGCGCATCGCCTCGTCCTCGGTGCCCTGTTCGAGCAGGCGCGAAATGCCGGCGTCGACATGTTCACGATAGGCGAGGATCTGGTCGAGTGACGGACGCGAGAAACTGGATCGCAGCTTCTTCTCCGGCATCTCGCCGAGCGCCTTGTAGTAGCTGTTGAAGAGCCAGCGAAAGTCGGGATGGAAGGGCTGATACGCAGCCACGAACTCATTGAGGATGAAGGTCTCGAAGAACCATGAAGTGTGCGCGAGGTGCCACTTGATCGGCGAGGCCTCCGGACACGACTGCACCATCATGTCCTCCGGCGTCAGCGGACCACAGAATTGCATAGTCGCGGAGCGTACTGCGCGGAAGCGGGCGAGCAACGTGGGGGAGGAAGACTGCTGGATCAACATGACGGCGTTTTCTCCTGCTATCCGATGCTCGAGTCGATGCTGTCGTTGCTCGGAATGTCACGATCGACCGTGCAGGATAAGGCAGAGTGTACGCCCGAGAGATGCCAGAAAATGTCAGGAGATTCAATCCTGAGACGGCCACCTTGAAGCAATCTCTCTACGCGTGCCCGTTGAGCAGACGCGCCAGCACAAACGCTGCTCCGGCCGCGAGGCCTCCGATGAGCATGGTCTGGATACCACTGCGAATAACCGGTGAACCGAGGAGGCGACCCTTCAATCCGCCGAAGATCAGCAGTGCAATCAACGTGATGATGATGGAAATGCGCAACGCGTCTCCCATAACGTGGCTAAGCAGATACGGCGCGAGCGGGACGGCGCCGCCGACAACGTAGGAGAAGGCAATCGTAATTGCGGAGCGGAGCGCGCGACCTGGAGCAGGTTCATCGAGGCCCAACTCGAAGCGCATCATGAAGTCGACATAGGCGGGCGGGTTGGCCTGCAGAGAGCGCAGCACGGGCGTCGCGGCGTCGCGCGAGACTCCATAGGCCGAGAAGATCTCGTATATCTCCTCTTCTTCGTCCTTCGGGCGCTCGACAACCTCCATCTCCTCGCGGCGACGCTCCGAGGCGTAATGCTCAGAGTCTCCTCGGGAGGCGAGGTATCCGCCCAGTCCCATGGCGATGGAACCGGCTGCGATCTCGGCCATCCCGGCCAGTAGGACGAGCCGCGTCGCTCCAACGGCACCAGCCAGCCCGGCGGCCAGCGCGAACGGGACGGTCAGGCCATCCGAGAGGCCGATGACAACATCGCGCACGGTGTCAGAGGACCGAAAATGCTGCTCATGATGCCTGGTATGGTGCACGGGGGGATGCAGATGCATGTCTGGCATAGGCCGAGTGTAAGGCACTATAGGGAAAGAGCTTCGATGGACAGATTTTGTGACATGCGGGTGCGTCTTCCCTGCCCGTTGCCCGTCTTAATTCCTAAGTAACCGACGAGAAAAGAGGATCAGCAGATGAAACGGCAGCGGAAGTGGGCAGCAGCAGTCGCGTTGGCGTTGCTGATGCCGCTAAGTGCCGTGCGCGCAAGGGCGCAGGATTCCTCCGGGCAGGGTACGGGACGCGGACAGTTTGCCGGAATGCAGCGCATCGGCGGAACGATCATGGCGATCGCCGGACCGCAGGTGACGATCAAGACTGTGGATGGCGTGGCCTACCAGGTGGTGACCACCGACAATACCCGCGTGATGCGCGGGCGCGGCAACCCGGCCAAACTCGCCGACCTGAAGGTAGGCGACGGGCTGATGGCCATGGGCAACATGGATGCGCCAAACAAGACGATTCATGCAGCCATGCTGATTTCGATGGACGCCGACCAGATGAAGAAGATGGAGGACGCGCAGAAGGAGCAGCTCGCGAACCTCGGCAAGACGATGATCGCAGGCCGCGTGACCGCGATCGACATAGATAATGTCACGATGACGGTGGAGCGACCGGACGGAGTGTCGCAGACGATCGGATTTGACGAGAACACATCGTTTCGCCGCGGGCGCATGACGACGACCGCGTCTGGAGCTCAAGGGGTCGGGGAGGCAGCAGGATCAGTAACTCCCACGGGCGAGAGCATCACGCTGGCGGATATCAAGGTTGGGGACCGGATCACGGGACCAGGTGAAGTAAAGAGTGGCCGCTTCGTGGCCAAGGAGCTGATGGTGATGGCTCCAGGCAACGGCCGGCGTCGCTCTACTGACACGAAAGAAGGTTCAGAGACCGGAACATCGGGTACGGGAACTACCGGCGACGAGAAGCCGCAGTCTGTAGCGCAATCGCCGAAGTAGACCTGAAGATAACGGCGGCTGCCAGGCGCGAGTCGCTCACGTGGTGGATAGGTGCATTCCGCACATTTTGGGAGGAGGTTTTGGTGAGGCTCTGGGGTCGCAGGTCGAGTTGGATTGTATACATGGTTGTATGCATAACGGGTTTAGTCCCGTTAGGGGCGCAGACGCCTACGCCTGCGGCGACGCAGACGGGTACACCATCCGCACCCGCGGCCCAACCGGCGCAACCTGCCCCTGAATCCGCGGCGCCATCGGCCTCCAGTTCACAAGCCTCGACATCGCCTTCTGCGCCGCAGGGAGGTACGATTCGCGGAACCATTATTGCCGGCACGGTTGGCAAAGCGGGCGGAATCCCGCTGCCGGGTGTTGCAGTGACGGCGACCAATACGCTCACGGGTAAGAAGTACGCCGCGGCCACTGGCATCGATGGCACGTACGCCATGACGATTCCCCGCAATGGTCGTTACGTCGTGCGTGCAGAGCTCGCGGGCTTCGCACCCGCCACGCAGGAGGTGGTGCTCAACGCCAGTCAAGCATTGGCCGGTATCACGCTGGTGCAGACCTCAAACTTTGGGATGCAGCTCGCGAGCCGCGTTGCGGCAGCCGAGGCGCGACAGGAGGCGGCGACAAACGGTACCGCTTTGGGCCGCGGCACACAGAACCTGAGCCTCAACGCTGGCAACACAGATGTCACCGATGCAAGCGCCGCGAACGGTAACAGCGACGTCGCCATGCCAACGCTGGGCGGGGTTGGACAGTCGGGCGGCGACGAAGCGGCTCAGGGCGGCGAAT
>Ga0206804_10209_pt1 | contig 16732 bp, 14 predicted proteins | sample Alteio_BWOrgCont_62_FD_152888 | JGI IMG/M metagenome (GOLD analysis project Ga0206804, IMG submission 152888) | Enriched cells from forest soil in Barre Woods Harvard Forest LTER site, Petersham, Massachusetts, United States -... | ecosystem: Environmental > Terrestrial > Soil > Temperate forest >... | reverse complement strand
GTATGCGCGAGCGGTGGTTCGACCAATGCGGTGTTGCACCTGATAGCTATCGCGAAGGAACGCGACATTGCGCTGACTGTGGATGACTTCGACAGGATCAGCGAGAAGACTCCGTTCATCTGCGACCTTCAGCCGGGCGGGAAATATGTTGCCAAGGACTACCAGGATGCAGGTGGGTCGCGCGTGCTGGCGAAGCGGCTGCTCGACAAAGGGCTGCTGCACGGCAATACGCCGACGGTGACGGGCAAGACTATTCGCGAAGAGGCGGCAGCTGCGAACGAGACGCCTGAACAGCCGGTGATCCATGAATGGACTTCACCGCTCAAACCGACCGGTGGGCTCGTCATCCTCAAGGGAAATCTCGCTCCCGAGGGCTGCGTGGTGAAGGTCGCAGGGCATGAGCGCATTCATCACACCGGCACGGCGCGCGTGTTCGACAGCGAAGATGCATGCTTCCACGCGGTCGAAAGCGGAAAGATTAATCCAGACGATGTGCTTGTGATTCGCTACGAAGGGCCGCGCGGCGGGCCGGGCATGCGCGAGATGCTGGCAGTGACGGCGGCAATCAAGGGCATTCCGGAGCTGTCGAAAACTGTTGCTCTATTAACCGATGGGCGCTTCAGCGGAGCGACGCATGGGCTGATGGCCGGACACGTTGCACCGGAAGCACAGCTTGGTGGACCGATTGCTGCGGTGCGAGAGGGCGACACAATTACGTTCGATATCCCGGGACGCAAGCTGACGTTGAACATCAGCGACGAAGAGATGAAAGCGCGGCTGAAGAATTTCAAGGCGCCGGAGCCAAGGTACAAGCGTGGCGTGTTTGCGAAGTATGCGAATAGTGTGAGCGGAGCGAGTCAGGGAGCGGTGACGACTTAACTGCGGCGTGAGGAGCAAACGATGGCACAAAACTCGAAGCAGACGAATGAGCACCCAACACTGACCGGCTCAGAAATCCTCTGGGCCACACTCGCCGGCGAAGGCGTGACCACGGTCTTCGGCTATCCCGGAGGAGCGATTTTGCCGGTATACGACGCGCTGCGGAAGTTTCCGACCATCCACCACGTGCTGGTGCGGCATGAGCAGGGCGCGGCGCACATGGCGGACGGCTACGCACGCGCGGCAGGCAAAGTAGGTGTATGCATGGCGACCAGCGGGCCGGGCGCGACGAACCTTGTCACAGGCCTTGCGACAGCGATGCTTGACAGCATTCCGATCGTCGCGATTACGGGACAGGTTTCGAGCAAGGTGCTGGGCACAGACGCATTCCAGGAAGTCGACATCACGGGCATCACACTGCCGATTACGAAGCACAATTTTCTCGTCACGCGGGCGGAGGAGATTGCGCCAGCGGTGCGCGAGGCGATCCAGATTGCGACCAGCGGACGGCCGGGGCCGGTGCTGGTGGACATTACAAAGGATGCGCAGCAGGCCTCTGCAGTTTTTGATTTTGAGTCCGCAAAGCCGAAGCCGTATCGTCCGCACCCGATGCTGCGGGCGGAGTCGCACTCGATGCGCGAGGCGGTGGAGCTGATTCGCGCGTCGAAGAAGGCGGTGATTCTGGCCGGGCACGGCATCGTCGAAAGCGGCGCCGAGCGTGAGGTGCTGGAGTTCGCCGAGCGCATGCAGATTCCGATTGCGAGCACGCTGCTGGGGCTGGGCGCGGTGCCGGCGGCGCATCCGCTCTCGCTGGGCATGATGGGTATGCATGGCGAAAGCTGGGTGAACAATGCGATCCAGCAGGCTGACCTGCTGCTGGCGTTCGGCATGCGGTTTGACGATCGCGTGACGGGCAACCTGGCGAAGTACTCGCAGAAGTCGAAGAAGATCCATGTGGAGATCGATCCGAGCGAGATCAACAAGAATGTGCGCGTGGATGTGGCGTTGATTGGCGACCTGAAGAAAGTGCTGCAGGTGTTGTTGCCTCTGCTTGCATCGCAAAAGCAGGTCCTCTCCGGGGATGACAACAAGAAAAGCAATGCCAACAGCCGTACCGCGTGGCTGAAGGAGATCAACTCCAGCAAGGGCACCGCGGCGGTGCGCGACATCATCAACCTGCCGGACAATGGGCACCTGTATGCGGCGCACGTGATTCACGATATCTGGCGCGAGGCGCAGGCGGCCGGGCGCGAGCAGGAGACAATCATCGTCACCGATGTGGGGCAGCATCAGATGTGGGAGGCGCAATACTTCAAGCACGAGGCGCCACGCAGCCTGGTAACCAGCGGCGGTCTCGGGACGATGGGCTTTGCGCTGCCTGCAGCTATCGGTGCGAAGTTTGCCTGCCCCGAGAAAGACGTCTGGGTGATTGCCGGCGACGGCGGCTTCCAGATGACGGCCGCGGAGCTCTCGACCATCGTGCAGGAGAAGCTGGCGATCAATGTTGCGGTGATCAACAACGGTTTCCTGGGCATGGTGCGGCAGTGGCAAGAGACGTTCTACGACAAGAACTACTCAGCGTCGCCGATTCTGTCTCCGGACTTTGTGATGTTGGCCAATGCGCACGGCATCGCCGCGGCGAATGTGACGAAACGCGCTGAAGTGACTCCGACGGTGACGAAGGCGCGGACCAGCGGTAAGGCTTTCCTGATTAATTTCGCTGTAGAGAAAGAAGATGGCGTGTACCCGATGATTGCTCCGGGAGCGGCGCTGCATGAGATGGTGCGGCGTCCGCAGAAAGACCCGTTGCTGGAGACCGCGGAGGACGAATAGATGCTACGAGGTTGGCTCATGATCGCCGCCATTGCCGTTGCGTGCGCCACAGCAGGATGCAAATCTGCGTCTGCGCCGGCTGCGGCGCCGGTGCAGCCGGCAGCAGCGGTTGAATATCCCGCGCGACCGAGCGTAGCGGCACCGGCGTTCAAAGTCTTCCACCACGATGCGAGCTCGATCACGCTGGTGACCAAGGAGAATGCGACGGATGTGGAGATTGAGAGCCTGATCTGGGAGCTGCGCGATGCGGCGCACGCGCGCACTTTCAACAAGCTGAAGATCGACCAAAAGTGGGTGGACGCGCGCGACCCTATGATGTGGTTCCACGTCTATCGCGGATCCAGATGCGCGAGCGAGAAGTATGCCGGCGGGATACCGCCGTGCGGTGGCAATTACCACGCGGCGGGCGACTACACACTGGGTGGATTTACAAACCGCGACCGTGATGATGGAGTATTGCTGCAGGGCGAAGACCGGCAGACGCAGCTGTGGAATCCCGATGCTCCAGCGAGCGCAAACGCAGGGCAGAACAAACAAGAGGCCACGCGATGAATCCAGTCTGGGTGGAGCGGTTTGAGGGACGGCGGCCGCAGGCGATGCTGCAGTTGACGACCGAGCGGCTGCTGCTGCGACCGTGGCAGAAGCGCGATCGCGATCCATTCGCGGCGATGAACGCCGACCGGCAGGTGATGGAGTTTTTTGTGGGGTCGATGACGCGGCGGCAGAGCGATGATGCGGTGGACCGCTACCTGGCTGCATTTGAGCAGGACGGCTTCAGCTTCCTGGTGGCGGAGCTGCGCGAGACCGGCGCATTTGCAGGAGTGATTGGGCTGCAAGTGATGCGCGACGTAGTTCCCAACTTGCAGCAGCCGGCGGTTGAGGTGGGATGGCGGCTGGCGCTTGAGCACCAAGGCAAAGGCCTGGCCACCGAAGGCGGAAAGGCGATCATCAATCTCGCCTTCAACCATTTTTTTCTGGATGAAGTCGTCGCAATCACTGCGGTTGCGAACACAGCTTCACGGCACGTAATGGAAAAGCTGGGCATGAAGCATCGCGCGGAGCTGGACTTCGACCATCCGCGCATGCCGATAAACCATTTGTATGCGCGGCACACGCTGTACGAGTTGTGCAATCCCAAGCCGCACCAGCCGCCGGTGATGCCCATACATGCACGCGAAGTGCCGATAAAGGAAACGAGGTAAGAGAATGCTGCATACGTTTGTCGCACTCGTACAAGACAGGCCCGGCGTACTGACGCGAGTGGCGTCGCTGTTCCGGCGCTTGAACATCAACATTGTTTCGCTCACCGTGGGCGAGAGCGAACAGGCGGACACCTCGCGCATGACGATCGTGTGCGACGCGCACGAGCATGCGGCGCACAGGATTCGCGCATCGCTGTACAAGCTGGAGACGACGGTGCATGTGGACGAGGTGAACCGCTCCGAGGCCGTGGTGCGCGAGTTGTGCCTGATCAAGGTGGCAGCTGGACCAAATGCGCCGCACGGGCTGCACTCGCGGTCGCAGATTTTCGAGCTGGCACAGGTGTTTCGTGCGCGCGTGGTGGACCTCGCGCCGGAATCGATCATGCTGGAGATGACCGGGTCGGCGAGCAAGATCGAAGGTCTGGTACAGGTGCTGCGCGAGACCGGCTACGAGATCCTGGAGATATCGCGCACGGGCCGGATGGCCATGCGCCGCGGACACCATACGACGCGTGTGCTAAAGGCGCTGGGAACCAAGGCGCCGGGCGAAGCCGATGAAGTGGAGCTCGATGTAGAGGCGGCGTCCGAGGATGACAAGCTACCCAGCGAGTTTGAGGGCGACGACGCGTGAGCGAGAGCGCGAACATTCCGACGCGCCGATTCAACATCGCCGCGAACATGCTTAAACTTCACATAAACTTATAAGAGCTAACCCAAAGGACAAGAACATGGCAAAGACATATCACGACCAAGACGCGGACCTTTCTCTCATCCAGGCGAAGAAGGTCGCCATCATCGGCTACGGCTCGCAGGGACACGCCCATGCGCTCAACCTGAAGGACTCCGGCGTGCAGGTAAAGGTGGGGCTCCGGCCAGGCTCGGCGAATGCCAAGAAGGCAGAGTTGGCTGGGCTCGAAGTAGTCTCCGTTGCGGACGCGTCGCAGTGGGCCGACACGATCATGGTGCTGGTTCCGGATCAGACCGCAGCCAAGGTCTACAAAGAGATTGAACCGGGGCTGGCAAGCAAGGGCTCCGATGGCGAGCCGAAGACGCTGATGTTCGCGCATGGCTTCAACATCCGCTTCCGCACAATCAACCCTCCGGCGACGGTGGATGTGTCATTGGTGGCGCCGAAATCTCCAGGGCATCGCGTGCGAGAGGTGTTTACCGAAGGCGGCGGCGTGCCTGCACTGGTCGCGGTGGAGCAGGACTCGAGCGGCAAGGCGCTGAAGAATGCGCTGAGCTACGCCAAAGGAATCGGCAGCACACGCGCGGGCGTGCTGGAGACGACCTTCACCGAAGAGACCGAGACCGATCTCTTCGGCGAGCAGGCAGTGTTGTGCGGCGGAACAGCAGCGCTGGTAAAGTGCGGCTTCGAGGTGTTGACCGAAGCAGGCTACCAGCCGGAGCTCGCGTACTTTGAGGTGCTGCACGAGCTGAAGCTGATTGTCGACCTGATGTATCGCGGAGGGCTGGAGTACATGCGGCACTCGATCTCCGACACTGCGGAGTGGGGCGACTACGTTGCCGGGCCGCGGATTGTCACCGCCGACACCAAGAAGGCGATGCAGGGTCTGCTCGCGGACATTCAGTCGGGCGCGTTTGCAAAACGCTTCATCGACGACCAAAACAGCGGGCGCAAGGAGTTTGAGGCCTTCCGTGTGAAGGACCGTAATCATCCCATCGAAATCGTTGGCGCGGAACTGCGGGCGGCGATGCCTTTTCTGGATCCGGTGAAGGTGGAGAATGGCGCGGTGGTGAAGGCGTAGTTCCCTGTTGAGTTGTTGCCGCGAAACCCACGCTTCAGTCCGAGCGTGGGTTTTGTGCTTTCAGCGACCGCGCATCACCTGTTCGGTCACCCAGTCGGTCCAGATGGCTTCGTCGCCGGGACAAGCGAGCGCAGCGCCATCGAGGATCGCGGCAACGAAATTTTCAATCGCAGGCAGGTGGGTGTTGGCGGCGGTGGGCAGGCTCTCAACTCCTTGCGGCGTGTGGATGTCGGGGCCATTCAGCGGCGTGAGGTCAAGCGCACCTTCAGTACCGATGACGCGGAACTCGTCGCGCGCCACCCGCGAGTTCCAGCGCGCGTCGACGACAGCGTGAACTCCGCCGGCATAGCCGATCAGAACAGTCGCGGAGTCTTCTACCTTCAAATCGTGCAGCGCGTTGGAGCGCAGGCCGGTAGCGCGCTCGGGCTTGCCGAAGAGAAAGTTCGCCGCGTCGATGCGATGGCTGGCAACGTCATAGAGCGGGCCGCCGCCCGCGAGTGCGGGGTCGCGCAGCCAGCCACGTTCTTCGCTCTCCAGCCAGCCGTGGTAGATGCCCTCGGCAAAGAGCGGCTGACCGATGGCGCCGGCGGCGATGAGTTCTTTCGCCCGGCGAAGCTTGGGGTAGAGACGGCGGTAGTAGGAAACGCCGAAGAGAGTGCCGGACGCGTTGGCGGCTTCCACGATGCTTGCGGCTTCCGCGTAGTTCATGGCGACGGGCTTTTCGCAGAGCACATGCTTGCCAGCGCGCAGCGCAGCGATGGCTTGCGAGGCGTGGAAGACCACCGGCGAGGCAATGTAGACAGCGTCGATCTTTTGGTCACTGGCCAGCGCGGCTTCCAGCGTGGGCCAGGCATGGGTGCCGGGATAGGCTTCAGCTTTGTGAGGGTCACGCGTGACGAAGCCGGTGAGTTCGCTGCGCGGGTCAGTCAGGATGGCCGGGATGACGCGCTTGCGGGCGATGTCGCCGATTCCGATGAGAAGCCAGTGGATGGGCATGCACATCAGAATAGCCTGCCGTAGAATGGCCGCATGAAAAAGCTATTGCTTGCCGTAGTGCTTGGGACTTCGACGATGCTGATGGCACAGGCACCAGCCGCAGCGCCGGCAGATCCTCTGGCGCCGCTCGATTTCCTCCTGGGAACCTGGACCGCAATTAGCAATGCGCCGGCTGGATCTGCCGGGGCAGCAGTGGCGGGGACCTATACCTTCCGGCGCGACGTTGGAGGCCACGCGCTGGTCCGTACCAGCTCATCGGATACCTGCAAGGGGCCAAAGGACTTCGATTGTGACCACCATGACCAGTTCACGGTTTTCGCGGACGCCAATGCCCTGGCTATCCATAAGACTTCTCTGCTGGGGCTTTATCTCGATAGCGAAGGCCACGTGATTTACTATTCAGCCGCGACACCCGATCCACAGACGGTAATTTTCAATTCGCAGAGCCCGCCTAATGCACCGAAATTCCGACTGACCTATCACCTTGAGGGTTCGGGTCCAAAGGCCGTAATGAGTGGCAAATTCCAGATGGCCGCGCCCGGTTCTGACGACTATCACTCCTACCTGGAGTGGTCGGGGACGAGGCTTAAATAATCCCGGCAGCAAAAGAAATCGTCTCCCGTGAGGAGACGATTTCTACAGCTTTGTCACATCCTAAGCACAGCTTTTAGGTAGTGATAATCTCCACGCCACGCCAGAAGGCAACATGATGCTTGACGGTGCGCGCGGCGGGCTTAGGGTCGGGGTAGTACCAGGCGGCGTCGGGGTTCTCCTGGCCGTCGACGAGAACCGTATAGTAGCGGGCGCGGCCCTTAGAGGGACAGTTGGAGCTGGTCGAACTGGGCTTGAGAAATGACCTGTTTACAGCATCTTCGGGGAAGTAGATATTGCCTTCGACGGTTTTGACCTTTTCGCTCTCAGCGATCGTCTGTCCATTCCAAATTGCCTTGGCCATACATTCCATCCAATCGTTTCAATGAGATACAGCGGGTTGGCTTGCGCCTGCCCGTGCCGCGGCCCCACTCCGCGAACCCAGAATGATAATACCATGATTCTATTGGAAATGGAAAGGGGTAGGCCATGAAATATGGAAGTGCATAGGTTTTTCAAGGGTTGGAGGTGATTGAGGAGCTAGTGCATTTCCGAAGGTGCCGGCGTTCCATCAGACCATTTGCCGACCATGACCATGAAGATCGTCACGCGCTCTTCGGGGTCATTGGCGGCTATCACCGGTGAGCCCGGCAGGTTAGCACCCCAGCTCTTCGCGACATCGCCGGGGGCAAAAAACATCAGGTGTGGATGCCAGGCCTTGTCGGTGTCATTGAGGTACTGCTGCTTCGACATCATGTAGACCATCGATCCGGGCTCGAGCGCGGGCAGTTGATTCTTGCCGAGTGCCGATATCGTCGTCTGAACGATCTCTGCCTTCGATTTTCCGGCGAGCGCGAGTTTGGTCCGCATCAAAAAAATCGGCAGAAAGGATCTTGCCGCGGCTGCGTTGAAGCAATGCGGGGCGCGCATTTTTGGGTTCCAGAAGCCAGGCTGATCGCTGGGCGAGGCCCACGCGCGCTCCACGATGCAGACAAAGCCATTGCTGCCTTTTACTGCGGTGGTGTAACCGTCGCGGCCGAGCACCATGACGTCAGCTTTTCCGGAGATAGATACCGGAGCGGCGCTGCGAGCGAGCGCGATCTCCGCATCCTTGTTCGCGATTAAGTATTGGTCGAGCGGTGCCATCGATGGATACGGTGCATTGGCTGACTGTGCTGCAGCTTTGATAGCTGCAACAGGCGCCAGCATTAGGAACAACGATGCCAAAACGAGGATAGTGACGTTGCTCTTCCGCATAATCACTCCATTATGCACACGATTCTGCTTAGGCGACAGCTTCTACGACCGGACGAGTTTTGTCAGGGTCGGGCTTTTTGAGTTCGGCGGGCTCTTCTTTCGGCTTCGGCGGACCAATCTTTTTTTCGTAACCGCACTCTGGTGGGAGCTTGGATTCATCAGCTTCAGCCGCAGCTCCTTTGCCTTTGCGCGGGCGGCGCTTGGGAAGCTTCTCGCGGTTGTTGGGGCAGACGAGGTAGGTACCCTTGTCGTTGGAGAGCTCTACGAGATACGCGGACTCGCACTTTGGGCAGGTTTGGTTGACGAGCTTCTGGTTGGAAGTGAAGTCGCACTTGGGGTAGCGGGTGCAGCCGTAGAACGTATCGCCCCGGCGGTTCTTGCGCACGGCGATCTCGCCGCCGCACTTGGGGCACGGAACGTCGAGCAGCTCCTGCTTGACGTATTTGCACTTGGGATAGCCGGAGCAGGCGATGAACTCTCCATACTGGCCATCGCGCTGCAGCAGCGGCTTGCCGCACTTGGGGCAGGGCTCGTCAAGCTGCACAGGCGGCTTGGTCTGCACCTTGTGTGTGAGCTTGCGAATGGTCTTGCAGGGCGGGTCGTCGTTATAGCCCGGGCAGGCCATGAACGGACCCCACGGGCCATTGCGCAGCACCATCACGCGACCGCAGTTGTCGCAGAATTCTTCTTCCTGCTCTTCGGCCGATCCCGGCGAGGCGAGGTCGGGTTTGGCGGCGAAGTTCTCCTTGGTGAAGTCGCAGCTGTGCGGCTCAACGGAGACCTTCTTCCACTCCGTCATTGCGAGGCGAAGGGCAGCATCAAGCTCTTTGCGGTCCTTGGAATCCTTGACCTCCACAACGCGCAGAGCGCCTTCGGGGTCCGTGCCGCTGATCCGCAGCTCGGCATGATGGAAGCGCGCGCCGAGTTTCTTGAGCACGTCCTTCTCACTCTTTTTCCACGCGGCTGCGCTGATGGCCATGGGCTTCTCGTTGGAGAAGTTCGCGCAGGAATAAAAGCTGCCGAACTTGCCCCACTTGAGATAGAGAGGAGCTCCGCACTTCTCGCAGATCTGGTCGGTCTCCACTTCCATGGCCTTGATGTCTTCCATGTTTTGCTCGGCGACCTTGAGCTCTTTTTCGAAGTGGCCGTAGAAGCCCTTGAGCAGGTCAGTCCACTTTTCAGTTCCCTCTTCGACGGCGTCGAGCTCGCTTTCGAGCTGCGCGGTGTAGCCAGTCTCAAAGATGTAGGGGAAATTTTTCACCAGCAGCGTGGTGACCACGGTTCCCATCTCCGTGGGCACGAGCTTTTGCGAGATCTTCTTGACGTAGTCGCGCTCCTGAATCGTATTAATGATGGACGCGTAGGTCGATGGCCGGCCAATCCCCTTCTCTTCCAGCGCCTTCACCAGCGAAGCCTCATTGAAGCGCGGCGGCGGCTGGGTAAACTTCTGCTGTGGATCGAGCTTGCTCAGCGCGAGCGCCTGCTCGGCAGTCAGGTCCGGAAGGCGGCGATCGGCGGAAGACTCTTCGCTGGTCGAATCCTTTTCGTCAGCTTCGCTATCGGCGGACTGCGCACGCTGCTTGGCCTCTTCGGCGGCGGCCTTCGCATCGCGATCGGCCTTTGCCTTCTTCGTCTCTTCTTCAAAGCGCAGAAAGCCGTCGAACTTGAGAATGCTGCCCGTAGTGCGGAAATCGTAGGCCGTCTTGCCGGCTTTCGCTTCAATGTCGACCGTGGTCTGGTCAAAGACCGCGGGCGTCATCTGGCTGGTGACGGCGCGCTCCCAGATGAGCTTGTACAACCGGTACTGTTCGTCAGAAAGATAGCGGCGGATCTGATCCGGCACCAGTGCAATGCTGGTGGGCCGGATGGCCTCGTGGGCCTCCTGCGCATCTTTCTTCGATTTATAGGTGTTCGCGGTTTCGGGCAGATATTTATCCCCAAACTTTTTGCCAACCCACTCGCGGATCTCGGCAACCGCGTCCGGGCTGATGCGTGTGGAATCCGTACGCATGTACGTGATGAGGCCAACGGTACCCTCACTGCCGAGCTCAATGCCCTCGTACAGCCGCTGCGCAACACCCATCGTGCGGCGCACGTTGAAGCCCAACCGCCCGGCAGCCTGTTGCTGCAGCTGGCTCGTGGTGAACGGAGCCTTGGGGTTCTGGCGGCGCTCGCGCTTTTCAATCGAACGCACACGCCAGGTGGCCTTCTCAAGCTGGCCTATAACTTCGTCAATCGCTGCCTTGTCCGGCAGCGAATTGGCGAGAAACTGCTCCTTTCCGTCCGCATCCACCCCATTGGATACGCGGATCGGCTCACCGTTCACGCCGACCATGCGGGCGGTGAATTCCGTCTCGCCCTTCCCCGGAGAAAGCGCCGCATCTATATTCCAGTACTCCACCGGCCTGAAGGCGTTGATTTCGGCCTCACGCTCCACAATCAGCCGCAGCGCGACCGTCTGGACGCGACCGGCCGATAACCCGCGCTTGACCTTGTCCCACAGCAATGGAGAAATCTGGTAGCCCACCAACCGGTCAAGGACGCGCCGGGTCTGCTGCGCATCCACGAGATTTTCGTCAACATCGCGTGTGTGTTCGAAGGCGGCCTTGACGGCCTTCTTGGTGATCTCATTAAAGGTGACGCGTCGGACCTTGGACTTGTCCTTCACCGAGGGCAGCAGCTGAAACTTCAAGTGCGCGGCGATGGCCTCGCCTTCGCGATCCGGGTCAGGCGCGAGGAACACAGCATCCGATTTTGCGGCGAGCTTCTTGAGGCGGTCGACGACCTTCTCCTTGCCGGGAGAGACGATGAGCGTCGGCTCAAACGTGCGGTGCTTTAGCTCCACACCAATGTCGTTTTTGGGCAGGTCCATGATGTGGCCGATGGAGGCCTCCACCACGTAATCGCTGCCGAGATATTTTCCAATCGTCTTGGCCTTGGCGGGCGATTCGACGATAACGAGATTCTTTGCCATTGATTCCTTGATTCTGTCTCCAAGCCGGAGACGACTGCGAAAGCCGGGCTTCCAGTTCTAATTCCTATGCAACCTAACACGCAGTGCCGAGGGTAAGTCAAACGGCACAGCTTAACTTCTTTAACGCAGAACGACAATTTTGGTTATGTTTCGCTGTCTGTTTGACGGAGAAAATATAGTTATAGCGCAGACTCGCTGCGGTGTTAACGAGTTGATCTGTTTCTATGTGTTGCCCTTCGGAAGACCCCACCTGTGCTACATGCAGCGAAGATAGTTCTTCCCTGGCATCTGGCGAATGCGCCCCGCGAGCTCAAGCTCGAACAAGGCTGTGAAAATTTCGCCGGAGACCATGCGAGACTCAAGCCGCTCGATCAATTCATCGAGCTGGAGCGCTTCGTCCTGCCGCAACTCTTGTATCACAAGCCGCTCGTGGTCGCTGAGCGGAGTCGCCGTGGGCTGACCGGTAAATAGAGATGCAGACCTGCCGGAAAAGGATTCATCCCTGCCTCCGTCGCCAGCCTGGGCAGCGACCTCATCTTCAAGCTGCAGACGGACTTGCGAGGGAAGGTCTTCCCAGATGTCTTCCCACGTGGCGGTGAGCTTGGCGCCCTGCTTGATGAGGGTATTCGGGCCCCAGGCGTTCTTGTTGGTGACGTTGCCGGGGATGGCGTAAACGTCGCGGCCCTGCTCCAGCGCACAGCGTGCGGTGATGCGCGTGCCGGAGTACTCCCCGGCTTCTACAACGAGCACGCCGATGCTCATGCCGCTCAGGGTGCGATTGCGGATAGGAAAATTCTGCGGCGCCGGAAATGTGCCCAGGGGGAACTCGCTGACGATGGCGCCGCCGGAGGCAACGATTTGTTCAGCCAGCTTTTTGTTTTCCTTGGGATAGATCACATCGAGCCCAGTACCCCAAACCGCAACCGTTGGAGCCGAGGCCGCAAGCGCGCCACGGTGCGCGCAGGTATCAATTCCACGCGCCATGCCGCTCAGGATGACCATGCCGCGCTGTGCGAGATCTCGGCTAAGCATCTCCGCGATACCCGAGCCATAGGGCGTGGGATGGCGCGTGCCGACGACGGCGAGCCCAGGCCTGTTGAGCACCGCGGTATTGCCGCGCACCCAGAGCACCGGAGGAGGATCGTAGATTTCCAGCAGCGGTGAGGGATAAGCTTCATCTTCAGGCGTGAGAAACGTGGCCGATTGTTCGGCGATTCGCTCCGCTTCCTTGACGGCGATCTCACGCGCGCGGCCGTCAAAGACAAACTGCGCGGCTTCAGCCGGCATGCCGGTGGCTTCGAGCTCAGTGAGCGATGCGGTGAAGAGTCGATCGGCAGCACCCAACTTGTGCATGGCGCGATGGCAGCGCGTCGGCCCCATGCGCGGCGTGAGCGCCAGCGCGAGCCACGCGAGTCGCGCTTCCTGTTCAATTGCTGTGTACTCTTTGTTCATCCGCTTACCGCTCTGCTGCGTCGTGCGGCCATGCTACCGCATCCAATGGCCGCGTGGAACCCTTATTGTTTTTTCTACACTCTATCCTCTACGCTCTACACTCTGTTCTTATGCCCCTTCGTGTCGCCGCCATTTCCTTCCTGAATCCCGCACCGCTGCTCTATAACTTTGAGCATGAGCCGGCTGCCACGCGGCTACGCGAGCGGTATGCCGTGAGCTACACGTCTCCGGCAGAATGCGCGGCACAACTACGCGCCGGAACCGCCGACCTGGGGCTGATTCCCATTGCAGAACTGACACACGATCTCGCCATTGTGCCCGGATGCACCATCGCCTCGCTGGGACAGGTGCGGAGTATTCTTCTCCTGGTAAAAAATCCCACTGGTATGTCTCCGCGCGAAGCGATGGCACAGGTGAAGAGTGTTGCAGGCGATGCAGCATCGCGCAGCTCGCTCGCCTACGCTCGGATTCTCTTCGAAAAGTTTTACGCATCGTCACCGCAGTTTTTAGAGCAGCGTGCAGATGCTGTCGCCATGCTTGCACACGCGGATGCCGCACTGCTGATTGGCGATCCCGCACTGTTGGCACGCGAGCATCGTTTAGAAATCGAAGCTGCGACCGGTGTGCCGCTGCTGTGGCTCGATCTCGCCGAGCTGTGGCGTGAAGCAACGGGGCTGCCGTGGGTTGCGGCTGTGTGGGCAGTACGGAATGAAGCACTCTCACGCGAGCTGGTGAATACGAATGAGCTGATTGATGATTTGGCCGCGAGCCGCGATGCGGGCCTCGCGCATGTCGACCAGCTTGTCGCCGAATGGACGCCGCGAATTGCGCTGCCGGCAGAGACCATCCGCACATACCTCACAAAAAACATTCATTACACCCTCGATGAGGATTGCATCCAGGCGATCAAGCGCTTTCGGGAATTGGCGGCGGAGATCGATCTACTGCCTCCGATGAAGCGATTGCTGGCGATTGGGTACATCAGGCCGAAACTCTAAGGCGCCCACGTCCATCCTTCGATCTTGTGCAGCGGATCGCGCGGCTTGGGCAACGTGGCGAACGTTTCGCGGCGCTCGGCCATCACCATCGTGCTGATCAGCGCGTCAAATGCGTCTTCACCGGCACGAGCTTTGGCAAGAACAGTGCGCGAAAGAGCGGCATAGGCCGGGTCTTCGCGGCGCTTGCGAAGCAGGTACGCAGCGCGGGCAGCAGCGTTCGATTTGTGCACAGCACCGGTGTTGAGGCGCGTGTACATTTCGACGATAAGTGGACGTGGGTTTTTGCCACTCAGTTTTGGCTTGTCGTAGGGCCAAATGCGGAAGCCCGCTTCGCGCAACCGAAGCAGCGTGGGAAAGCCGCGCAACGATGCTGTGCCGACCGAGCCGGATCCACCGATCTGGAAGACGCTCTTGGGCGTAATGCCTTTGACCAACGCCTGGCGTTCGGCCTCAGGGATGTGCGCGATGATTTTGTGGTCGATGTCCGTGGCGCGCAACATGCGATGAAGATTCGCGCCGGAGAATTCGGCGGGACGCTTGTGCGGCTTGCCCCAGAAACGTTTGTCTTCGCCGTGCGTGAGCCAGCGTTCGGCGTGACCTCCTTCGACAACGCGCTGCCAGAAGGCTGGGGCATTCGCCGATTCATGCTCGTCGCGCACGAACCACGCGGGAAAGCTAAAGCAGAAATCGAAGCCCACGACCATGCGCGGAGTTTCGCGAGAGAGAGCGATCAGCCAGTCAGCGATTTCATCGCGCGTACGACCGTTTTCGAGTTGTACGGTTGGCTTTTGAGAACCGTGCTTCGTCCACACGCCTGCGTAGATGTGTCGCCGCTGCCCCGCGGCATCCACACGCCCGGACCAGTCGATACCGATGACACGTTGGATGGTTGGACTACTCCGCGTCTTCGACAACGTCGACCTCTTCGACTTCAGCGCCCCAATTTCGCAGGACTTTCCACACGGTTTTAGTCGTGAGGCCTGCAGCGATTAGTCGACGCATCGCACGTGCAGTCTCCTTCTCGTTCGCCGGAGGCTTCATGCGCTTGCGATCGACATATTGTTTGGCCAGCGTAAATTCGTCAACATCGGAATAGGCGTCGGTGAGGGTTTTGTTGCTGAGATCCGACGCGATGCCCTTTTGGAACAACTGCTGCTGCACGCGGCGGCGACCGAACTTGTCGTTCTCCTGGCGGCTGCGTGTGAACTCGGCGGCGAAACGCTCGTCGGAAAGGTAGCCGAGGTCTTTGAGCTTGAGGATGACGGCCTCGATGGCTGCTTGGCCGGGTTCGCCGGGCTCGGCTCGCTCGGCGAGCTTGCGGCGGAGGTCGCGGACGGACTTCATCTTCGCGCTGAGAGACTTGACCGCGTAGTCGAGCAGGGCTAGCGGGTCGAGCGAGGGGTGCGGCTTTTTGGTTTTAGTGAATGCCATACCGGTAGTCCCCCTCCCCCTGTTTTTGGGCAAAGTATAGTCAACAAATGACTTAAGTCTGGACCAAGCCTGCAAAGTCTTCATTGCAGGCTATTTACAGCTAAAGTCTAGTAACAAAATGGTTTAGCAGGGCTCGCAGACCCACCTGCGCCACCCTATTGGATAAACCCCAATTTACGCTTTTTGTTCTCCTCTGTCAAGCAATTATTTTGCATAGGCATTGGTGTGCGTCCATTGGTCGACCCAGTCGTTGACGGTTTGATACCAGAGCTGCGAGTTCTGCGGTTTGAGCACCCAGTGACCTTCGTCCGGGAAGTAGAGCATCTTGCTGGGGACGTGAAGCAGTTGCAGCGCGGTGAAGAGCTGCATGCCCTCGGAGACATCGAGGCGGTAGTCGCGCTGCGAGTGCACGACGAGCGTGGGCGTCTTGGCGAACTTGATGTTCTGCATGGGCGACCACTTGCGGAAGGGATCTTCGGAGGCGGGTTTGTCGAAGAAGTCCCAGGGGTGGGCGGGTTTGGTTTGTTCGACGACCTCGTCCCCCACCCGTCCCGGCGATGAAGCTGCCGGTACGGATGGGGCACCCGATGTTTGCAGGGGTCTAAATTCCCACTCGTTGAACCAGAGCTCTTCCGTGTCTCCGAAGGCTGATTGCGGGTTGAACATGCCATCATGCGTCACGATGCACTGGAAGCGATGCGTGTGCGTGAGCACCCAGTCCGCCATGTAGCCGCCGTAGCTGGCGCCAAGCGCGCACTCGCGCGATTTGTCGATGAAGGGATAGTGAGCTTCCGCGTAATCGAGCCCACGCATCAGGTCGATGTAAGGACGTCCGCCCCAGTCGCCAGAGACCTCTTCGAGAAACTTCTGGCCATAGCCGGTGCTGCCGCGTGGGTTGATCATGACCACCACGTAACCATTCGCCGCGAAGAGTTCGGGGTTCCAGCGGTAGGACCATGCGTCTCCCCACGCGCCCTGTGGGCCGCCGTGGATGAGGAACTTTAGCGGATATTTTTTGTTGGGGTCGAAGTTGGGCGGCTTGATGATGAAGCCCTGAACCTTGGTGCCGTTGGCACCGGGGAACCAGAAGGATTCCTGTTTAGCGAGGTCGAGCTGGTTGAGGAAGTCTTCGTTGAGATGATCCAGCGCTTGCTGCGATTTAACATTAACATCCCAGCACGGAGTCTGCGGATTAATGGAACGAAAGCTAGGGCATCCAGGTTGCGTTGCAGGAGCTTCTGTGCCTTCGATCGCCACGACACGGTTCGGCTCAGCCACTGTCATCCTTGTGGCTACAATCTCGTGGCCGTCTGGAGATGGTTGAATTGAGCTAAATTCACCATCGCGTGT
>Ga0206804_10208_pt1 | contig 16835 bp, 12 predicted proteins | sample Alteio_BWOrgCont_62_FD_152888 | JGI IMG/M metagenome (GOLD analysis project Ga0206804, IMG submission 152888) | Enriched cells from forest soil in Barre Woods Harvard Forest LTER site, Petersham, Massachusetts, United States -... | ecosystem: Environmental > Terrestrial > Soil > Temperate forest >... | reverse complement strand
CAATAGCATCGAATGTTCTCAAAGTCATTCATGGTAAACTTTTCACCGATTCCACAGAATCGAATGTCGAAAAGCCTATCCGTTTTCCAAGCTTGTTGGCAAATACAAGGGCTTCATCATGTTGCTCAAATATCTCAAGTTGAATTTCCTTCACAGGTCCACATAGGACAATGGCGTAGCCGTTCCAACAACCCCAGTGCCTCCCAATGCTTATTGGTGCAATTTTTACGGTTTGGAACGCTTGCAATGCAATCTCTTCTTTTTTTTTCCGAAAAAACATGTCTCGCCGCCATCGTACAACCAGACCGCGTGAGATGTCTATGATTGTACCATTCGCCCCAATAATTGCACGAAACAGCGTTAGGGCCAGACATAGCAATGCAAGAAAAAACCCAACAATAACAACATATGCAAACATTTTCATGGGCCACTCAACCTCCAATCGTGAGGGGTGAAAAACTATGCTGCCGACTATATAGATAAAAATGAAAATAAACATTATGCCCGTCCCTTGCAACAAAGTGAGAGTAATCCACGTCCAATTGATCCGCGAGTCCCACGTCATGGGCCCCGGCTTTATTTCGATGACATCATTCATAAACTTAACAAACAAGTTAGTGCAAATTTATTTATGTACATCCTTCGGCGGCCAGCCTGCTTCTATGTATCCGCCAATGCAACACTTTGCGCTATCAGCCGAAACCCCTCCGCCAACTGCAGCACATAGATTAAGTGTACAGTTCATCGCCACTCCCAATTCCATTGAGCCCCCCATTGCTTCTATTGCAGACTCTACTCCTATCAAAGCAACAAACACTGGTATTGGGCAAACATCCAAAATCCAAGCTAAGATATTAATTGTTCCGTAAATCTCGACTTCGGTACGGCAGGTAGTGTTTGTAACCACTACTGCAATGCCGAAGCTTCCAAATTCCGCGAAGCCAGGCACTCCCGGGAACGTCCATCCTGAATCATCATTACAATTGCAATCGCAATTCCCGCAATGAAACCAAGACAACAAGCTTACGTGACCTAAACCAAGACTGCCGCTTCTGTAGGCGGATGGTCCATAAAAATAACGACCAATTTTAACACCGATACCGCCCCATATCCATCCCGTTATTGAGAAATTGCCGTTGCAAAAATCTACGCAAACTTGGATAGAGCCAGTAATGCCGCCAGCAAATACCAGACCTGAAGGATCAATAAGGTTGTTGGGATTATTGTTAACATACGCGTAAAGGTTTATGCCGCCTGCATACTCAATCGGATCGCGCGTGAGCCAGCGTCCCAGTGTGGGATGAAGATACCGGTTCCTGACTTGGTAGAAGCCGGTTTCGGCATCCCAGCGGTAGGAATCATACAACGTCTCCCATTCGTATTGTGAAGAGGTGAGCGGGGTAAAATCCGGTGCCATGAAAAGTGGTGTCCCGAATGCATTGTAGCCGTAACGCTCAACCACAACGCCATCGGCATCAGCAATGGCCGTAACGCTGGCATAATCGGAAAAGACATAACAACGTTCGCCCAGGCTGGGGCGGTCGCGCAGCACCAAATTGTCGACTCCAAACCTGCCCCAAACATACTGGCGGTCAGGAGTGTTGTTTGAGTCCGTTCGCTCTTCGATAATCTGCCACAGAACGGTGTAATAGTAATTTCGTGCTACGCCTGCACTGATGTTGATGATGCGCCTGCCCAACCCATCGTAGGCGTAAGACGCCACGATCACGCTGCCGCCTTTCACTTGCACGGGCAAATTCCAAGCGTTGTAGCTCAAGCTATACGCGCTGTTCCAATTCGCGGGCTGGGGCACTTTGTTGATGTTTCCGTTTGCGTCTTGGTTAATCAATGAACCGGAGCCGTTAATGGTCGAAATCTCGTTGATGGGGTTGTGAGTGCGGGGTTGGTTCAGCGTCGTCTGGCCATTGACTTGGTTGACATAATTTTGCCAGTTACCAGTCGGGTCAAAGGTGAAGTCTTCTTCCCAAAGCGGCGTGCCGATTAAACCAGTGTCGCCAGAATTTAAGGTGCCGCGCTGGAAGGTCAGCAATTGGCTCAGCCCGTCATAAGTATAAAATTCATCCTGGCCAGTGACAGCGACAACATTTTTGCGCCAAAGGCGGTTATTAGCCTGATTGTAGCCGAATTGGCAACGTTCCAAGTCAGTTCCAGCCGTATTCAGCCAGCGCTGATCCACGACGCGGCTGAACTGGTCCCAGCCGGTGTATTGGTCGCCCCCGCTACCTACGGGCGGGTTGTTGGCTCCTTGCTGAATGTATGTCAACATCGTCCCCGGTTGTGGAGAATTGACCTGGGCTATGCGCTTTAACCCAATGTAAGTGTAGGCAGCCAATCGAGAGATGCCGTCGTCGTCAATAATTGCACCGACACGGCTTAATAAATCGTTCATTTGGCCAGGAGTGCCGTAGTCATAGCTGTTTATTCGTCCATTGGGGTATTGCAGTGAAGTGAGCCGCACCGTGTTTGCAATGCCATCTGCATAGCCATAAAGGATGGCGGCCGAGCTAGTGCTGGCTGGCCCGGCATGAGACTGGTACTCGCCAATCAATTGGGAAAATTGGTTAAACTGAGAGAGCACATCATTGACCACATTGCCGCCGACAGCACTGTCGAAACAGGTGGTATTTTCCACCAGACCTCGGACTTCGTAGGTGCGGGCTATCTGCAGCACCGCTCCGTCCACCCCAGCACCCAAGGTTGTTATGCTATCGCTGATTTGCCGGCCGAGCAAATCGTAGGCAATGGCATGTACCGTCCCCATCTGGTCTTGCTCGCCCGTTAGCTCATTCTGCCGGTTATAAGTCATCGTGATGCGATCCGGCGTCGTGGGCGAATCATCGGGATAAATAACCGAGCGCACCAAGGCATTGCTGGCTATATCCGAATCCTCCAAAGTCGTGCCATAGATATATTGAGTCACCTGGTCGCCGGTGACGCTATTTTTCACCGTAAACACGACTACCTGACTATCGGCATTATAGCTGTAGTCGGACTCCCGGTTTTGGCCTGAACCAGAACCACCGGAAATATAGTTTTCAATCAATTGGGTCTGCCTCCCGGCGGCGTCAAAACTGGATAGCATAACCGCGCCCATTGGATCGGTCACCTGATAGGCCTGCCCGGCGTTGTTGTAATCGGTGGTGGTCACCAAAACGGTGCTGGAACTATCCGGCGCCGTGTCCGGGCGACTGATCGCCACTCCTTGGTTGGTGCCATAATTGGCCGTGTTATGGGGGCGGCCCAAGGGATCGGGCCAATTGGAAATATAGTTCACGCGCGCCTGTGGCTGAGAACCTGTCGGACTGGTGAGCGCACCCAAACCGGTGGCGTTATGAAAACGCTCACGAATAGTTTGTAGAATGACACTACTCGCATCATCGTAGGTCTTCTCTAACTGCTGTATTACCGTGTCCTGACTCACGTCGATGGGATACGGATAGCCAGTCTGATTCAAATTATACGACTGGTACTGGACTGTAGCCCGATTTATGCCATCGTAAATCGTTTTTTGAAGGAGACTGCTTCCTGCTTTATTTACCTGAATGACATTGTTCGACGGATCGAACCAATTATTGTCCGTCAGGGCCGGCCCAACTGTGCCCGTCGCGGGATCAACACCGTAGCGGAGGGTCTGATAGATTCGTCCACGGTTGTCATAGTTGATCGCCGATCGGGCAACCAGATTCCCGTCCGCCGTAGTGTCATATTGATCCACTTGGATTCGGCGGTCGAAGTTATCATATGTAGTGACCTGATAAAAATCAATTTCCCCGTCTACCACTGTTTGCCGGTTTCGGAAATCGTAACCGAAAGTGGTCACCCGCATTGTCTGGGCGTCCGCAAATTTTGTCTGGATGGTTAAGTTGCCATCCCCGCCAGGCAATCCATTGTCATATTCATTAGCTTCGACCTGTACCATGTTATTGCCAAGGCTACCCGGCTTACCGCCGCCAGTTGGATCACTATCCGTGGCCCCGTTGTCATTGGTACCCACCCATTTGCCAAGAATCCAACCCATGGGGTTATAAACCATGCGTGTAATAGTTCCGCCTGGGGCTTGTTCACTAACAAGCCTTTGCATTGAATCATAGAAATAACGCGACTGGTTAAAATCAATGACCCGCTGTCCGTGCCCTTCATCGGGGATATTAAAATAGACCATCACTCTTGCCGGATCCTTATGTGCTGCATAAACCGTGCGTGACCAACTTACCCAGCTTGATTGGAGGAAAATATCGGTGTTTAACAACGGTCCGTTTGTATCCGCGCGCACTGCTTGAATCCGGTCGGTCGGTCTCAATGACCGATCCATGAATATCAATGCGACCGGGTTGACCAAAGTGCTGTCGTAACCCGCAGCCGTCGGCACGGCATATCCTGATCCCCGCCATTGCTGGTAAATAGCGTCTTGGTAAATGATCCATTTCGCCCGGCGCAAAGATGTATTAACTCCGTTGATGTCAACGTCGTGGAGTGGTTCCAGCGCTTGGGTAATACGTCCAAGACCGTCCACCGTGTAATCGGTCACAAGGTTGAGACCACCACCCGGAGGTGTCTGCCAGCCGGCTGGCGCGCCACTCACGATGCTTGTGTCCACGTCCTGAATCCGTTGCACAACAGCCCCAGTGGCGAGGTCGTAAGTCTGGTTCGTTAAAAAGCCACGCTCGTCCATTGCCCAAGTGAGGTTTCCGTAGGTATCAAAAGCGTCAATCTTGCTATCTGCATCCCCGGATCCGTTCTGGTTGGTGGTTACCAGCGGAAACGTCGTAGTCCTTTGGTCAACTTGTAGCGTTGAACCCTGCCAGGTGTAGGTATAAATGTGGCAGAGTAACTGGATGAGTGCATCATCCGCATCCGGGTAGCAAATCTCCTTCGCTGGCACGTAAATGGTCGTTTGGCCAGACGTTCGGGATGAATATTGATATTCACTAAGCAGAACAGGTTGGCCCATGGCGCCTTGCTGCACCTGTTTGTATTGCATGTAGCCAGCCACCGCACCTGCAGCAATATTCGTGTTGGGATAGTAAACGTAGCTCTCAATCAATCCCGCGTTGGGATTCAAAATCACCAGTGTGGGCTGCGATTCGTCAAATCCCTGTACCGCAGAAGAATGGGCCACCATGGTGACCCGTCCATTGTCGTCATATTGGTTGCAGACAAACCATTGCGCTTGACCCGCTTGCCGCACGCTCAGGATTACCTGCCCTGCATAATTGGTGTAGACAATGTTCTGACTTCCGTCCGGCAGCGTCTCTATTGTTTTAACAGCCCAGTTGTTGAAATCTTGCGGAAAATTGCTGCTGATCCGGAGGAACTTGAATTTTTGTTTTCCGCCCGTCGTCTTTTCCACTGTGGCCGCTTGCGTTGTCGGATCGTACTGGAAGGCGTTGTCAGCAAAAGCCGCAATCTGCGGATTGGTGGCCGTTAGTGGATCCAGACCGATTTGCTTCATCTGCGCGAAGGTCTGTGGACCAATCATATACCGCAACCCATGCGCAAACCCATAGGCGTTGCCAGATTTGTAATATCGATAATACGCTACGTCCAAATCGGCCCAGCCGCTATCCGAATTCTGCTGGATCGTCGCCAGCTTCAAATCATTCAAATTCCCAAACTTCTCATCAGTCCCGTAATAGGTGTAATATGTCCGGCGCACTTCTGCCCCATTGACCACAAGTGTCACATGCTGCAATTGGCCGACATTGTCGCCTTCAGTGTAATAAACGTAATAGAATCCCGAGGAGATGTTCTGGGCCTGCCGCACAAAGGATGTAATCTGATTCGTCTTGGGGTCGTAACTGGGAAGCGTCTCCCTGCCGCTCAGATCTGTAAAACTCTTGAATTGCCCCTGCAGGCTAGCCGAAATATTTAGACTATAATCGAATAGTTTCGCTCTATATCCACGGGCATCGGTATAAATATATTGTTGGTTGGCAATGTCATGTACCAAGGTGGACGAAACACCGAACCTCGGGACATAGTTGCCCTGAACTAGATCAAACCATACTGCGTCGTAGATTGTTCCCGCGACAACACACACACTCGTGGGGCTTGCTTCCACCAGATACGGCCATTCGGCGACCCTCCAACTATTGCCGTTGGCTCCGCCCGTCTGGTTGGTCAACTGGTTGCTATAGCTGCGCGTATGGCCCCATGGCACGCCGAACCCCCTACTCGAAAGGTCAGTGTTCATCATCTTGACTTCGCCGTTAGAATACCGCACAGGATCAGAGCTAAAGCTGCCTGAGCCACCACCGCCCGAACCACCACCGCCTGAGCTGGCTATACTAAACTTAGACGCCTCCTGAAAACTACCAAAAGATGCGTAGTAAGGGATAAACGGTGAGCATGCCCCACCGCATGAGTCACAGCACGGATCATCGCCGCCGTCATCTTCAGTCATCATCCGTGCCTGCGGACTGGAGGAACGATGGCGATTTGGAGGCGTAGAGTTTCTCGGAATTCCTAGTGACATGGGGTTAGTCTCCGCTTTGGGGTTAAAAACTACCACCGATTTTTTGGCTCATTCTGACGACTTTCAAGAAGAAACCTGTCGAACTTTAAGTACAGGTAAAGCACTGATGTATCCCCCGTCAATGGTTTTTTTCTCCTTGTTACACTCTTTCACCGCAACGTAACATCTGCCGGCCCTAATTCGGGCATTAGCTTGGCCTCTGCTGTTTCCAAAATCGCCGCCTTTGCATCTTCCCACTGCTCAGTCGCGTCTCGAATATTTGTTGCCATGATTCGGATGACTTTCGCGCATGTTGCCGCCTGGACCATCTCGGCGTCTATTTCAGGGTGCCAAATGACTGCAACGCCCTGATGTATCCCCTCGGCATCGTCTTGTAGTGTTTGGATTACCTTGCTAAGGGCAGTTTCCCGTCCACTGCGGTCTGAATAATCTCTGCAAAGCTTGATTAGCCCCTTGTCTAAACCGGAGGCTTCATCCCGCCAAAAACCGTTATGCCATCCGCTTACCCGGAGTTCATCCACGATTCGTCGTGGAGCGTCGAGGTGAATCACGCACATTCTGGCCAACTGCGGGCGGCTCGGACGCCTAAGATGTTCTGGCAATTGCAGGAGCACCTTCTCCACCGAATCCCCGGCGACCTCATAAATCGGGCCAGGAGTCGCTTCGGCCACAATTTCTCGCGTCGCCTCCGGATGCCACACTGTGCAAATCAAATACGGATCCGAAGCCACTTCCCACTGGATATCAACAATCCACTTCCCCAGACGCTGGGCGCGGTCATCGGGGTCGTCCTGGGTTTCCGCAAATATCTCCATAAGTTTCGTGTCCATGTCGGTCGTCGTGTCACGCCTGAACCCGGTATGCAAGCCGTGTTGGCGCAGTTTTGCAGCGACTTCTTGTGTGGTCTGTAGAACAACAATGGGAAAGTCTGGCGCTGGTGGATTCCAAAACTTTCTTGGCTGAATGCAGCCGTTGATATCGGATTTACTCCGCGACTGGCCGACAAGAAATCGCTCCGGCGCATAGACTTTGTGCTTAGCCTGCATTTCAGGGTCACGCCCCATGATCCAATCACAATGGGCTTCGCCATTGAACTCGCCGCCACGCACCCAACGACGATATAGTCTCTTGAGAAACTCCCCTCGAATGGCGTAGCAATGTGTTCGCTCGCAGTCAGTGCAGCGATACACCCCGGATTTTACCGCTCTTGGAATGCCGTTAGTGTTAAAATGCTGCCCTCCCAACATCAATTGATCCCAATCTTCCGGCACCATGGCCAGAAACTCACTTACCTTTATGGCAAAATCTGGGGCAAAACAGGCGTCGTCTTCCATCACTAAAAGGTTACCGACGCCGTCCAACATTGCCTCTTCAAATATCCGCTGATGAGAACGCATGCATCCCCAAGCCCCACCACCACTCTGCCAGCCGTCGGGATGGGGAACAATGCTCCCATCCACTGCCTCGAATACTATGGGCTGCTTAAACGGCCAATTGCAGTCCTGCAAGGCGGCCTTGAAGGATACGAGCCGATCCGGTCGCCTTTTAAGGTTGATCACTACCACGCGGTCAAAGTAGTTCTTAATTTCCATGTACAACGAAAATTTAGGCTTTGATTGGTAAAGTGCTGGGTGTCAAAATAGATATTAGCGATATTTTTGATTATAAACGCAAATACCAAAACTGCTTCTCGATTAACAAATGCATAAAGCCGCAAACCGGTGAATACAACTATGATCTACCTTATAGGTGGCTCGGGATATATTGGGGACGCTTACCGGCTTTTACTTAACCGCTGGGGACTGGACTATAAAATTATTCGGCGGCCGGAGTTAGACTATACCGAACCCGCGGTGCTGTTAAAGGCCCTGCAAGCTGATCGGCCCAATTTTCTCATCAATGCCGCAGGCTACACGGGCAAGCCGACCGTTGATGATTGCGATTTGCACAAGACGGAATGTCTTTTCGCCAATGCGGTGCTGCCCGGTCGAATTGCGGAAGCGTGCGAGGCGGCGGGTGTACCATGGGGCCATGTTTCTTCCGGTTGCATTTATTCGGGAATGCGAGCGGATGGACGGGGCTTCACCGAGCACGACGAGCCTAATTTTACTTTTCGTGCAAAAAATTCCTCGTTTTACAGCGGCACGAAAGCACTTGGCGAAGAGGTGCTTGCAGGCCGACCTAATGTCTATATCTGGCGGTTACGGATTCCCTTCGATCACTTCGATAGCCCGCGTAACTACTTGAGCAAATTGATGCGCTATCAGAAGTTGCTGAACGCGACCAACTCCCTTTCCGAACTTCAGGAATTTGCCGCGGCGAGTTTCGCTTGCTGGGAAAAGCGCGTGCCTTTTGGCACTTACAATGTCACCAATCCCGGCCACGTCACCACGCGGGAGGTGGTGGAATTGATCAAACAAAGCGGCATTTGTAAAAAAGAATTCGACTTCTTCGAGAGCGAAGAAGAGTTCATGCGGGTCGCGGCCAAAACTCCGCGCTCGAATTGCATGCTCAATTCTTCCAAACTGAATCACGTTGGCATCTATTTGACCGAGGTACACGAGGCCATCGAACGCGACTTGCGCCAGTGGCAAAAATCCGCTTGAAGCAATTACCCGCTCCCCCATGAATCTTCTCGTCACCGGCGGCTGCGGTTTTATCGGCAGCAACTTCATTCGTCACTGTTTGACAGAGAAGGGATCGCCCCTGCGGAAACTCGTCAACCTCGACAAACTCACCTATGCTGGCAACCCTGCAACCCTTGCCGATGTTGCGAATGATCCGCGCTACATTTTCGCGCAAGGCAACATAGCCGATGAAATCTTGGTAGCCGATTTGCTCGCGGCCAACCAAATTGACGCCATCGTCAACTTCGCGGCGGAAACACATGTTGACCGTTCGATTGATTCCCCGGAGCCATTTATTCAAACGAACGTCGTAGGCACATTGCGGCTGCTTAACGCCGCCCGCCGATATTGGGCCGCATTGAAAGAAATGAAAAAGGAGCGGTTTCGCTTTTTGCATATTTCCACCGATGAGGTGTATGGCTCGCTCGATCCGGACGATCCGCCGTTCACCGAGACTAAACCGTTTGCGCCTAATTCACCCTACGCCGCCTCGAAAGCCGCCAGCGATCATCTCGTGCGCGTCTATCAACACAGCTATCAGTTGCCGACGCTGACCATCAGCTGTTCCAATAATTACGGCCCTTTCCAATTTCCCGAAAAACTCATCCCACTCATTATTCTCAATGCCCTGGATGGCAAGCCACTCCCCATCTATGGCGATGGTCAACAAGTGCGCGACTGGCTCCATGTCCAAGATCACACCACCGCCATCTGGCTCGTGCTCAATCAGGGCCAAATTGGCGAGACTTACAATGTGGGCGGAAACAACGAGCGCACTAATTTGGCGGTGGTTCGCTGCCTTTGCGCTCTCCTTGACCAAAAGGCCCCGCGCAAAGATGGCAAAAGTTACTCTGCGCAAATTACCTTCGTCACCGACCGTCCAGGCCACGACCGCCGCTACGCCACCAACTGCACCAAGCTCCGCCGCGAACTCGGCTGGTCGCCCAAAGAATCATTTGAAACGGGCCTCGCCAAAACGGTGGATTGGTATTTGAGTCACCGCGCGTGGTGTGACGACATCACCGCCAAAAAATACACGCGCGAACGCCTGGGCGTCGCCTCCATCCCATGAATCGCAAAGGCATCATTCTCGCCGGCGGCTTCGGCACGCGGCTCTACCCGCTCACCATCGCGGTGTCGAAACAGCTCATGCCCGTTTACGACAAGCCGATGATTTACTACCCGCTCTCGGTGCTCATGCTGGCGGACGTCCGTGAAATTCTCATTATCTCCACGCCGGAGGATCGGCCACTTTTTCAACGCCTGCTTGGCGACGGCTCGCAATTCGGCCTTATACTCGCCTATGCCGAACAGCCCAACCCCGGCGGCATCGCGCAGGCATTTATCATCAGCGCTGACTTCCTCGGTTCAGCCCCTTCCGCGTTGATCCTTGGCGACAATCTTTTCTACGGCCACGATTTCGTGAAATCTCTCCAGGCCGCCAACGCCCGCACCGATGGCGCAACCGTTTTTGGCTACCATGTCGCCAATCCCTCTGCGTATGGCGTCGTTGAATTTGCTCCCGATGGCCGCGTGCTTTCCATTGAAGAAAAACCCACTCAGCCAAAATCCAATTATGCGATTCCTGGGCTTTATTTTTATGACCATGATGCCGTCCGCTTCGCCCGCCAGTTGAAACCCTCAAAACGCGGCGAACTTGAAATTACCGATCTCAATAACCTGTATCTCAAGAAAAACCGGCTACAGGTTGAATTGCTGGGCCGCGGCACCGCCTGGCTCGACACTGGCACGCCTGACTCCTTGCTCAATGCCGCGCAATTTGTCCAAGTCATTGAAGCCCGCCAAGGGTTGAAAATCGCCTGCCTGGAGGAAATTGCCTTCCGCCAAAGATGGATAACCCAAGCCCAACTGAAAACGCAGACTTCCAAGTGCAGCGGCACTTCTTACGGCACCTACTTGCGCAGCCTGCTTAATGCAGCACCCTCGGCTACGATTCCAGACTAACTTTCGAAGATCATTGAATGGATGCAATAATTGAAATGTCCACAGCTTTTCCCCTTCCTAGGCCATAGAGGCCGGCATCAGAATTAAGATTAGAGTTAGAATTAGGATTAAGATGCGATAGCCTATCCATCGCCCATATATAGGCTAGGGGTATCTTATTCTAACTGCGTCTTGAGCGAATCCATCGTTGGCAGCAATTCGCGGATGCTCCGCAGCCCATTTGACCGGGGTGTATTTTTCGCCTCGTTTTTTTCTAAAGGACGCTCGCCCATGTTTGTCTCCCGAAGCAAATCAGCATCCAAAGGCAGGCGTGCGAGGAGCGATGGCGGCACTTTCTTGAGTTCCAAGGCGATGCCTTGTCTCACTTTTGGGTTATGGATTGTCTGATACTTGAGGAAATTGACGATGGCAACCCAGCCATCGCAGTAAATGACTTTTTTGTCCGCAATAAACCTGCTGACGATCTTCTGTATCTCCGCCTCGGGAATTCCAACGTCAAAAGCCGCCCGACGAAGGGGCAGCTCATAGACGCCGGAGATGTTCGTGAGGGGGTTCGTTAAGAGATACAAGAAGACAAGCTTGGTTGTTGGTGAGAGTCGTACGATGTACGAGTCATCCCAAAATTTCGTATTTACGATTCTTTGCTTTGCCACGGTCTTGTTGCTTAACTGATAAATCGTGCGCGGTCGGTAAACGCCCGGCGAAGCCAGGCCGACCCGCCGGGGTCACGGCGCACTTGTTAGAACGGAATAATCTTTTCCCTCGATTGAGGGTCAATGATCACCCCGTCACCTTCCGATATGATGCCCGCGCGAAGAAGAAGTTTTTGCACCCTTCGCAATGCCCGAACCTGCTTTTGACAGGCCGAGCAACGGTTTTCTCTTTTGATGGGCACATACCGGAATCTCACTCGTTCCGACATAGATTCGATTTTGATTGGCGAATAAAAAACGACCTTAACATTGTTAAGATCGCTTTTGGACTTTCGCAAAAGCCTAATTGTGCGACATTAACAATGCGCCAATAATAAAGGAACCAAGATTGATGCGCAACCCTGTCCCCTGTGGAAAACTCCCGTTAAGCGACTTTGAGAAGCTGGTTGAATGGGCTTTCACAGTTTACAAAACTGCGGCGAAAAGCATCTTCATATTCAGTCCGACTCAATTTTGTGTAGTGTGCGATGGTATGCGGAGACCGGTGCCCAACCAAGACGGCAATAATCGCATCCGGGATGCCAAGTTTTGCGACCCGATGCACAAACGCGTGCCTGAATGAATGCGGCGTGACATTATTTGCAATCCCGGCCTCTTTTGCGGCTTGCCGCACAATTCTTTGAACTGACCTTGGCGTGAGGCGCTTGTAGTGCGGTGCCACCGGACTCACAAAAAGCGCATCAAGTTCTGTCGATTCCTTGAGGCGTTCGACAAAATAATTTTGCAGATTTTGCTCAGTGTCAGGATTCCAGAAAACCCGCCGCGAGCGGATGGTTTTTTCGGTTCGCACGGTCGCGGATTGGTCATCGTGCATATCGTCGAGGTCGAGCGAACAAAGTTCGCCAACGCGAAGGCCCGTATCGTGAAGCAACCGGATGATGAGCCGGTCGCGGATGGCCTCGGGATGTTTTGCATGCAAGGTTTCGATCATGCGCTGGTATTCGTCTTCCCGAATCGAGTAATGTGAATTTGCAAACGCATTGGGCACCCGCGCCAGACTCACCGGCATGTTCACTCTTCCCTGCTCCTTGAAATAGCGCAGGTAGTTCCGAACGACCGTCATCGCATACCAAATATTTTTCTCGGCATGGAGGTTGGAGAGCGACGACAAGAAACTGGTGAAATCGGAAAGCGTGACATGCTCAACTGGTTTTTTGATGTGCTCATGGAATCTTTCAATCCACACCCGGTAAGTTTTGTGCGCTGCTTTCGTGTAGCTGGCTTTCCAGGCGAGGTATTCTGCGATGGAAGATTTAACGGCGTTTTCATGGTCAATTACATAACTCGGCCAACCCTCACGGGCCGGCATCGTGATTGTGTTCATTTGTTTTTGGATTAGTCGATTAACGCAGGCCGCCATGAATCGTAAAACTGATGCGATTGCAAAAACTCCAAACCGAGACGGCGGAGATTTCGCGCTTCTATGGCGGCTGAAGGTCTGACAATGAACATCGTTCTGAACGAGCGATATTGTATCAGACCCTTGGCATTCCATAAAAAGATTTCGGTTTACCGGCCTCGCCTTTTTATTTTTGCCAAATCGAAACCACCCACCTGCTACGGCTTTCCGGCCTCGCAAAGTGGGTGGTCCCGTCAAGTTTACCACACACGTTCATTGCAGCCGGAAAGCTCTTGTGGAAAATCCCCAAGACGCTCCTTACGGAGCGCATCGCAATGTGTGTTTCGATACCATCCATGCTACTCCACACCCCCTCATCTTGTCAAAGTTCGCCAAGGTGCAATAATGAAGGCACGGTTTTCTCTCGCTGAAATTTCAGCGCCTCTACAAACGGGCCTACATACCCGGTTCGCATACCCTCTCGCCCTATCGGGCACCCGAAATACGTTATCACGTATGGATTTACTGGCTCCCCACGTTGGTCGGTCTGCCCCCGACTTAGCGCGTGTTCCGGGGGCTATCGGGGTCGTTCCGGTTTAACCAACCGGCTGCGACCCAACCCGCGCTAAGTCGGCCGCACCGGCTACCGCCTCTCCCGACCAACGTGGGGGCACGACTGGTTTTACCACGGGCGTTACAACGGGTTCCGCTTGCGCGGGTCACGACTGCCCTACGGCTACCACGATTTTGACGACGGGTTTTCAGGGCCAGCCCCCGATTATCTTCCCGGCTCGATCACCATGCGCATGTCGGAAAGGTAGCGCACCGACACGCCGCGCTACGAAGGAGTGGAGGCTGGCCCTGGCAACTTATATATGGACAACGACATCATTCACATCGGCACACGAACGCACTATGGCGGCGACGAGCGGCTGTTTGGCATCACGCCCCAAGATGCCCGGCACCATCTTTACGTCATCGGAAAAACAGGTTCAGGGAAAACGACCCTGCTTCGCAACCTGCTTATTCAACACGCCTGCGCAGGACGCGGCTTTGCCCTGATTGACCCGCACGGCGACCTCGCCGAGGAAATCTTGCAGCACATCCCCATGCACCGGGCCGATGATCTCGTGTATTTCAATCCTGCCGACCTTGAATACCCCATCGGTATCAACCTCATCGGCCAGGTGCCGCCCGACGACCGGCACTTGGTCGCCTCGGGCATCGTCTCCGCGCTCAAAAGCATCTGGGGCGAATTATCCTGGGGCCCGCGCATGGAATACATTCTCTACAATGCCATGGCGGCGCTGCTTGATTGTGAAAACACAACCCTGCTTGGACTTCCCCGCCTGCTTACCGACCCCGCCTACCGCGATTGGGTTGTGCGGCAGGTCAAAGACCCGGTGATCCGGGCCTTTTGGATAACAGAGTTCGCGGCCTATGACGAGCGGTTCATGCGCGAGGCTATCGCGCCCATTCAAAATAAAATCGGCCAATTTCTCGCCAGCCCGCCGGTGCGAAACATCCTCGGCCAGGTCAAAAGCAAGGTCGATTTCCGCTTTATGATGGATACCGGGCGCATCTTCATCGCCAATTTGAGCAAAGGAAGGCTGGGCGAGGACAAGGCTAATCTTTTGGGGTCACTGGTGGTGACGCAGTTCCAACTCGCGGCCATGAGCCGCGCGACCATGGCCGAAGAAAAACGCCGGGACTTTTTCCTGCTCATTGACGAGTTCCAAAATTTTACAACCGATGCCTTCGCCTCGGTTCTTTCGGAGGCCCGCAAATACCACCTGTGCCTCACCCTTTCGCATCAATACATAGAGCAGTTGACGCCCAAAGTGCGCAGCGCCGTCCTGGGCAATGTTGGCGGGATGATTTCGTTTCGCATCGGGAGCACCGATGCAGAAATCCTTGAGCGGGAGTTTGGCGGCGATTATGCCGCCAGCCAATTTGTCGAGCTTGAGCGTTTTGAGGTCTTGGCCCGCATTCTTAAGGATGGCGAAAGCATCGGGCCTTTCCGGGCGCGGACAATTCCGCCGATTTCAAACGCCCACGCGAAGCGCGACGTGCTCATCGCTCGTTCCCGCGAAAAATACGGCAGCCGGAGGGCGATCGTTGAGGGAAAAATTAACCGCTGGTTTGCATCCGATGAATATGATGCGTGAAGGCCACTCCCGAAAACCACGATTCAAACGCGCTCCCAATGCGCCAAATTTCCACCTCACGTCTCGGGATGTCGAATTGCTGCGGCACGTTGAACGCTACCGATTTCTCCGGTCAACCCATCTCGCCGCCCTCACCGGAGCCAGCCACCAGGTTATTTCCCGTCGCCTGAATTTGCTCTTTCATCACGGCTACCTTGACCGGCCACCCGAACAACTCTCCCTCATCCGCTTACATGGCAATCACCCCATGGTCTATGCGCTCGCCAGCGCAGGTGCTCGTGCCATCGCCCTGTCTGGTCACCGCCGACCGCGTTATGACAATCGAAATCCGAAGCAGCTTTACATACAGCATACATTACTTGTGTCCGATGTCATGGTTGCATTCACTCGCGCATCCAAAAACACAAATGCACCGCATTTACTTTTGGAGGAAGACCTTGTGCCGGACAAGCCACCGAGCGAAGCGTTCAAATGGGCCGTGACGGTCAAGCATGGAGGCACGCTCAAACGGATTGGTATATTCCCCGACCGAACTTTTGCCTTGGAGTCACCAGATACCGGCGAACGGGTATTTTATTTTCTCGAAGCAGACCGTGCGACGATGCCTGTCGCCCGACGTTCACTTAGCCAGTCATCCATCTGGCGCAAGCTGCTTGCTTACGAGGCTACATGGTCACAGAAAATTCACGAGTCGCGCTTTGGCACAAAGCGATTCCGGGTTCTGTTTGTGACCACGACTCAGGAGCGGGCAGATCATCTTGTGGCAGCGTGCTCAAAACTTCCGCGAGGACACGGGCTGTTCCTCTTTACGACTGCCGATGCTCTACGCGAAAAAAGCAACATCCTCTCCCTTCCATGGCGAACCGCCGCGAACAAAAGTGAATGCGTTTGGGTGCGCAAGTTCATTGATTATTCAGCGATGCGGAGGCAGGGATTTCATTAAAATTACCGCGTCCTTTGCTTTCAAGTTGAGTTTTGTATCAGTGACGGCAAGATTGTCAGATCAAATTCAACGGCAATTGACTAGAACCTTCGTTAATTCCCTCCTCATAATCCTCCAGCCGAATTACCACGTCTTTTTCATTATATCGAATTCTAGCTCGAAGACCTATTGCCTGCAGATCCAAAATCTGGTCGCCATCCTTTGTTTCAAATGGTGGGATGAGTGAGAGCACAATATTGCGCCCATTTAATTTTGGAATTAAAAATTCGTTGGTCAGTTTCACCAAGTCTGACATATTTTGATCATTGTCGCTTGCATATAAACCATCATCTCTGTGCTTTAAAATCATCCTCGATCCAAATGAACCAACCTTCAAATTCTTTTCTCTCCGTAGATCGGCAATATTAACACCCATTTCACTAATCAAACTCACTAATTTTTCTACGACCTCAGCGAGATCGACTGTTTCCGCCACTATCCCACGTATGCCGCGAGCAAAAAGTAGTTCCAATGACTCCTCGACAGCTTTTAGTCGCATGAAGGATATGAGCTCCTCTGACGATAATTTTCGAACTTTCAAGTCC
>Ga0206804_10207_pt1 | contig 16841 bp, 16 predicted proteins | sample Alteio_BWOrgCont_62_FD_152888 | JGI IMG/M metagenome (GOLD analysis project Ga0206804, IMG submission 152888) | Enriched cells from forest soil in Barre Woods Harvard Forest LTER site, Petersham, Massachusetts, United States -... | ecosystem: Environmental > Terrestrial > Soil > Temperate forest >... | reverse complement strand
TTCTGGCCTTCTGCTTCCTGACGGACAATAACTCCAATTTTATCAATTCCCCTGGCCCAGAGGAATTGTCTAAATCTAGGAATCTCATTGGTCAAAATACCCTCCAAAACAGCCTCTACATCCGGCCTTCGGATTGGAGCCGGACTATTAGTTTCGCCAGCCATCGCCGCATCATTGTCATTGGCTACTTTGGGCGATCTGGAAAATAGCGCACCGAAAAGCCGTGCCTCTGTTTTTTCTAAAAAAGAAATCAGGACAGGCTTCTCATTTGCATTTATTCTCCATTCGGTGACCGGCACAAATCCATCACCTTTTTTTATGGAATAATCTTTTCTTTCTAACTTCAAAAAATGTGGTTTCGGGTCTTCGGGGTCTGCTGCGTTTATGTTTTTAAATAAATTCAATATCGGGCGGTCTTTCTCATCCTGATTTCGTCCATACCGGGCCACAACATACATTTGATTACCTCTATAGTTATCACCGGCTTCAATATCTTTTCGCATTTTTTTAATCACCCTTAAAAAATCTTCCGTTGCTATCCGTTGTCCCGCCACAAATGAATATTTTCCAGGAATGGGGCGGCTTTGAGCTTCAGCCATTTGGACTCCTATCACCTGCTCTTGGCCAATGCCTGAGTCGGAGATAGAAGCCGGATCTGCCGTAGATTCAAAGGCTTTAACCATCATGGCGTCATCTAACGTAGTCCCGCCGGAAAAATACTTCCTCGGAATCATCTGCTGGGTCAGGGGGTCCTGGTCTTCTTTGATGTAGTTGTAGACGCCTTTTTTGAAGGCCCGGAGATAACGTTGGTAGATGAGCTCCGTGTCAAAAGATTGCTTCGCTGCGCTCGCAATGACACTGCTCCTATATTCCACGCCGGCAATTTTATTTTTACTGCCATACACCTGCTCAAGGATGCTGTCTTTGATTTTCCTTTTATACCAATAGGCAAGGATGAGGCTGTTGTAAACTTGCCTTAGTTGGGCGAAGTTTTTGTCCTGGTTGACTTCATGGTCAAGTTCGGGGATGACTACTTCACGGACGACCTGGGAGCCGAGGGAACTGATCCTATTAAAAGATTGCTTCGCTGCGTTCGCAATGACACTGCTTTGCAATGACGAAGGAATTGGGCCTTTTGACACATTCTTGCTAAGCGCTAAATAATCCTGCTCAAGCATGACTTTTAATTTGCTTTCGACAATGTAAGCGGTGCCGGCTTGGGCATTTTCGTAGACTACGGCTTTTTCAGGGACTATCCAGACTTTGTTAAAAGTGTTGACCGGAATATTTGTTGTGCCGAATTTCTTTTGGGCTTCCTCATAAATCCGTTTCCAGAATTTCCTGCCTGTTTCTCCTTCAGGATAAATTAAGCTGGCGGTGATTTGTTTGAGCATATAATCTTCAGCCAACAGGTCACGGCCCATTTCGGTTAGGCCGAAGCTTTGCGGAATGATGCGATTTTTTTCGTAGGGGCTTAAGTTTACCCAGAGATCTTTTTCAGGGATGGTGAGGCTGGCAAGGAAGTATTTTATTAGTTTGGTGGATTCTTCTTTGATAAAAGATTGCTTCGTCGCTTCGGCTCCTCGCAATGACACCGAGGACAAATCGCCTTTGTCTAAAATAAAATCGAAACGGAAGGGATTATCGGGATGGACCTTGATGCCTCTTAGTATTGGAGGATTAAATTCAGGGCTTAATCCGACCCTCACACCCGGGACAGGCAAATGAAAATCCTGCGCTTGAGCTAAAGGTATGGGCGCCAATGTGTTAGCTAAAAAAGCCATTAAAATAGCTATATGGAGATATGGGGCTCTCATAGTATAAATATGCACTATAAATAAGCAAAAAACAAGGGCAAATGGTCCTTTTTGAGAAAGCGCTTGCGTGTGAAACATTTGAACATAAAAATTGCTATTTGGACAGAATGGAGTATACTTAATACATATGAACAAACCTATTCACACATTCCATGTACCGGTTATGGGCACCGCTTTCTCCATAGACACCCCTGTTAAGGTGGCGCGCTATGGCATTCACTCGGTGATTTCCCTGGTGGATGACACCCTTATTGAGCAAATGCGCAAGTTTTACTGCGAAAAAGAGGGTGAAGCTTATACCCCTATAACCAAATATGACGAAGATTACCGTGCCAGACGCATTACGGCTTATCTGGACCTGGTCAACGCAATAGTCCAACGCCAGTTTTCTGAACTCAAAGCTTCTGCTTTTGAACCCGGTACTGAAATCACCAAATATTTTGACATGCTGCCTGAAGATTCTGTGCTCAAAGCCGCCTGGCGGCATATGCTGTCCCAAACGGATCCTAAATTAAAAGCAGACCTCCAAAAAAGTTTACGCGAGTCCATCAGGCCCGGCGACATCAACGTCAATATCATGACCAAACTTGACCGCAATAATTATGACGCCAAAGGGGAACCTTTACCCGCTGAATTTTCCGACGCTCTCTCTGCCCTGCGCGGCTATGCCCAAAGCGGTTTGCAGTCAGCCATCGTGTTCTCCGCCGGCATTAACCGCCGTTTATACACCTATGCCGAACAATTCAAAGATTTTTATGCCGATGCAACCGGCAATATCAAAAAACGGATCATTTTGAAAGTCAGCGATTTCCGTTCTTCCATTGTCCAAGGCAAATTCTTTGCCAAAAAAGGTTTGTGGATCTCCGAATACCGCGTTGAATCCGGCCTTAACTGCGGCGGCCATGCCTTTGCCACCGACGGATTTTTGATGGGGCCTATCCTGGAAGAGTTCCGCTCTAAACGCCAGGAATTGATCGAAGAATTGCATAAAGTTTATAATGAAGCTTTAAAGATCAAAAATAAAGCCCCTTTTACCAAGTCCCATGAAGTTAAAATCACGGCGCAAGGCGGCATCGGCACCTACCGTGAAGACCGTTTCCTGCGCGAGCATTACGGCCTCAACGGCACTGGCTGGGCCACTCCCTTTTTGCTTTGCCCGGAAGTCACTAACGTCGATGCGCTCACATTAGAAAAGCTGTCAAAAGCCGGTGAAAAAGATCTGTATTTAAGCGATGTGTCGCCGCTGGGCGTGCCCTTTAACAGCTTGCGGGATTCATTAAGCGATATTGAAAAAGACCAAAAAGTCATGCGCGGCCGTCCGGGCAGCGCTTGCCCCAAAGGCCACTTGGTGTCTAATACTGAATTTACGCCGCAGCCGATTTGCACGGCCAGCCGCCAATATCAAAAACTGAAAATTGACCAGCTTAACGCCTTGAACCTTGATGAGGGCGAATACAAAAAGCGCTTTGATGCCGTTATCATCAAGGCCTGTATCTGCCATGATTTAGGCCAGCCGGCGGTGGTGAAAAACGCGATTGAGACAAAGGTCCCCGGATTTACCGCGGTTTGCCCCGGCCCCAATCTTGCTTACTTTTCTCAAATTGCCACTTTAAAAGAAATGACCGACCATATCTACGGACGTGCAAATCTGCTTAATGACACGCCCCGGCCGAATATGTTCATCAAAGAATTGGGCATGTACGTGGATTATCTTAAAAAAGATATCACCAAGTCGCTTGAATCAATGAACGAACAAAAGGTCAAATATTTTACGGAATTTAAGAATAATCTCTTAGAGGGGATCGAATATTACCGCAAACTTTTCCCACAGATGGTGGAAGAATCCGTGGAATACCGCACTAAAACGCTCAGTGATCTGGAAAATTGTAATCAACGCCTGCTGGCCATGGTGGAAGAATTCGCCCCGGCATTCGCAGCGCCTGCTTTAATCTAACTGTAAATCTCTCCGCCTTTAGCTTTAAACTCCTGGGACTTTTCAAGCATGCCTTTTTCAGCAAACTCGCGCACGTCCTGGGTGATTTTCATGGAGCAGAAATTGGGCCCGCACATGGAGCAAAAATGGGCGAGCTTGGCCCCTTCGGCAGGCAGGGTCTCGTCGTGAAAACTCTCGGCGGTTTCAGGATCAAGACTGAGATGGAACTGGTCTTTCCAGCGGAATTCAAAACGGGCCTTGGAAAGCGCATCATCCCAGGCTTTCACACCCGGATGCCCTTTGGCCAAATCAGCGGCATGGGCCGCGATCTTGTAAGCAATGATCCCGTCTTTAACATCTTTTTTATTGGGCAGCCCCAAATGTTCCTTGGGTGTTACATAGCAAAGCATCGCGGTACCAAACCAGCCGATCATGGCCGCGCCGATGGCTGAAGTGATATGATCATAGCCCGGAGCCACATCGGTCGTCAGAGGCCCGAGCGTATAAAACGGCGCTTCATGGCAGATGCTTAACTGCTTGTCCATATTTTCTTTGATCAAATGCATGGGCACGTGCCCCGGCCCTTCGATCATCACCTGCACATCGTGCTTCCAGGCGATCTTAGTCAGCTCCCCTAAAGTTTCCAGTTCGCCGAATTGGGCCGCGTCATTGGCGTCGGCAATGCTCCCCGGGCGCAGGCCATCACCCAACGAGAAACTGACGTCATAGGCTTTCATGATCTCACAAATTTCTTCAAAATGCGTGTATAGGAAATTCTCTTTATGATGGGACAAACACCATTTGGCTAAAATAGAACCGCCGCGGGAAACAATGCCTGTCATGCGTTTGGCTGTCAGCGGAATGTATCTAAGCAAAACACCGGCATGGATCGTAAAATAATCCACCCCCTGCTCCGCTTGTTCAATCAAGGTATCGCGATAAATTTCCCAGGTCAGGTCCTCTGCCTTGCCGTTGACTTTTTCCAAAGCCTGATAAATCGGCACGGTCCCGATGGGAACAGGCGAGTTGCGCAAAATCCATTCGCGGGTCTCGTGGATATTTTTTCCCGTCGATAAATCCATCACCGTGTCCCCGCCCCAGCGGATGGACCAGGCCATTTTTTCCACTTCTTCAGCAATGGATGATGAAACCGCGGAATTGCCGATATTGGCGTTGATCTTGACCAAAAAATTGCGGCCGATGATCATGGGCTCAATTTCAGGATGGTTGATGTTCGATGGGATGATCGCACGGCCGCGCGCCACTTCATCCCGCACAAATTCCGGCTTGCAATTCTCGCGCAGCGCAATGTATTCCATCTCCGGCGTGATGATGCCGCGGCGGGCATAATGCATCTGTGTCACGTTGCTGCCGGATTTCGCACGCAAAGGTTTGCGGACACCGGGAAAACGGATAGGCACTAAATCCAGGTCATTGTCCCGTTCTTTACGGTAATGCGAACTGGGGCCTTTTAAATATTCAACATCACCGCGCTCTAAAACCCATTTTAAACGAAGCTGCGGCAAACCCCGGGTGATATCAACACGCACCGACGGATCAGTGTACGGCCCCGAGGTGTCATAAAGCCTGACCGCTTGATTAGGCGTTACCTTGCCGGTATAATCCTTGGTATCGGAAAGCCCAATTTCACGAAAAGGCACCCGGATATCAGGCCTTGTTTGTCCCTGGACGTAAACTTTCTTTGAACCCGCTAAAGGTTCATAGGACAAACTGTTGGCGTCAGGCAACTGCTCAGACTTTAAAGCATTTAATGTTTGGGGAGTCATTTAAAATTCCTTATAAGGATTAACTAAAAGAAGTGCCGCATCCGCAACTGGATTTGGCTTTGGGGTTTTTGTATTTGAAACCGGATTCTTTCAGGGTATCCACATAATCAATTTCAATGCCCTGGACAAATTCAACACTTTCCTGGTTGACAATGATATCAAGCCCCTTTTGCCGGAAGGCAATATCATTTTCATAAGGGGTTTTCTGGAATTTCATTTCATAGGAAAGCCCGGCACACCCGCCGGTAACGACACCAAAACGCAAAGCATAGCCCTGCTTGCCCTCTTTGAGCATCATCGCCTGGATCTTGGCCGCAGCCGCGTCAGTTAAAGTGACTATGGGTTTTTGAATTTGCTGTTCCATACAATTTGAATATAGCATAATTAGCCTTTTTAATCAACAGCTGCCAAAGCCCCCAGCTGTTTTTGCTGCTCTTCGCTCATGGGGCCGATGATGGCAAGATTGAGGCGTCGGGGATCCAGGATTTCTTTGGCCACGCGTTTAATGTCAGACCGGGTCACGGCCTTGATCCTTTTGATCACATCTGCCATGCTCTTGACCTTATCATTGCTGATGACGCCGCCCCCCATCCAGAGCATTTGGTCCATGGTATCTTCCAAACCCAGCAAAAATTGCCCCATATAATATTCCTGGGCGCGGCTGAATTCATCCTCTTTTACACCGCCAGCTGCAATCTGGCCCAAAACTTTAAGGATCAAATCCAAAGCACCGACGATCTTGGTATTGTCCACTCCGGCGCGGACCATAAAAACACCCGTGTCATGCAAACTTTTGATGCCGCTGGAAACTGAATAGGCAAGCCCCCGCTTTTCGCGCACCTCATTAAATAAACGGCTGGACATATTGCCGCCCAAAATAATGCTCAACAAGGCCAATACATAATAATCTTTATGATTGGTTTCATAAGCCAGATACCCCAGCGCCAAATGCATTTGCTCGGTTTGTTTGTGATGTAAACGCACGGAAGGCCTGTCTTGGTTTCGACGGGCAGGAATAAAAGCAGGCCCCGCAGGGCCTGTTAATTTTCCCAACTTGGCGCGGACCAACGCAACCAATTCTTCATGTTTCATCGAACCGCATGCGGAAATTACCGTATTGGCCGGAACATAATAGGCTTTTTTAAAATCCTTCAGCTGAGCGGCGGACATCTCACCAACCGATGAGGATGTGCCGGCAAGGCTTTGTCCCAAAGGATGGTCAGGCCACAACAGCTGCTCGAGAAGTTCCCCCACATGGTATTGCGGCAGGTCATGATACATCTTGATCTCTTCCAATATGACCGTGCGTTCTTTTTCCAGATCTTTGGGGGCGATCTTAGGGAAAAAACTGATGTCTGCCAGGATATCAAAGGTCTCCTTAAAATGATTGGCAGGCACCTTGGCATAATAGCAGGTTTCTTCTTCGGCGGTAAAGGCATTGAGATTGCCGCCGACACCCTCAACGAGCTGTTTGATCTCATCGCAGGAATATTGGGCAGAGCCCTTGAAGGCCATGTGTTCCAGAAAATGGGCGACACCTTTATTTTCTTTGCCTTCATAACGGCCGCCGGCCGCCACCCAAACACCGATGGAAACACTCTCACGGTCTTTAAATTCCTGGGTAACGATACGGATTTTATTGGGGAGTTCGGTGATGTGACGCATTAAACCTCAACGTGTCATTGCGAGAAGCGAAGCGCAGCGTAGCAACGAAGCAATCTATTTAAAAAGATTGCTTCGCTTCGCTCGCAATGACACTGTTAATGAACGGACATAGCGGGTAACTTTTTCCACCAAGTCACCCTGTCCCCGATGTTCTTCAATTTTTCTGACAATAGCACTGCCGACAATGACCCCATCGGCAGCATGGCCGATTTCTTTGACCTGGCCGGGGGTTGAAATGCCAAAGCCCGCGCAAATTGGTTTCTTGGTAAAACGCTTGATATGGTTGATTTGTTTAACCACCGATTGTGCGACTGCCTTTTGAGTGCCTGTAATGCCTGTCAAAGATACATAATAAACAAAACCGCCGGAAGCTTTGGCATTAGCTTTGATACGCTCATCCGTACTGGTAGGCGCGACAAAGAAAATCGTCGCGATATCCTGCTGATCTGCCAGACGGCACAAATTTTTGGCTTCTTCCGGCGGTAAATCAGGGACAATCAAACCATCCACTCCCGCCTCAACGCAGGCCTTGATAAATTTTTCTTCTCCAAAACGCAATATCGGATTGTAGGAGGTCATAAAAGCAATCGGTACGGATGTTTTCCGGCGGATGCCTTTGACCGTCTCTAAAATTTTCTTGACGGTTGTCCCCTTGTTCAAAGCCCGCAAAAAAGATGCTTGTATGGTCGGCCCGTCAGCCAAAGGATCGGAAAAAGGAATGCCTAATTCAATAATATCAACACCCGCCCCTTCCAGACCCAAGACCAAATCTTGCGTTGTTTTTAGGTCAGGGTCGCCGGCAGTGATAAAAGCGATAAAGGCTTTACGTTTTTGATTCTTAAGATTCTGAAATTTCTGATCGATTCTATTCATAAAAGATTGCTTCGCTTCGCTCGCAATGACACTAAATAAATTGTGAAATTTGGTTCATGTCCTTGTCCCCGCGGCCGGAAAGGCAGACGATCACGCTCGCTCCTTTTTTGGCATGACGGGCTAATTTTTGTAAATAGGCAATGGCATGGGATGTCTCCAGCGCCGGGATAATGCCTTCCAGGCGGGACAAAAGCTTAAGGGCCTCTATGGCTTCCTTGTCTGTAATGGTGACATATTGGGCGCGTTTGCTTTCCTTATAATAGGCATGTTCCGGGCCAACGCCCGGATAATCCAGGCCCGCGGCAATGGAATGCGCCACCTGCACTTGCCCATCACTGTCCTGCAAGAGCATGCTTTTACTGCCATGCAAAACACCAACCGCGCCACGGGTCAGCGTCGCGGAATGCTGATGGGTATGCACCCCATGGCCGGCCGCTTCCACCCCGATCATTTTGACTGATGCGTCATCATAAAAGGCATGAAACAAACCCATGGCATTGCTGCCGCCGCCCACACAGGCCAAAAGATAGTCAGGTAATTTTTTTTCTTTGGCATAAAACTGACGGCGGGCTTCACGGCCAATCACCGATTGAAAATCACGCACCATGGCCGGATACGGATGAAATCCCGCCACAGAACCGATGATATAAAAAGTGTCCGCCACATTAGTCACCCAGTCGCGTACGGCTTCGTTCATGGCATCTTTGAGCGTTTTAGAACCGCTTTCAACGGGCCTCACCTCTGCCCCCATCAATTTCATGCGGACCACATTAAGCGACTGGCGCTTCACATCCTCAGCCCCCATATACACGACACACTTGAGGCCAAACAAAGCAGCAGCCGTGGCTGTAGCCACACCGTGCTGGCCGGCGCCGGTCTCGGCAATGATACGGGTCTTGCCCATGCGCCGGGCAACCAGGATCTGTCCCAAGGTATTATTGATTTTATGGGCCCCCGTATGTAGCAGGTCTTCACGCTTTAAATACACTTTAAGCGTCTTTAAATGGGCGCTTAAACGTTTGGCTAAATATAAATTCGTAGGCCGTCCGGCATATTCTTTAAGATAAAATTCAAATTCCTTCTGAAAAGATTTATCTTTTTTAATGGCACGGTACTGGTCCTCCAATTGGCCCAGGACCGCCATCAGGGTCTCCGGAGCAAAACGCCCCCCGAAAGAACCATAGTAGCCTCGTTTATCAGGATAATGAGTAAAAGATTGCTTCGTCACTTCGTTCCTCGCAATGGCACAATTTATTATTCTTTAACGGTAGTTATAGGACAGACGCTTAAGTCGTAACCTGTCATGGTCATCACTGAATTGATAAATCCAATCGATCCGGTAATACGCAACGGCCATTTATGTTCGGATGCGTCAAACCATATCTTGTATCTCCCCGGCTGGCTTTGCATGTAATAACTATCATAAGACTTTCCGCCTATTTTAAGCACAGAACGACTAACCAGTTTGATCTTTAAATCCTTGGTCGGCAGGCTCATATTAAGAACATCCCCGATTTGAAAAGACCCTTCTTTACGATACCGGAAAATAAACCCGTAAATATTATCGACGGCCCCTGCTTTTTTTATGATCTGCTGGGTGACACGATTACCGACTGTCTTGGTAATAACGATCTCCCCCTTGGAGGGCAGATATTCTTCCAGGACCTTCCCGCGGCCGAACACGCTTAAACTAAAATCCCGCTCAACGAAAAGGGGTTTGTAGGTGACAGGATCAACATAGATATTTTCTTCATCTGAAAAATTGGTGCCATGGGCCTTAAACGTGATCAAAACTGTTTTAAGGCCTTTATAATCCTGGGGGCCGACAAGGGTCAATGTTGCCTCACCATCGAATCCCATCTGGCGGATCGAATAGTAAATAGTCTCAGCCCGTGCCTGTGCCAATAAAACACAGCATAAAAAAAACAGTGCCACAACGATTCTATTTAACATCATACTCCTTTATGAACGCTTCCAAAACCCTGGCCCCATGATGCAGGGTCTTGATTTCCGCGTATTCATCATTGGCATGAATGACCCCATGGCTGCCCCAGCCGGTGGAAAAAGCAGGAATGCCGTAATCCTGGAAAAAGGTAATGACCGTTGCACCTTGGCTGCCTTTTAAATTCGCTTTAAAGCCCATCTTCCGGCAGGTATCCACGTAAGTTTTGACAAAAGGATGCTGCGGATCGATCCCGTAGGGCTTCTGACTGTCATCAATGATCACTTTAAAATCCCTGGTCTCTTGGGCAATGATGCTTTTGAGTTCTTTTAAAATCCCTTCAGCCTTCATGCCCGGCATAAAACGCATATCCAGGGCAAACTCACAAAAATCCGCCACCATATTGACCTTGTCCCCGCCGCGGATGGTCCCGATATTCTTCGTCGGAGGGACAAGCAAAGGATGTTTTTTATATTTAAACTGATGTTTCTTTAAACGCCCGATCACCCGCGCGGCGATTTCGATGGCATTGACCCCCAGCCAATTATACGCCCCATGGGCTTTTTTCCCGAAAATCTGTACGCGGCAATGAAAAAGCCCTTTTTGCGCGATGATGGCATCAAATTCTTCGGAATCCGTGATCAAGGCGGCCTTGGGGCGCAAAATGCCTTTTTTCAACAACGGGATCACGCCTAATCTGCTTCCGGTCTCCTCGTCAGCGGTCGCAGCAAAGACAATGTCCCTTTGCAGGCGCACGCCGTCTTCCACCAAACTATGCAAAGCCTCCATACCCACCGCGCAATTGCCTTTATCATCGCTGGCCCCTCTGCCATAGATGCGGCCCTTATGGATCGTGGCCCCCAAAGGATCAAATTTCCAGCCTTCACCAAAAGGCACGGTATCATAATGCGGTGTAATTAATAACGCTTCACGGGCTGCTTTGGCACGAGGCCAGGTACCCTTAAGGGTTGCCACCACATTCGGACGGTTTTTAGCGAAAGAATATATTTTAATATCAAGCCCAATGGACTTTAGATCACGGGCCACAAAATCCGCCACTGCCACCTCGTTACCCGGCGGATTGGCGGAGTTGATTTGCAGCAATTTGGTGGTAATTTTGATTAATCGTTGTTTAGAAATCATATCTTAGCCCTCCAGAAAAATGGAGGCTTCTCCATTTCTCATCCTAATATCCCCTTAGCTTTTTCTTCGCCTTCAATGCGTTTAAAATCATCATAATCCACAAAAATAATTTGAGGGCGTTCATGGCTGACTTTAAGCATTTTAGGCATATGGTCCCTGATATTCTGAAAAGCGATATATTTAAATTCCGTTTTGCACTCCGGGCATTGCAGAGTGTCTATTTTTAGGTCCAATCTTTTGCAATTAGCACAAGAACCCGATAAAGCCCCGTAGGTCATCAGATGGGTCTTGACTTCATCAAGGTAAAATTTCTTATAAATACGGATAAACCGCTCAGACATGGGTGGTATTATAACATCAATGACGGGCTTGAGAAGTTCTTTTAGCAAGGCGTACGCCTGCCGATTTTTGACAAGATTTGCCGGAAATTGCGTTCGCTGGATATCAGGTAATATTCTTTCATGTGCCAGCTTAAAGGTTCACGGTTAAATAGATCAGCTTCGACCCTGTCTAAAACCCTGCCATCGGAAACCCTGCGCAGATCAAACCCTGCCCGGCGGATAATGGGCCAGCTTCCGGCAAAATCCCAAAGATGGCATTTTAAAAAGCAACCTACCCCGCGGCCAATGGCAGGCCAGCAGAGATTGACCACAGCACAGGCATGGATCATGATATGAAAATCTTTGGTGTCACAAAAAAATTTGTCAAAAAAAGTGTCATTGCAAAAAAACAGGGAACGGGCGGACAATTCTTCATCCAGGGGAACAATCCGGGTTTTGGTCTGGTTAGGCCCAAAAGCATCCTGCACGAAATAGGCCTCTGCGCCGTCGCAATAAAAAAGCTCCTTAAGCATGGGGAAATAAACAACGCCCAGCCATGGTTTTAAATCCTTGATCAATCCGATGGAAATCCCAAATAAGGGCATGCGATTGGCGTACAGGCGCGTCCCGTCGATGGGATCCACGGCCCAGATAAACGAAGATTGATCAAGGCGTTTTTGGTCCAAATATTCAATGCTCCCGGGATCTTCTTCATCAATAAGGATGTGCCCCGGTTTTTGCAAAAAATCACCGAGTTTGTCACGGGCCAATTTTGAAATGGCCTTATCAGCCAAGGTTATGATGGAATGGTCTTTTTTAAAGCCCGGATCACTGTGCCCGACCAAATCCAAAGCAATGCCGCCTGCCTCGCGGGCAAAAGAGAACATGCGTTCTAAATATATTTCGGGAGAGATCATAAACTTTGAGGATAAAATAAAGCCATGCTGTTGGTAAATCCATGCAGGAAATTGGTCCCGCCTACCGGGCCGATCTCTCCTGCGCAAAAAAATCCCGCAGCCGGTACCGGGCCTAAATGGTGCTGGATGATCCGGATATCATGGTCGCGCTCTTTAAATAAATTGATCCCGCGCCCGTTGCAGGAAAACACAAAAGCCCCATGGGCGGCGGTTGCCTGTTTTTTGGTTTTATACTGTTTTAACAATTCGTGCAAATCCTCATTGGCGGTCCTGGCATCGCGCAAATGAAACTGCACTGTCTGGCCCACATGCATATGGTCCCCGACCACACCCGCCCCGCTTTGAGGCTCCACTCCCATGACGCCGCGGATCAAGAAATCACCCCGTTTAAATCGGTCCTTATATTCATTCATGGCAATACCGATAAAAATAGCCTCATGGGCCAAATGGCGGTCGTAGTCAGTGCCTTTATTCAACACTTCTTCCAAAACTTTATAAAAAGGGCGTCCGGCCAATTCATAAATTATATTGCGCTGGGCTTTGGTGACAATGAACGTTTCCCCGATCGGACGGCACCCTTGGGAAACCACGGTCTCAACCCTCAGATTGCCGGTAAGACAAACACCGACAAGCCCTTCTTTCATCACCTCTCCATCCAAAATTAATATATTTTCTCCGGGCTCGGATGCGGCAGAAGCAAGCCCCCCCACAATGGGCATTCCCGGATACGCCTGGTTTAACCCTGCCAAAAAGCCGTTGCCATCAAAGGCAAAAGGATCAGCAAAAACAACAAAGGACGGGATTTCATTGGGATATACTTCAAGGAAATTATACCAATCTTCTTTCGCCTTTAGTGTCTCAAGCACAGGCTGGCTTAAAGCAAAAGGCGTGATCTTGACCAATGGCAGGCGCATCAGCATCAGGGATGCCGACGGCCGGCCTTCAATCTCACGCTCACTGCCGATGATCCCGGCACAGGTACAGCAGATCAAATGGCGTATCTTGCCCTTTGCCTTCAAGGCTTGAAATAATTCCAAAGGATCATAGGGCGGCCAGGGACAAATATACAAGATCCCTAAATCAAATTCCCCTTCGATCTGCATTAAAAGATCAGAAGTGATTTGAGATAAATGGCCTGCTTCAGTGATGCGATTAATGAATTCCATAAATGCATTATAAAATGCCGGGAAGGAATAGCGAAGGTTATTTTAAAGAAGAACGGATCATGAGGATGGGAATGTCCGTGCGATGGCGTAACATGTCTGCCACAGAACCTAAGATCATGTCTTCTATAAACTGATGGCCATGGGTTGCCATGGCAATAAGATCACATCCTTCGTCTTGGGCGACGGATAAAATACCGTCCGCCGGCTCCTTGCCCTGCACTAAAACCGCCTTGACCCTAAAACCATCTTTTTGCAAACGGGCAGAGACCTGGTCCAAATACGCCTGATCATCTTTAATTTCCTCGGAATCCGCCAAATTTAACTGGTCCTGCAGCCTGGCGGCAAACCCATCGGCCACATGCACCAGGACCAATTGGGCATGGGTCAGATGGACAAGCTTGCGGACATGGACCAAAATAGTCTCATCCGTTACTGAATTGTCCAAAGGAACAAGTATTTTTTTATACAAATCTAACCTCTCCACTTAATTGAACATCCCCAAAGGCCCTATTGCTTCGACTGCGTAAGGTTCAGCTTCTCCATTTAATGGAGCAGCCCATGGATGGTAGTTGCTTAGCAGCAATCGGCCGGCCGGCCGCCATATTATTCATGGCTTCTTTTAACTCTTCACGGGTGACGGCGTTCTCGTCCTTCCAATTATCATCAATGCGGCCGTGGTACACCAGGGCCTTGTTTTTATCAAATAAATAAATGTCCGGCGTGCACTGGGCCCGGAAACTGTCTGCCACTTGCTGGGCTTCATCCACCAAATAGGGAAAATCAATGCCTAATTCCTTGATCTTAAGGACCATCTTATCAGGAGCATCATCGGGAAAGTCAGGGTTAATGTTAGGATTGACGGCAATGGTATTGACCCTCATCCCACGGCCATATTGGGCAAGCCGGATGACCCTCGGCCAAACAGCCAGGGCATACGGGCAATGATTGCAGGTGAAAACGACCAGCAGACCGCGTTCGCCAAAAAGCCCGGCGGCTTTATAGGATTTGCCGAGGGCATCTTTTAATTCAAAATCAGGCATGATCGTGCCTAAAGGGATTTTAATGGATTCTAACAGGGCCATTTGCTTAACCTCCGATTTTAATATACAATAACGACTCATTATACGAGCGAGGTTTTTTATGTCAAGATTACTCATCCGGCAATATGAAATAGGGCCGCTAAATAACTTCCTATATCTTTTAGGCGACCCTGAAACCAAAGAAATGGCCATCGTTGACCCTGCCTGGGACGTGGATTTTTTGAGCCAGGAAGCCAAACGATTAGGCTATAAAATCACCAAGGTTTTTTTGACGCATGCCCATCCTGACCACATCAACGGCCTTGATAAACTCTTGTCCATGCACCCGGTGCCTGCCTATATCTCAAAACATGAGACCCCGGTTTTGCGGCCGCGCACCAAAGGCCTCATCGATGTAACGGAAAAAGACAAATTATCAGTGGGAAAAATCAGTTTTGATATCCTGCACACTCCCGGCCATACGCCGGGCTGTCAGTGTTTCTTAAGCCAAGGGCAACTCATCTGCGGGGACACCCTTTTTATTGACGGGTGCGGAAGATGTGATTTTCCATACAGCGACCCTAAAGCAATGTACAACAGTTTATACAATGTCCTCATGAAACTGCCTGAAGAAACCATGGTGTATCCGGGGCACAATTATGGCAACACGCCGACCGATACCATCGGCAATCAAAAACAAACCAACCCTTATCTGCAATGCCACAGCCTCAAGGAATTCCTCATTGAGCGTATGGGGTTATGAGAATTTATTGGCCTTTGCCTGATGCTTTTTCAAGGTCCTGAATGAAATAAGGGTCAATATCGCCCCCCAGGGCCTTTGCTGAACGCACATCTGCCCAGGCCTTGTCAAATTCTTTCAACTTGTAATAGGCGATTGACCGGTTGTTATAAGCCTTTACATAGAAAGTATTGTTCTCAATGGCCTTGGTATAATCAAAGATCGCCTGCGTAAAATTGCCCTGCTCGGCATAAGCATGGCCACGGTTGTTATAAGCATCCGCATCTTTAAGATTATTGGCGATGGCCAGGGTAAAATCATCAATGGCCCGCTGCAAACTGCCTTCCTTGGCATAAGCAACTCCCCGGTTATTATAGGCCTTGCCAAGATTGGGGTTGATGCTGATGGCCTTGGTATAATCAACAATGGCCAGATCCAAATTGCCCCCATTGAATGCGTCGTTCCCGTTACTCAAATATTCCTCTGCCGTCTGTACCTCTGCATAAACGGAAGGTAAATTGAAAAATAATAGGGCCATCAAAATTATTATCATTTATTGAATTTGAAGCGAGTGGATCATTCTATCTACTACGGGACTGTCCTTCGCGTATTTACGCATGTCCCCCAGGAAGGTCAGGATGTAGGCTTGATCATGGGCCAGGACCCATGCATTGACCATTTTTAAATGGTCGGGCTTAGGCGCCGCCAAGACTATCTCATGGCCCTCACGCCAACTCCAGTGGATCGATTTATCCTCGACGATGCCCGTATTCTTTCCCAACACCGCCATGATCTGCGTTTTGACCCTGGCGCTGAATGCCTCCAGGGTATAAATATCTTCCGGCATGGCTTGGATGGTAACGTTAAAATTTTCTTGCAGCGTATCCAGGGCGGTGTCTTTGGGGCGCAGGAACACCACTGCCACATTCACCTGCGGATGAATGACCACCCTCCATGTCTTAGGATATTTGATGGAAAATTTATATTGGCTGTCCTGATATACGCTAAACTGCGCTTCAAAATACAAAAGCCAAACTGACGCAGCCAATAAAAGTGATCCGGCAAGTGAGGCTATCACAATGAGAACAGCCTTTTTGGGGAAAGGCTTCTTGGCAGGTTTTTGTTTTAGCCCTAAAATAGCGGCTGGATCAAATGAAGAATTTTTTGCCATTTGATTTCAAATCCAAAATATACGTGCATGGCTTAAAGCGGCCATCTTTGAAACGGGCTTCCAGCTTTTCCATGCCGTCCACTAGTTTATCAATTCCCAGTGAATCTGCATAGCGTAAAAGGCCGCCCCTAAAAGGCGGAAAGCCTGTCCCAAAAATCATGCCGATATCAACGGCATCCGCGCCATCCACCACCTTCTCCTGCAAAATCATCGCGGCTTCATTGATCATAATATACATCATCCGCTGCACAGCTTCCTCTTCTTTAATGCTGCCGCCGGATTGGACCAGGGCCTGCACCTGGGGATTGACCACCCGTTCCTTGCCATGAATATAAAAACCTTTGCCTGA
>Ga0206804_10206_pt1 | contig 16864 bp, 19 predicted proteins | sample Alteio_BWOrgCont_62_FD_152888 | JGI IMG/M metagenome (GOLD analysis project Ga0206804, IMG submission 152888) | Enriched cells from forest soil in Barre Woods Harvard Forest LTER site, Petersham, Massachusetts, United States -... | ecosystem: Environmental > Terrestrial > Soil > Temperate forest >... | reverse complement strand
CTTCATTGAATTTCTCGGCCCTATAATTGCCGAACTGAAGAGCTTTCGATGGTCTGGCAGGATAGAAGAGCATCTTCTTGACGTCACTCGACGAGGCGTCGCGGTTAGGCAGTTTGAAGCCACACGCGCGATCCAGACAATGAACGAGCAGGGGATTGGGCATTTCGGCGTGACGTTGCTTCGCCCAGCTTTCGAAGAACTCATCTGGATGGAATACCTCGCTGAGCACCCCGACATGGCTCAGGAGCTGTTACTACTTATCGGTCGAAAGGAGCTGACTGATAACCTTTCCGCTCAGAACGACTACATTGGCCCACACGGCATGGCGGCTCAGGGATTCACACAGAAGTATGTCAAACAGGCGCTCGCAAAGCTTAGACCATCCGAAGCGCGATTGCGCGAGATTGGTCGAAATCTCGGGTGGCGAGAACGATCGACGTCACCGACAATGGCCTTCCTCGCTCGGAAGGTAAGGCGCGAGAGGGAATATAAATTCGTCTATCAAGCGTCGTCGCGATTTGTTCACTTTTCGAGCCAGGAGATCATGCGGCGTGCCTGGGGCCGTCCGGGCCACGTCGAGATAGGGTCGGACACTTTCTCGGAATATTGGCGCGACTTCGCTGTCTATTGGAGTTTTTACATTCTGTTAAATTTGGTGTCAGGCTACAGCGATATTTTGCCGAATGGTCCGCTTCCAGATGAAATGGAGCGCCGATTAAACGATGCACTCAAAAAAATCTCTCCTGTGCCCATCATCACACGGGGAGAACTGGATTGGCCCTAGCGCGGCTTCAAATACCGTATCGAGGCGTGCGCGTGGCCGCGCTGCGGTGGGCTGCCAACCAATAAAGGGATAAGACTCATGGCCGTTCTACCCAGCCGACTGAGCACAGAAACGCCATTCTTTCAGGATCTCAACGGCGATATTAAGCGCGGCCAGATAAAGATTCCGCAATTCCAACGTAAATTCGTTTGGAAAGAGGAGCAGGCATTTAAACTCCTCGATAGCATCAAAAACAATTATCCCATCGGTAGCCTTCTGATATGGAAGACAAGCGTCAAACTGGCGGCCGAGCGGAATATCGGCAATTTCCAACTCCCGAAAACCGACGACATGATGCCCACGGACTACGTGCTGGATGGGCAGCAGCGACTTACGGTGATCTATTCAAGCATCGGCGCGTCTGACGAGGCCGCAGGCTTCTCGCCGGGCTACGATCTCGTCAATGAGGAGTTTATCGGCTTGAACGAGATCACGGGGGGTCCCACGGTCTTCCCACTGCGCTGGATCTATGACACGACGAAGATGCTCAATTTTCGGACCGGGCTGCTGTCCCGTCCGGATGGTTCAGCACTACAGGCGCGGCTCGATAGCATCGTTGACTCTTTTACGAAGTATCGAATCCCCGTCGTGACGTTGAAGGATTTAACGATAGAGGAAGTGTGCCCCATATTCGAGCGGATCAATAGCTCCGGCACAAAGCTGTCGATCTATGATCTGATGGTCGCCGCCACATGGTCGGAAGAGTTCGATCTCAACCACCATGTCGAGGTCATCGCGGAATCCCTGAAGACCAAATCCTTCCACAAAATTGAGAAGGACACGGTTCTAAAGTGTCTCGCGGCAGTGCAATCCGGTAGCGTCAAGCAGGATCAGATCATTGCCTTGCGCGACATCGACGAAGCGCCCATGCAGAGCCTGGTCGCCCGTGTTCGTGAAGGCCTGTTGCAGGCTGTAGACCTGCTGTCCACGGAGTTCGGCATCTATAGCTGGGACTTCTTTCCCTATGAGGCACTGCTGATCATCACCTGCCGGATTTGTTGTGAAGGCCTTGTCAAATCAGCGGCAGATATGGAGCGGCTTCGTCAATGGTTCTGGAGGGCATCCTTTACCGAGCGATATCGTGTCGGCGGAGAGAACTTTGTCTCCAGAGATATCGAGCTGGTGTCGGAATTTGTGGCGGGAAAGAATGGAGCTGCCGAGAATTTCGGTGTCCTTCCCGAAGATCCACTGCGGTGGACACGAACGCAGTTCAGGTCGAACAATTCGACGTCGCGCGCATTCATTTTGGCCTTGGCAGCCAGACATCCGCGCAGTTTGGTGACGGGTGCCGCCATCGACACGGCGCAGGCTCTTTCCAAGTATAACAAAAAGGAGTTTCATCACGTCAATCCGACGGTATACTTGAAGCAAGAAAAAACTCCCGGTCAGCACAACTGTTTGGCTAATATCTGTATGCTTCCGGCATCGGAGAATAATAAAATCAGCGACTCCGATCCTCGCAAATACCTGCCAGCCTGTATCGCTGGTCTCGGCTCCCATGCTGAACAGGTTTTCCGCTCAAACTTTCTGCCTTCGCCGCAGGAGTTTGCGTATGACACGGCGATATTCGACGAATTTTGCAAAACGAGATCGGCCCAGCTGTCTGTCTTTATCCGGCAACTCTGCGCCGGGCACAAACCATAGTCCTCGGTCGGGCGCAGGGGCTAGCCGAAAGTGGATAGACCAACCGCAAGGGGCGGCCATTGCTCTATGACCGTCACAGCCACCTTCGGTGGCTCGCATTTGCGCAGAGTGTATGGAACGGCGTTAGCAAGTGGATGCATTAGCCGCTGAATGTGGCTAGGCGACCGAAAGAGGCCGCTACCCCAGATTACTCACGTTCCGTGGCAGCGTCGTATTCCTCGGCGGAGAAGGTGCCACCCTGGTATTTCTCGGTGATTGGGTTTTTCGGCTGGCCGGCTTCGACGGAGAGGACCTGGGCTGCTTGCGACTCGGAATCGTCTTCCGGCTTGTAGCCGAGGCGGTAGGCGTTGGAATTGTCATACCACGAGCGCTGATTGCCCGAGACGCCGTAGACGATCTCGTAGCGGACATCGGGGTGTTCGAGGCCGATGCGGACGAGCTGGGTTAGGTCGCGGGGGCTGACCCAGATCGAGAGGCGGCGACTGTCGATCGGGTGCGTGCCGTAATTGCCGATGCGGACGCATAAGAAGCCCATCCCGTGCTTGTCGGAATAGAGGCTGGCGAGCGCCTCGCTGAACGCTTTCGACACGCCGTAGCGGCTGTCCGGCCGCACCGTGACACGATGGTCGATTGTCTGCGACCGCGGATAGAAGCCGACCGCATGGTTCGAGGTCGCCATGACGATACGCTTTACGCCCGCTTTCCGCGCCGCCTCGAAGGTGTTGTAAAGGCCGACAATGTTGCCTTCGAGGATTTTCTCCCAGGTGTTCTCGCCCGAGATGCCGCCGAGATGGATGATCCCGTCGCACCCCTGCACCATGCGCTCGACCGATTCCATATCGGCAATGTCTGTCTGGTCGATCTCCTCGCCGTCGCGCGCCGGGGTAACCTGCACCCGGTCGGAGAGGCGCAGGATCGGGTAGACGCCGCGCAACGTCTCGCGCAGGCCGCGGCCGATGCGCCCGCCCGCGCCGGTGATCAACACTCGATGCATTTTCACACTCGGCATCGCTTCCTCCTTGATGGTGGCAGCGATCCTAACGAGTGCCGGCGAGCGCGTCGCGCTGTTCGGCGAAGGCGCGCCTCACCTAGTCGATCGCGGGACTGGGGCTAAAGGCGATGGCTGGGTGTATGAAGCGCGCGGAGTCGCCGAGGGAATCATGCAATGCCGTCATCTAAAGCAGCCAGATATCCAGAGAAGCTTTATAAGTTCTGCGCTTTCAGTCCTCGGTCGCTGGATCTGCTGAACCGAGAGCGGATTTATTATTCCGATCCGACCACGTTCAACGATCCGCTCGATTGCAATCCGGTCATCAATGATGACCTGCCAACCAGGGACCTCGTGCAGCTCTGCCTAGTCTGGACGAAAGCCGAGCACGCCGACGTTCCGATCGGGTCTCCGCTGGTGCATGACGAAGGTCGGGAGGTGGACGGCACGGCCGACGCTTTTTACCGCAGGGATCTTACCAACGACCTGACCAGATTATTGCGGGATGAACTCGGCGCGAGCGGCGTTCTATCACTGACGGCTCGGTGGGATTCGCCGCTTATGTGGAGCCATTACGCCGATCAGCACCGGGGCGTGTGCATCGAGTATGACACCACGTGGGGTAACCATACCAACCTGCGGCGCGTGAACTACAACACCCCACGGTCCATCAGCGCAGCCGATCTTCTGGACTGGAAAGTGCATGGATCGGCGGAAGCCGAGGCAAGGGTCAGGGAAGCGTATTTCTTCGCGAAGGCGCTGGACTGGAGCTATGAAGAAGAATGGCGATATATTCATGAGAAGCACGGCGTGGATCACGCAACTCTCAAAGTCACAGGCGTATATTTTGGGCTTCGGTGTCTACCGATAGTGCGAAGCATTTTCATGAGTGTTCTTCCAAGGGAAACGACTTTCCGGGAGGTATACGCGAAGCGGGAATCATTTGATCTGGATAGTCGCTGGCTTGACAGATCAGAGGAGATCAGCATGGCGCAGGCTACATCTGCCTATCTTGATTTCGCCGACCAGATCAATGCTGCGAAGCGCAATATCGATTGAGGGCGCGGCTGCGCAGCCCATAGGCAAATATCTCACCCTGCCCGACGCGGGAAAGCGTTTCCCCCAGAGCATGTGCGGCTTCGACCTCGGCACGCTCAAGCCGGTCATAGTTTCGACCGGCGCGGAGCCTCATCAGGGCGACTCCGATGCTTCCCGCCGAAGGGCAAGACACCTTCGAAGGCTTTTGCGGACTCCTTTGCCAACTCAGCAAAGAAGATAGACAAACTCGCGGTAGAGGAGTTTCGTGAGAAGGCGGCCAACTGGGCGTGTTCTTGTTGCCTGCTGGCAATTCGTCAGCCAGAAACAGCTTTGCTGGTGTTGGAGCACCACTGGACGGCCAGTGTGAGTGTAAACCGTGCTACGTCTCGAGATGCCCCGTGGCGGCGCCAGTGTATTTCACCGCATCTACACTGAACACTCACGTGGCAGGTCTTGCGCAAGGCGAAGCTACTGCAGCATAGCGGACGAGTTGGTTTGGTCCCGGTAATCCTGGTCCGGGGACTCACAATGTCCGAAGTTGGCCGGAGCTGGCCGGGAGCGGTATGGCAGCTCAGGGGCAAACAAAGCGAGAAGCTGACGTTCACAACGTAACCCTGTGCGGATGCCGATGCGGTTAATCTTCGAACATCCCCATTTGACCGATGGCCTGTGGCGAGGCTTGCTGAACAAGCGCTTCCTCGGCTGCCCGAAGCTCGCTCAAGGCTGCTTCCCAGCGTCGCTCAAGTTCCGCGGCGACGAGACGATTGTCGGGGTCGACACGGTTGAATTGGCGTTCGGCCAGTGCGGCTGAATAGCGCTTGCGCTCGAGCTGCCGTTCCGCACTGCTTCGCAGCGCGGTATCCACCTGCTGCTGGACTCGGCGCGCCCTCGACAGTGCATCCAGCTCGGCCGGCGCCAGGGCCGTCAGGAAGGCATCTGCCACTACCGCGTCTACGCGCGCGGCGCGGATGTACTGGCAGGCCGGCAAGCCCTCGTTGGAGCGCAGATGGTTACATACATACTGCCCGCCGCCTTTGTAGCGGACGTACATTTTGTGACCGCACCGCGCGCACCAGGCGATGCCGTGCAATAGGAGATCGCCGTCGCGGGGAGCGCCTCTCGTCTTGGTGCGCATGTATTCGGCCCGATTGTCCCTTATGACGCCGCGGATCATTTCATAAGTCTGCCAGTCGACGTAGGCAGGATACCGACCCTTCACGACAATTCGCCATTCCTCGATTGACGGCGCATGAGCGTTTGCCGGAGCACTTGCTGATCATGCCGGGCGTGACGCCGTTCGTCGGCCGCACGCGGCAAGAAGCATGGGACAAGTTCGACCTGCTGAACGATCTGGTCGATCCGCTGCTCGGGCTGTCTTACCTGTACGGCCAGATGGGCGATCTGTCGGGATATCCGGTCGATGATCCTGTGCCAGAGCCGAGCAGTCCGGAGTTGCGCAGCCTGGCGAACAACCTGCTGCGACTGGCGTGTCGGATAATCTGACGATCCGGCAACTGTATGGAGTGGTGTTGGCTGGGTTCCGGTCGCGCGTTGCTGTGGGGACAGCGGTAGATCTGGTCGATGAGATGGAGCACTGGGTCAGCGAATGTGCGGCGGATGGGTTCAACATTTGTCGGCCGATGCTGCCGACTGCTTTGGACGATCTTTCGGCATACACGAGTACGACTTGACGCCGCCTAAATTTTGTAGCTTACATGTCAATATATTTGGAATTATCTACAATTAATCTGGTCTGTTAATATTCACAGTCGACTAGCTAAGGCGCATCCGCTTATGGTGGCGCACTAGGGGGAGGTGGCGAGATGCCGGTAGCATTAGCTGACATTAATCCAATCGACCAGCCGAACCGGCCGGTGCCTCGCCCGGGCGAAACACGACCTGCCGCACCTCAGCCGAATTCGCTTAGGCTGATCAACACGGCAGTAAGCGCTGATCGAAAGAAGCTTCACGTGCATTTCGCTACCCACGGCGGACAGGTTGTCACCGTCCAGTTAGAAACCGACTTGGCTGCCAGATTTTGCGAGAGTCTCTTGAAAGTTTTGGAGCAAATCAACGCTCCGGCGGACAAGAACGTTCCTATATGGCATTAAACGCTGGCGTGCCAGGCGCGTGACTGGTCCCGCCCGGTCACTTGTGCCCGAACTGCGTAGTTATCTCATGGGAATTGAGCGCGACCGTCGAGGTCTTGCTGCCCAGCAAACCATGCCGGAGGGCAAAGTCGACGAGTTCAGCATTGCTTTTCAGCCCGAGCGCTTCCATTGCGCGGTACTTATGAAATGCGACAGTCCGGGGCGTAATGCCGAGGCGTCGCGCGACGGATTTCATCGGAAGGCCGGCGACCAGGAGCTGGAGGACTTCCAACTCACGGGACGAGAGCCTCACCACAGGATTTTCCTGATACGCACCCAACAATTTCTCCACGTCACCAGCAGCGATGTCCGCAGACAGATAACGGCCGCCATCAGCCACAATGCGGATTGCCCGCTGCAACTCGGCGGCGGAACACGATTTCGAGAGGTACGCCGACGCCCCAGTGGCGAACACTGCGGCGGCCAGGCTGGGATCGGTCTCCATAGTTAGAAAGACAAGCTTGAGCGCGGGCACTCTCGCGTGCAACTCACGACCAGCCTCCAATCCATTGAGGCCTGGCATTACTACGTCGATCAGTGCGATGTCCGGTTGTAGCCGCTCAGCGACCTTGAGCAGAGTGTCGCCGTCATTCGCCTGGCCGATAACCTCGAACTCAGGTTCGAGCAGGCCGCGTAGCATGTCGACCACTATCTCGTGGTCGTCCGCCAACAAAATAGTGCGGCGCCTCGGCTTGATCGGGATGACCCGAGAAGATTGCATGCGCTCGGTACTGATCGTCTTGTCCGGCATAATGCAAGTCCTCCTGGTCGTCCAAAGCTCTTGTCGCCTTCATCCAATCGGATCATGCGCTTCATTTAAATCTTTGTATTCAACGGCGGCGAATGCATTGATCTTGGTCAATGACCACTTCGAACCTGAGGCGTTCACAACGGAATTGAGGAAGAAGCGGCCAGCCCGTGGGGAGGCGCGTCCGCAATATTCGTTCGACATTAATCGTGATTTCGCTGATAATAATCGTCCTACGGCACAAGTGCGCAATTGCCAACATTATACAGCGGATTCACAGTTACGTGAGGCCGCCTAATGATTACAATCAGTCGGACGGCGACTTTTCGTGGCTTTCTGGCCATTGCGGCCTTGCTTATCTTGTTACCGTTCCATTTGATGGGCGCATACCTGCTTTGGCGGAGTGCTGGTTCGGAGCGAGAGCTGGTCGAGGCGCAGCTTCGCGCGGTTACCAGCATGGCGGCCGCGGCAGCCGATGCTGATGTAGAGGAGTGGCGCAAGGGTCTCGAATCATTGGCACAGTTCGCCGGGGACGGAGGCAACACTGAGGCCGCGGCCAGAATGATGGGTGAGTATCTGAACCAACACCGGGATACTCAGGCTCTTGGCCTACTGAGGAGCGATGGGTCTTTTGCTGTGCGGTCGGGGCAATTGCCCAGCAGTACCGTTGCTGCCGCGGCGGCTGCGATGAAGCTACCGGAAAGCTCGGAGGGCGGATGGCATCTCTCCGGTGTACTTCTGCTGGAAGGCGCCAAGGGTCCGCTCATTGGAGCCGCCATACCATTGCGGCAGGGTGCCTTGGCGGGGGGCACCTTACTGGCCCTCAACGATGCGAGCATGATAGATTTGTTCCTACCTCGGGACGATGACCACGTCGGCTGGCAAGCCGCCGTCATTGACCAAAATAATGTTATTGCCGCGCACACCAATTCTGAGCTGGCTGGTCAAATTTTCCCGTTAGCGAAGGAAATGAATTCCCGCCAGGCCAAGCGTACATTTGTGTTCGATGGAGTACTTAACGGGGTCAGCACCTATATTGCCATGCACCGTTGTAACTTCGCACCGTGGTACGTAGCGTATATGGTGCCGTCTGACGTGCTCGACGCACCGCGGCGGCATTCACTCATCGACGCCGTAATGTTCGTTGCTCTACTGGCAATGCCCATCACGGCGAGCGCATTGCTTGGACGCTATCTTGGCCGCAGGATTCAGAAACTGGCTGAGGCCGCTGCGTCGATCTCAAGTGAACAAGCGCCACCGTACCTACCACCGACTGGCCTCAGCGAGATCGACGTTGTGCAGCAGGCGCTGCAACATGCGGGAGAGGTCGCCCAGGAACGTGCGGCCGCCCGCGAGCGTGTGCAGGTCATGGAAGAGGCGTTGCACCGCGCTGAGCGGATGGAAAGCCTGGGCCAGCTTATGGCGAGCATCTCGCATGATTTCGGCAACCTGATCTTTACGATCAGGGGCAATCTGGAGGTCATCCAGCGCAAGCTGCACGACGATGAACGGATGCAACAGATGATTACCAGACCTCTGCGTCTCGCGGACGAGGCAGCAGCACTGATTGCTCAGTTGTCGGCTGGTGTACGCCACAAAAAGAACTGTCCCGAGCGTATCAATATCAACAATGTACTCAGTGAGGTTGCGGGGCTGCTGCGGGAGGTCGCCGGCCGTGGGATCCGCCTGCTGATCACACCTGGCCCCGGACTTTTCGACTGCAAGCTCGATCCGGTCCTGTTGAAGTCGGCCCTTCTCAATCTCGTGATTAATGCGCGCAATGCCATGCCGCGCGGAGGAAAGATCGAGATACGCAGCCTGAACCCCGTCATGAGCGAAGAAGCAGCACACGCATCGGATCTCGCCCATGCTGGTGACTACGTCAGTCTGTCGGTTACCGACACCGGCACCGGCATACCACCGGAGATCCGTGCGCGAATATTCGAGCCTTTTTTCACAACGCGCGAAGGTGATGCTGGCACTGGGATAGGCTTGAGCATCTTGCATGAGTTCGTCAAGGCAGCCGGTGGCAGCGTACAGGTTGACAGCACGATGGGAGGGGGCACGACCTTCACCATGTATTTTCCTGTAGAGCCCCCGACATACAGCAAATCCGACATCGCGGCAGAGCAGACGACTCCGCCGATGCGAGCGCGGTCTGTCATTGTTGACGGTAGCAGCCGCTGAGCTAAACGCGCGACATAGCTCATTCACGATGCAATGCAGTTGCGGCGCCAAGGCATATTGACTTGCGCAGTAATTGGCCTGTGCCTTTGGGTGATCTTGGCGGTCAGTATTCTAACTTTCTGCACTGGCTTGTCATATTAGCACTACTTTGGCAGATTGTGCGCGATGGCATCACTTTTGGGATTCCCGAATCGGCCAATCGGTGATTCCTGAGGGATCGGCTTTTTGGAGGCCGATCACGGTGCGCACGAAGTTCGGTTGGACCACGGAGCTTGAGCGCTGGCTGGAGCCATTCTTGACCCGCCTTGCGCACAAGACCCGGCGACGAATGTGCCCACTCTACATTGCGGGACTGATCGGACCGGGCGAGCGGAAGAGCATTCAACCGATGGCGCAGCGGCTGGTCCCCGGTGAGTATGATCAGCTGCATCATTTTGTCGGGGCTGGTGTGTGGGATGCGGCGCCGCTGGAGGCGGAACTTCTTGTTCAGGCGGAGCGGCTTGTCGGCGGTGACAACGCCGTATTGGTGATCGACGACACGGCACTTCCGAAGAAGGGCAACCATTCGGTTGGCGTTGCCGCGCAATATGCCTCCGCCCTGGGCAAGACGGCCAATTGCCAGACGCTGGTGTCAGCAACGTTGGCGAGCGGCGAAGTGCCGGTGATGGTGGGTCTGCGTCTGTTTCTACCGGAGAGCTGGACAAGTGATTCTGTTCGGATGGCAAGGGCGCGGGTTCCGGAAGACCGACAGACTTTCCGTAGCAAACCTGAGATCGCCATCGATGAGGTCGACCGGGTGAGAGCCGCCGGCATACGCTTCGGATGCGTGCTGGCTGATGCCGGCTATGGCCTGAGCGCGCAGTTCCGGCACGCCCTCAGTGAGCGCGGATTAAAATGGGCCGTCGGAATTCCACGGCATCAGAAGGTCTATCGAGGTGAAGTGACCTTGATCTTTCCCGTAGCAGGTCGCGGTCGTCCCCGGCGGCGGCACATCCCCGACAGCAAATCCATCGCAGCGGAGGCAATGCTTGCTGGCGCACGCTGGCGCTCGGTCAGCTGGCGTCGCGGTACGAAAGGGCGGTTGTCGGCACGCTTTGCCGCCGTGCGCGTGCGGGTCGCTGATGGGCCGCCACAGCGCATTCGAGACATGGGTGGCCAGCATATGCCCGGCGACGAAGCCTGGTTGATCGGCGAACGTCGCGCCAGTGGCGAGCACAAATACTACCTCTCCAACTTGCCCATCGACACAACGATCGCAGTGCTCGCCAGAACCATCAAGGCGCGCTGGATCTGTGAGCAGGCGCACCAACAGCTGAAGGAAGAACTCGGGCTCGATCACTTCGAGGGACGATCGTGGCATGGCCTACATCGTCACGCCCTCATGACAATGATTGCCTATGCCTTCCTTCAACACCATCGCCTCGCAACCGCGAGGCGGGGAAAAAAGAATCAAAGGTCCACCGCCACAGCCGAGCTTACCCGCCGTGCGTCATCTCATCATTGCTCACATCGCTCGCGTCCGGCTTCGCCGCTGTCCGCACTGCCGCAAGTGGTTCAGCTCGGCGTAGCCCTGTGACCAATTCTGCCAAAGTAGTGTTAGGCTGTGTTGACGGAAGCCTTGCCATGCTTTTTGACGGATTCTCGAATCGGCATTAGTTCGAATCAGTGCGTGACCGGCATCAGGGAGCCGGACATACGTGGCGAGCATTGCCCGAGCAATTCGGGAACTGGAACAGTGTATGGAAGCGGTTCTGGCACCTCAGCCGGTCTGGTGTCTTCGAGGCGTTCTTTCAGATACTCGTTGAATGCAGCGAGACGGCGCATTTAATCCAGCTCTTCGACAGCACGACCGCGCGCTCACGTCTCGGCCGCTGATGCAAAAGGGGCGGCAGCATCAAGCCCTCGGCCGCTTGCGGGGCGGCGTCTCGACAAAAATCCACCTCAAGACCGATCTCGACGGCCATCCTCTCGACTTCCACCTGACCGGTGGCGAAGCCTGCGCCAGGATCATCGGGAATGGCCTCTGGACCGGCGTGACCGTCATTGACATTGACAGGTGTCACCCCGAGACCCTCTCGACCAAAGCTGTGGTCGCATCGCCTCCGACATGGGCCTTGAGGCCATGCACCGCGGTGCGGCCCTTGTCCTTGACCCAACGTCCATCCCCATCCGTCTCACTCGCGGAGGCGATGATCGTGGCGTCCACGAGGCTGCCCGTCTTGACCGTGATCGATCTGGCTTTCAGCTCGGCGGTGACCGTCTCGAACAATGTCCGATCCAAGCCGTGCGTGATCAGAGCCCGGCGGAAGCGCACGAATGCGGTGCGCTCTGGCGTCGCCTCGCTGCTCGAGAAGTCGCAGAAGCGCCGGAACGACGCACGATCCTCAAGCGCCTCGGCGAGTTTGACATCCGAGAGGTCATACCAAACTGCCAGCAGCAACGCCTTGAACATCGCCAGTGGCGGCCAGGCGGGCTCGCCCTTGCTCGCCGGATAAAAAGGTTCGAGCAGGGACGCGATCCGAGCCCAGGCGATCAGCTCGGAAAGCTTATCAAGCGTTGACGACGAACGCGGCCATGGCGAGGTCTGGCCCGCGCCACCGCCCAAGTTCTTTTCACCGCCGTCGCCTGCAACCTGAAGCGCAGTCTCAACATCCTCTCCGCGTAACGGTCATCCAAACCGACCCGGCCAATAACGCCAACACGCAATCCCGCTCCGTCGGTCAGCAATTTCATCCGCAATTTCCGTCAGCTACGCCCACTCGCGCACAGGTCTCATAAATTCGTCCACACGGCCTAGTCTTGAATTTGTATGTCTGATTTTCCGCCTCGCTGGTTGAGTATGCCCGTGCGGTTATCACCGGATTGAATTTGGATTGCCTTGTTGCCGTTGCCGGTCTGGATCACCGTCTGGCGGTTGCCTGACCCCTGCTGATTTTGGATGACCACATTTCCGCTACCCCCGTTCTGGACCGAGGTCTGCACGTTGCCGCCACCGCTCGTGAACTGAGAAGTCTTGTTTGGGACGCTGTCCGATGACTGCACCGTCGCGCTTTGCAGATTATCGTGGCTGCCCCGAGCGGCGTTTTGCTGCACGATCGATGGATCACCTGGTGGCTTGTTGACGTATTGCTGATTGTTCACGCCTAGATCCTCTCCTAGTGCCAATGATGGTATCATCATCAAGAGAAAAAGCATTGACCACTGTTTCATTGCGCACCTCCCGTGCAGGTCTGGAACGTAGCTACCGTCATCGTGCCGGGATCAGTCTGGCAGTCCGCGGACGAAATTGCGCCGACATTGGTGGTCGAATTAGGATCGAAGGCGGTCGATTTCGATTGCCAGCTTTCTCCGAGCCGCGGATTGAACAGGTCGGCCGGATCGAGCCCCAAAAACTGATAGAGAGCCTGTAATTTGTCTGTTGGTATGCCAGCCTCTACCAGGGTCGGGACAGTTTGCGTGACAAAGAACAGCTCGCTGAGAGTCCAGTTGTCGATCGGCATGCGGGCAGTTTGCCACAGGATATAGGCGATATTCGGATCGATACGGGGATCGGCCAGGATTTCCAGGATTGGCTTCGGAATGAACCGACCACCCGAGACATCGCCCGTCGCTGCCGCTTGTTGTTCCGCGGTCTGGCCTGCCGATCTTGACGACTTCTGCACAGGTGATCTTGCAGGGATCGGCTGGGCCGTTGGTCTATCAGATGCCGCACGCTCCTGCGCCGCTGCTTGTGCGACGGGCAGCAAGGTCAGCAGAAGGAGGACGTACCCTTTCATCGCCTTTGTGTTATCGTAATCTGCTGGGGGGGACCTGTCTGCACAATTTTCATCTGCAGGCCATTGCCGATCTGGTTGTTGGTCGCGACATCGCCGGTGCCCGACTGGATGATCTGTGAGATGTTGTTGTTGCCGTTCTGACTGATGTTCGCAATGCCGAGGATGCCCGTCTGATCCGTCCCGGCAAAGTTGTTGTTGCCCATTTGGTTGATGGTCGAGATGTTGCCGCCAGCGAGCGCCAATGCTGCGGTCACTTGGCTGATTTGTGCCGGGCTGTCGGCGATCGCCGGTGTGGCGAACAGGCAGCAGAGCAGTAATATGTCTCGGATGCACATCGACTTGCCTCTACGATCAAGTGTATGAGTGAAGGGTAGGGAGGAGTCCGTTACCTCTCCTCCCCCTCCCCTGCACCTCAGCCAGATAGAGTTGGCCGGCTGAAGCCCCCGTCACCTCCTTGCTTTACGGGTGACGCACGACCAGACCACCAGACAGCGACATAAAGCCCGTTTGGCCCGACAGAAGTCCCTGGTTCTGGATCGCGACGTTGCCGACCCCACCGGTTTGACTGACAAGGGCAATGTTGTTGTTGTTGCCCTGAGCCTGCCCGGCCTGGTTGCCCAAGCCACCGGCAGTCTGATTAATGGTCTCAGTGTTGCCAGTCACATTGGCGCCCTGGAACTGGAGAGCACGACCAAGGCTCGAATCATCAACAGTGACGGTCTGTTTGTTGCCGTTCGAACCTGCCGCCTGCAGTTGGTCGATCAGGTTAGACGAGCCGTTGTTGATCGAGGCGGTTTGCGTGTCATTGAACGAGCCAGTCTGCTGCAGTTGCGTTACAGTGTTAAAGCTGCTCGCTCCCGTGACGTTGGCAGTCTGCGTGTCCATGTTGCTGGACAGAATGGTCTGAGACACCGAGTTTCTGGTACCGGTGCCAGTCTCGGAAGCGTTCTGGGTGTTCCCAGTGTACGTCGCAGTGCCCGTTCCGTCGATCAACTGAGTGATTGAGGAGAGCGTCTGACCGCTCTGCGTCGCGGTTTGCGAGTTCTTGGTGAAGACGGCCGTACCAGGTGCCGCGGCGCCAAGGGTCTGACTGACGCTCGACCCGTTGCTGCTTGTCTGCGTGCTGGTCTGCGTATTGTTCATTCCGAACGGCGAGTTGATCGTTTGGGTGACCGTGGTCGGCGTGACACCGCTGAGGCCGGTACCTGTCTGCGTGGCGTTTTGCACGTCGCCACCATCACCATTGTCTTCCTGGCTGGCCACCGATCCGACGGTACTCGTCTGCGTGATTGTCTGCTTACCAGCGACGGCGAAATCGACGCTATTAAGGTTGCGCCACTGCTCCTGTGTTGCTTTGGAATTCAGGGCGCTGGTCTGGGTGATTGTGGCGGTGTTGCCATCGCCGTCTCCAGGTTGATGCTGGGAAGCAAAGTTGCCGGCACCCCCGACCTGGGTTATCGTTGCGGAGTCGTCGCCACTGCCCGATCCGGTTTGCCCTGCGATTGCGGGGAGGCTGATCGCCAATGCAATCGCGGCTACCCCACTTGCCAAATAGTGTTTGCGCATGTCCTCTATCTCCCTTGTTCCCCACAAGAAAATCCGGACGCCTGTGTGGGGGACGGGACGCCCGGTTGTTCAGCTCAGTTTCTTTGCCGCAGCGTACGGCAACTCTCCGCCGCGCGTCTTCAGGTAGTCGTCAATCAATTGCTTTTGGCGCGCGGCATCGACGAAGCCCCAATAGCCTTTCAGCGTTCCTTCCATGATCGTTGCGTAGACCGCGAGCTCGATTGCCTCATTGACGCACAAGGTGACCGGCTCGTTGGTGCTGAATCCAGCTTCGACCTGGAGCAACTTGTTGAAGCCCACGAACTTGAAGATTGAGCCCTCAAGCTCAGCGGAATAGATTGTCTTGTTGGCTTGTACATCGGTCAGCACCTCGCCAGACAGCGTGCTAACGGTGCGCAGTGAAACCCCGACCGTATCTTTTTGGTACTGAACATCGCCGCCGATCCCGAGATAGTTCGCACCGATGCCACCGGTGATCAGGTTCGAATCATAGCCGACGATGCCGCCTTCCATGATCGTGCCGGCATTCAACAGCGGAGCGAGCGGCGGCAACTGCTTCCCGCTGGGTCCCGCATATTCGATGCGATTTGCCCGGATGATCTGGCGCTCCTGGAGGACATCGCCGATCCGGTTGCGCTCCAGCACGCGAAACCATGAACCAGCTCCTGCATCGTCGAGCGCCTTGGTCAGCAGCGCCGTGCCACCCTGAGTAACGGCAAACGAATAGTCAGCATAAGTTTGATTGGGCTTGTGCTGACCGGTCTGGTCGAGGAAGGCAAACACGGCCGTGTCCAAGCGGTTGCTCGGTGGTGGCAGATTGAGCAGATCGTCCAGCGCCTCGGTTCGAGTGCTGAGCGAGGGCGGCGTCGAAAATGTCTGAGCGGCTGATGAGCATCCGGTAAGCACAAGCATACCCCCCAGCATCGCGCGCCGTGAAAGCACAGTTACATTCCCTTGGTCGTGCGGTCAGAACTGCGGAACTGGAACCGAGATCTGTGTCGATGAACCCGTGGTCGTGTCGGTCAGGTTTATGTTGATCTGGCCACCACTCCGCTGGAACTGGATCAGCTCACCGGCGAGGTTGATCGTGCCCTGATTGAGCGCCTGACCATTGGCCCCTAGGATTGCATTCACTGCGATCTGCGCTGCCTGGGACTCCAAAGCGCTCAGCAATGAATCGCGGACCTGGGTATTGAAGTCCTGAGTACCGTTAGCAGTGCTTTGGCTGCCGGTGCCAGGTGCAGTCAAGAAGTGATTGTTTGCGGTGGCTTGCTGGAAAAGAAATGTGCCATTCAGCGGGTTACCGCCAAAGTTTGGGTTGACGGGCTGATATTGCAGTTGACTGGCTTTGACGGGAGTACATGTCACCAGTACTGCCAGAAGCCAAAAGAACGTCTTCGCCATGGTCGCTTCCCCCTGGCTTTGGCAACCAACTCGTTAAAGTTTCGCCTATGCACGGGTGCCAATCAACTGTTATAGTTGACAGGTATAAAATGATATCCGGAATGATTTGTCCCTCATCTCAATCGATCCATTGCTAGCGCTCTATTAGATAAACGCAACTGTAAACAGCAAGGACACACGCTGGATTCCATGCTCGTGATCAGAAGCTGAAGATTGTGGCGGTGTGTGATGCGCCGGCGTGTACAGAGATGGATATCGCCTGACAGTTGCCGCATCTGGCTGAAGGATCAGGCAGCGGTGTGGATCGGCGCCGAAGTTTGACCCCTTTCGGCGTCCAACGTTTACCCCGGCGACAGGACAGATTGTCCAATAACGTCAATGTCATCTCGGGTGATACGAGGGTCAGCCTTCGACGCCGATTAGGGGTCAAACGCCATGCCGATTCACATGTCTGCGCTACTCTGCGGCCTCCCTATGGTCGACCTCGACACCTCGTTCTTCCATCATCTCTTCGAGCTGGCGGTAGCTGATGGGGTTCTC
>Ga0206804_10198_pt1 | contig 16885 bp, 18 predicted proteins | sample Alteio_BWOrgCont_62_FD_152888 | JGI IMG/M metagenome (GOLD analysis project Ga0206804, IMG submission 152888) | Enriched cells from forest soil in Barre Woods Harvard Forest LTER site, Petersham, Massachusetts, United States -... | ecosystem: Environmental > Terrestrial > Soil > Temperate forest >... | reverse complement strand
GGCCCAGTGCGGCTGCTATCCAGCGATAGTTCAGCGGGAGGTTAGGGTCTGCGCTCACCAAACGTCGCGCCGCTGTGATGCACAGTTCATAGTCATGGTCGAAATAGTGCGAAACGACGATTTGGCGGCGCGCGATCTTGATGCTCGGTTCGCGCGGGGTAAGGCGTTCGAACACGCTTATGGCCTCGCGGCCTTCAGCCGTGTGGCCGCTGAAGATCAGGCCAAGGCCCAGGATCACGTTGGCACGGGCGCAGTTGGGGTTGATCGCCAGCGCCTGCCGCGCGATCCCCAGGAGGTTAAACCCGAAGATGCAGCGCAACGGACTTTACGTCTTCAGGCGGCTTCAGGCTGGGGCGGAAATTCGCATTAGGTCACGCGCCGGATCGCCCGCCGAACTCGGCCTGGCGCGCGATCCGCGCACACTGGGTGTCGCAATCCGCCAAATTCGTTTGTGGCAAGGCCCCCGATTGCGCATGCTGGATGCTGCCGACCACGCGCTGCAAGACGGTTTCCACGACTACGAAGCGGACAATTCCTTCCGCTGGACCGACGGTGACGCGCTGCTGCCGGCGACATTGTTCCACGGACTGGGCGGAGATTTTGATCTGGAATTGTCGGTCGACAGTACGGCGCGTTATCCGCTGCCTGCCGTTGAGCCCGTACGTGACGCGGCATGAGTGGACCAACCGAGCCATTGCTTGCGGCGCAGTGTAAGCAGGGCGGATTCCAACTGGCAGTTAGTCGTTCATCACCGACCTATCGCAGTTAGAATTCCTCCCAGTGGGATATAGCGCCAAGCCCCTGCACGGCTCGCATTGTACGAACCATTGGTAAGAAAGATCTGCACCTTGGCTCATAGCCGCAGATTCGCGAGCTAAGCCGCGCGCGGAACGGTGTTATCGTCTTGATCTTCTCACGGGGTGCGCTGCCGTCTGCGTGGTGGAAGCCTCAGTAGCTCCGCCGGTTCCACCGCCAGCACGGCGGACGATGGATGGCATGGCGACCGGCTGAAACGGTTGATGGACCTGTTGAATTGGTCACAACGCGACATGGCGTCGGTGTTGGGCGTGGACCGGCGATTTATCTCCTACGCGGTGTCGGGGCGGTGTCGCGCGCCGCCCGAGGTGGAGGGGGTGTGGACGGCGCTGGAACGGTTTGCGCTGGCGCTGCCAGTGCCGCAGCGGGACTGGCCGGAGGGGCCTAACCCCAAGGTGCGGGCAACGGCGGGAGGCGGGGAATGACTATGCGCGAGGCGGCTGATGGCATGCTGTTGGTCGGCGCGGTGATGATCGGCGTTGTTGTTGGCCTGATTGGCTATCAGGTGAGCATGCCCTGGCAGGAGTGTGTGTTTGTCGTGATCTTCACGTTCGGTGGCGTCGGGTTACTGGCGAGCAGCATTGTTGGCGCGATAACTGGGCGATAGACGAGCTCACTTCAGACACCCGCGCGCGAGGGGGGATTGATCTAGATCAGTGCGGCTTGGCGGACCGGCCCCTATCTGGTCCAAATGGAGCGCACAGAACAGCTTCCCGGGGAACCAGCACGCCACACGGGCGAATATGACGAGCTAACCGTCCTCGGTTCACCGACGGGTTGGTCATACTACGTGCGCGAAGGCGATCCGCTTCCGTCGCTGCCACGAGGATTCACGTGGCGGCGAGTGATACAAAAGGACTGCTGAAAAGAGGCTCAATTAACGGGCCGTTAATACCCCCGTGGTAGCGACTCCGGGATGGAGAAAAGGAAACTCCCCTCGGAACTGACCCCGACCGAGTGCCGCGTCCGTGCGGCTTACTACCGGGAAATGGCCGCCACCGCGACCGCGGCATCCGTGCGCGATGCGCTGATCCGGCTGGCGGAGCGGTACGACGCGTTGGCCGAGGACACTGCGGGCTAGGCGTTCGCTATGGACCATGGCCAGCATCGCCACGCGGGCTGATGGACTGTCAACCGGCATACCCTGCGACGCTCGTTCAAATATGGGCGTTCAAGGTGGATGTACGTTGTCCCTAAGCACTTTCTCGAATTCGTCGAGTCCGAACGGTTTGGCTAGGCAGCCCGCGTTACCGTTGGCGAATGACCCGATTGCGTCCGGATGGCCACTCATCAAAATCGCATGGATGCCCAGCTCTACTGCGCGCTCGACGACGGCATGGCCTCGTCCATCCGGCAACATCACGTCGGCGATCACTAGCGCGTGCGAACCGGGCGCCAAGAGCTGGATGGCTTCGGCTTTGGTCCCAACGCAGTGGCAGCGGTGCCCAGCGGCCCGGACTATGCCGCAGAGAACACGACGAACCAGTTCATCATCCTCGACGATGAGTACGCGCGCCATCCGTGCGTCAACGCTGCCACAATGGTTACGGTTGCACACGCGGGGAACAATCCATTGATAGGCGGCGGCGGCGGCGCGAGTGTTAGCCGCTTAATACCCCCGTTCCCGTAGCAGCCGTATCCGCCGGTCCTTGTCGATCTGCCGCCGAGACTTGGCCGTGACGATGACCGTGGGCTTGGTGGGTGTCGTGGCCGGCTTCGCCTGTTTGCGTTTGGGCGGGTAGCGGTGGACGATCTTGCGGGGTGCCATGCCGACGATGTGGTGTCGGTTTTGTGCCCTTCCAGTCGTCCTACAGAACGTCTTGTTCCCGGTGTCGATCCTGCACATCCTGCGCGAAGCCGACGAGCCCTTGCCGATGCGTGTCTTTGTCGCCCTGCCTATTGCTACTGATGGCCACCAAGCGCATCCCCCCGGCCCCGTGATCTGGTCGCGCTCGCGGGGCTGATTGGCGACATCGCCACCGGCCAGGTGGTGGATGCAGTGGACGACGGGAAGGATTAGGCAGCAGTAGCGCGCGGCCATACGGGCGGTCGGAACGGCATGCGCGACCGGCGGGCGGTCGTTTGTGCGCCTCCTGCCAGGGTACGCGGTCGACGGGACGTCGAGGTGGCTCTCATCAGAAAAGCACCGGTGTATAGTGAGGCCATCGAGGGCGGCGAGATGTTCTTGTCGAGCTAGGCGTCCATAGAGGCTTGCTCAACCGCATCGCCGAGTCGTGCTGCGCGAACCAGTCATCCGGGAAGCTCGCCGATGCTCAGATCATCGATCGCATTCGTGGTCAAGGAATTCAAGGAGATGGTTCCGCCGACCGTATTCTTTGCCGTCGGCTTCAATCTGATCCTGCTAACCACGAACCTGCTTCTGAACGATTACAGGGTCCAGTCCGCCAGTCTCTTGCTTGCGACAACCGGCGCGCTGATCGTCGGGAAATCCGTGCTGGTGGCGAATGCGCTACCATTCTTCCGGCGGTTCGATACTGCGCCGTTGATCCGACCAGTCTTGTTCAAAAGTGGCATCTACTTCGCAGTGATCTGCGCCGTGCGATTTCTCGAGAAGCTGATCGAGTTTCTGGCGCATGGCGGGGCCATGCGCGAACTGCCTGACTACGTGGCAACGCACTTCACCTGGGACCGGTTTTTCGCGATTCAGCTTTGGATCCTGGTGCTGTTCCTGATTTTTACGTTCATCAGTGAGCTCAATGCGCTGTTCGGTGATGGTGAACTGGCTCGAATCATGTTCACATGGCGATCGACCGAGCTGAAGCAGACCCGGCGAAAACGGATACGCACATTGGTGAGGCTCAGCCGGTTGGCTGACATGCACACCATCGATGAATTGGCCAACCCGCTAACGGCGGCGCATGCAGAGATCATTGACCTGATCCGCAGTCTGGCGAAGAGCGGAACTTCACGGCCGTCGCCTGTGCAGCAGAAGGTTCGCTCACCATAGGATCGCGAACAAGCCGAAAGCCGCGATCAGCATCAGCAAGACTGCCACCGAAAGGCAGAACCTTTCAATGCGGATGGGCATTCGCAGGTTCACAAGGTCGACGAACGCGTTATCGAAGAAGGCTGAGAACCACGCTTACGGCGTGGCGATCTACTTCATGCACTATAACTACGTTCGCATACACCAGACCTTGCGCTGCACGCCCGCAATGGCGGCTGGCGTCACGGCGAAGCTCTGGGAACTAGCGAACATGGCGAAGGTGTTGGGAGAGTGGGGAGAGCGCGCTTTGTGAAATCGAGATGACGGGCTGTATCGAAAGGTGACACGTTAGGCCGGCCGATATACAGTGCCAGATGTCGGCGAAGTATTGCCGCATAAAGACTGCAGGCAATCGCCCACCCGTGCCGACGCATAGCCTGCTGATTCTTCGAAAATAGAAAAAGGGAACTGGAAATGACAAGAACCAAGTCAGTCGTAGTTGGCGCGCTAATGTTGGGGGCAACGCTGGGTACGGCATCAGCACAATCATCTGGAGGCCGGCTCTATGCCTTTCAGTCGAAGGCAATGGCTGGTTGTCCAGCACTCGATTGGCACATCACGGTGGACTCAAATGGCGACGCAAACGGCATGATTTCATGGGACGGCATGAAGTCTATGGCCCACGCGACAGGAAATGTGAACGCAGCGGCAAAAACGTTCTCGATGACGGCCACGGAAGTGGGCGGTCAGGGTCGGACGGCTACTATTACCGGATCGCTCAGGTCAGACGGTTGGCTAGTGGCTGATGTGAAGGCGCCGAACGTCACATGCACTGGCATCTTGGTGCCGTGGTACACGCCACCGGCTGGCGCGGGTAACGGCTGATCGAAGTAACTGGAGCGGCGACAATTAGTTGGGTCGTCGCCGCTCCAGATCTCGACCAGTCTTTTCCGTCAGCCATCTGCAAAGCAGCAGACGTCTGAGCAACTACCACTGCACCTTGGCGAACGTCTGCATTCGAGCGACGGCAAGGCAGCCCGGAGCGACCGCCATGGGCGCAGAGCCGTCACTCGTCTGGCGAACCGATAAGGCCTAGTGGACTGCGCCCCACCCCAGCCACCAAGTTGCGGCAGTAAATGACCGCTTCGGAGAAACCGGCGCGCTTTTCCTTCACTTGATCCCGAAATCTGAACGGCTTCCCTGGCTCTTATCCGTTCGTTTTCTATGGCGTAATCGATGATCTTCCGGTCTTCGTCAAGCAGGCTGAGCACTACAATCGATCCTAGCTAGCTAGACGTGTGGGCGCTCTTCAGCCGCAATGATACCTCGCTGTTCAATCGAAGCTCGAACTGACACCGATCCTGCTAAATATTTGGGCCGCTTCGTCGCGGCTGTGATCGTGATTGATTCAGCCGTTGCCCAAGAGTGCTGCGTCATCCTACCCCCCATACAATCTGGCTTAGCTTCGATGCCTGCCGTTTGGTTAGTAGAATGCCGTCGCACACTCGCCCTCACTGAGCGCTGGATTGTCTGGTTGTCCTCGGTGAATGATGCGAGCTTTCGAAATCGTCAGTATGTGACATCTTCGCGACGCATCTACGACAGTTCGGACGTTTGTTGAATGCGATTTGGCGGATCGGATTCACAGCACTTATAGCCAATAGCGGCTGGTTTGTGCTCGTCAGGTTTGTGCTCGCCGAGAAGTGAATCGCGTCGCTGCGATCTGGAAGTGTGAGTCTTCTGAGTCGCTTGGCGCAAGATTCTCAGAGCTAGCAGTATAACGAGATCGGATCTTCACACATAGCACAGTTTGTTAATGCTTTGTCCAATACTCCTAGGATTATACAGCAGGAGGACTTACTTGCAGATGTCCAAAGACGGATCGTGACATGACGCGCGGGAGAGAGACGGCATCGAGTGGCACTGCCGCCGTGGAATCGCCGGCCCTACCAAGAACCAACGTGGTAGAGTCAATATTCTACTTGCTTTTGGGCGGCTATGGCAGGCATTGGCTACCGCAATATCCGGCTCGATCATCAACAAGCAATCTTCCAAGGGCTGAACCAATACTACTTGGTAGGGGCACGTAGGTACGACATCAAAGAGGCGATCTCTGCAAATGGACAACGCTTGCAGAAGAGACGTTTGTGAAGCAAGCAAAGCGCTTCTAAACTCTGACAGACGGAGGACAACGCACAGTGAGTACTTGCGGTCTCGCGATGTTGCACGGATCCTTCCCCTCAGTGTGCGGCAGATCGAGGCCATGGCGGCCGAAGGAACTCTACCGGCATTCAAACTTTCGGGTTGCTCGGTTTGGCTGTTCGATGAGGTTGCTATTAGGCGAAAGATATCGGAGCAAATAGCCGAGACTAGCCAGAGACAGGTGTTACAGTGTCGAACTCAAAGAGCCAAGGTCCCGACCACAACCTCTACCAGCGCGGCAATCAATGGTACCTCAGATATGAACTCGGCGGGCTCGAACACCGCCAGTCGCTTAACACGCCTGATGTCCGCAAGGCACGGAAAGCGCGGGACCGTATTCTAAAGGAGGTCCTTGCCCGTCGCGAAGGTCGGGCGCCCGAAATTCGCCACACATGGCAAGATGCTGTCGATGGCTGCTTGGCGCATTTGGATGTTCAGGAGCGGGCAGGAGAAATTTGCGCGACCACTGTAAAGCGCTACGCCACCTCCATTGTTCAGATCACGCTTGCACTCGGCTGGGATCCGGAGGGACGCACCGCGCCAGTGCCGATCGATGACATAACAAAGGCCACCGTTACTGACTATGTCGAGGCACGTCGGGAGGAGGAACGGACCACAAGCACCATCCTCAACGATATCACCGCTTGGTCACATGTCATGAGCTATGCGAGTCAAAAGGACTGGATCCAAGAGAATCCCATTCGGATCATTGAGCGTCGCAAGCTCATAGGCAGCCGCCGGTCAAATATCTTGCCTCCAAGTGATCCCGAAGTGGCGGAACTGATAGCCGATGTTAGCGAGTGGTCGCTAGATATGGCGCGGCTAATCGGCTGGCTACGTGAAACCGGGATGCGACTGGCCGAAGCACTTAATTTGCGAGCAGCTGACATCCATCCGTGTGGAACGAAAGCAACACTCAGGCTAGGAGTGAAACGAAACCGTGGCGCGGACGGCGGTCCGATGACGCGGACAATTAATCTTGGCCGTGCGGCGTCTTTACTTCCTGGAATGCCAAGAATGGGCCGCCTGTTCGCAAACCTGCCATCGGACAGTGCGGTTGTCTCGACGCGATATGGCCAATGGCGGCGGCAGAAACAGGGGCGTGAGAACCGGGCAGCTGAGACCGCGGCCCGGGAACCGATTGCCATTAAATTCTATCGGTTGCACGACCTGAGACACGCATTCGCGGTTGGCTCGCTGGTCGACGATCCGGACTGCATCTACCGGCTCTCTGAACACCTCGGACACACGCTGGTGTCGACAACGGAGATCTACACCGGCCATCTCCGCCGCGACGGCGCGATGTGGCATTACACCCGCGACCGTGGGCTGTTTGGTTCGCTGGCAACACCGGCTATCCCAGGTCATGCCGAAGCAGCAGCCTGATAGGAAAAACGGGGTCAGGTCGGCACAAAAGTCGGCACATCACGCGGATAACCGTTATGCCACAAAGGCATTTTTGTACCGGAGACATTAGATTCTATGTGCGATATCAAGATGTTGGCGGAGGGGATGAGATTCGAACTCACGATAGAGCTTGACACCCTATAACGGTTTAGCAAACCGCCGCCTTCAGCCACTCGGCCACCCCTCCGCCGGGGATTGTGCATCTCCTCGGGCGAGCCCGAGGACACGGCGTTTGCACCGCCGTGTCTAGGGCTTCGCCGGACAAGCGTCAAACCTTCAACTGAGTGCAACCTCGAATCCGCGCTTGGTCCCAGGGCGTGCCATCATGGTCTCATACCAGCGCTTGACGTTGGGGAACTCGGCGAGATCGACCTGGTGCCGCTCGTGCCGCCATGCCCAGCCAAGGATCGCGAAGTCGGCAATCGAGACTGGCCCACCAGCGAACTCAACTTGCGACAGCCGCTTGTCCAGCACGCCATACAGGCGCCGCGTCTCCTTCGAGTAGCGCTCCAGGCCGTAGCGCCGATCCTGCTCGTTCTCCACCTGCAGGAAGTGGTGCACCTGGCCGGGCATCGGGCCGAACCCACCCATCTGCCACATCAGCCATTCCAGCACCGGCACCTGCGCCCGCAACTCGGTGGGATAGAATTTGCCGGTCTTGACGCCGAGGTAGATCAGGATCGCGCCTGACTCGAACACGCTGATCGGTTGTCCACCCGGCCCGTCAGGATCGATGATCGCAGGGATACGGTTGTTCGGGCTGATCTTGAGAAAGTCAGGATTGAACTGCTCGCCCTTACCGATGTTCACCGTATGGACGTTATACGGCAGTCCCATTTCCTCCAGCGCAACGCTGATCTTGCGGCCGTTCGGCGTGTTCCACGTGTAGAGTTCTATCGGCACGGCTTCCTCCCGCGATGTGGTCGGCGCGGATTGTCCCCGACAGCACAGCCAATCGCAACTGTGCACCTCGCAGTCACTTCGCAGGCACGCTGATCATTTCGTGGGCAGCAGGGCGGCGCCAATGGGTCCGCCCGCGTGGCCCGATGCTTGCTTGGTTTCCCGCAGCAGACTGCCAGGAGACACGCTCATGAGCGACGCCACCGCCAGCATCGAGATGACGGCAGCCAGGCCGGCAACGCGCTGGATCCAACTCGGCCTGGGCCTGATCTGCATGATGGCGATCTCCAGCCCGCAATACGTCTGGACGCTGTTCACCAAGCCGCTCGGCAGCGCGCTCGGCGTCGCGCCCGCGGCGTTGCAGGTGACCTTCTCGCTGCTGATCGTCTTGCAGACGTTCTTCTCGCCATTCCAGGGCTACCTCGTGGATCGCTTCGGTCCGCGCCGCCTGATCGCCCTCGGCGGCGTCCTCACCGGACTGTCCTGGGTGTTTGCCGCGCAAGCGACCTCGCTGACCATGTTGTATCTCACCTATGGCCTCATCGGCGGCATCGGCACGGGCATCGTCTATGTCGGCGTGGTCGGCCAGATGGTCGGCTGGTTCCCCGATCGCCGAGGCTTCGCGGCCGGCGTGGTCGCTGCCGGCTACGGCATGGGCGCTATCGTCACCACCTTCCCGATCGCCAACACACTGGCCAGCGCGGGCTACCAGACTACGCTACTGGAGTTCGGCCTGATCTTCGGCGTAGTCGGTTTCCTCGCTGCGTTAGGCCTCAAGCCACCGCCGGCAATGAGCGGCGAAGAACCAGACGGCGCCTACACGCCCACGTCCACGATGCTGAAGACCCCGATCTTCTGGCTGATGTTCGTGATGATGAGCCTGATGTCCACCTCAGGCCTGATGGTGACCTCGCAGATGGCGAGCTTCGGTGCTGATTTCGGCATCACGCAAGCCGTGGTGTTCGGCATGGCGGCGTTACCTCTTGCACTGACGGTGGACCGCTTCACCAATGGCCTGACGCGCCCATTCTTTGGCTGGCTGTCTGACCAGATCGGTCGCGAGAACACGATGTGCCTGGCCTTCGCGCTGGAAGGTATCGCGATGACGCTATGGCTGATCACGCGCGGCGATCCGCTGCTGTTCGTGCTGCTGTCCGGTCTGGTGTTCTTCGGCTGGGGCGAGATCTTCTCGCTGTTCCCCTCGACGCTGACCGACACCTTTGGCTCGCGCAACGCAACGCGCAACTACGGATGTCTCTACATCGCACAGGGCATCGGGGCGATCTTCGGCGGCCCACTGGCATCGTTGCTGCACGCCGCGACGGCAAGCTGGGTGAGCGTGTTCGCGGTAGCCATCGCGGCCGATCTGCTCACCGCGGTGCTGGCGGTTGCGGCGCTGAAGCCGCTACGGGCTGCTTACATGCGAGCGGCCTAAGCCGGCACTTCGCCCTTCAGCATCAGCCGGTACAGATAACGCCGCTCGTTCATGTCGTAATCCGGGTTCGCCTGGTGCATGACGCTGCGGTTGTCCCAGATCACCATATCGCCGTGGTGCCACTGGTGACGGTACTCGTACTTCTTCTGGGTCGCGTGCGCCATCAACTCGCCGATCAGGTCGAGGGCTTCCGAGTCCTCCATGCCGAGGATGGATTCCATCCGCACCGGGTTGAGGTACAGCGCCTTGCGGCCGTTGTCGGGATGCGTGCGCACCAGTGGGTGGATGCCTGGCGGCGGGAGCGCCTTACGGCTTTCCTCCGTCAGCAGGCCAAGCGAGCGCGGGCTGTATTTGCTGAGATAGACGTGCATCGCCTTCAGGCCTTCGATCCGTCGCTTCATCGCGTCGGAGAGATCATCGTAGGCGTCATGCATGTTGACATACTGCGTATCGCCGCCGCTGCTCGGGAGTGACACGGCAAACAGCGTTGTGGCCTTCGGCGGCGCCGGATGGTTGGAGTGATCCGTGTGGAAGCTCTCACCAGGAATGATGCGCTTGCCGTTCACAATCTGGTCGTTTGAAACGTAGTAGACGTCCGGATGGCCAGGGACATGCGTCTCCTTCTTGTCGTGCTGCTGCAGCTCACCGAACACCTGGGCGGCCTTCTTGAAGCCTTCGGGCGTCAGGTCCTGGTTCCGAATCACCAGCACATGATGCCTGGCAAACGCACGGTTGAGTTCGGCGCTGGCATCGGTCGGGACGTCATCCGCCAGGTTTATGCCACGCACTTCGGCTGCGGTGCGGTTCGTCAGCGGCGTTATAGAGTACGACATCAAAGTGCTCCTTGGACTCCATCATTGCGGCCTACGACAGCTTCCGCTTCAGCGCCTCGTTCACCAGCGCAGGGTTCCCCTTCCCCGCCATCGCCTTCATCACCTGGCCGACAAAGAAGCCGAACAGCTTCTCGCGGCCAGCCTTGTATTCAGCCACCTTGTCAGCGTTCGCTGCCAACACCTGCGCTACCGCGACATCAATCGCGCCCGTATCGGTGACCTGCCGCAGCCCCTTCGCTTCCACGATGGCAGCCGGATCCTCTCCCATCTCCACCATCGTCTCGAACACATCCTTGGCGATGCGGCCGCTGATCGTATTGTCGGCCAGCAGATCGAGCAGTTTGCCAAGCGACGCCGCAGATACCGGACTGTCGGCGATCGTCCGGCCCTCGCGATTGAGTGCGGCGAACAGGTCGCCCATCACCCAGTTGGCAGCGATCTTCGCGTCGCGCCCCTTCGCCACCGTCTCATAGAAATCCGCCGTCGCCTGCTCAGCCACCAGCACGCTGGCATCATACGCCGCCAACCCAAAGTCCCGCATGAACCGCGCCTTCTTCGCATCCGGCAGCTCCGGCAGCTTCGCCTTCAGCCCGGTAACCCACGCCTCGTCCAGCACCAGCGGCAACAGGTCGGGATCAGGGAAATAGCGATAATCGTGCGCGTCCTCCTTGCTGCGCATCGACCGCGTGGTGCCGCGCGCGTGGTCGAACAGCCGCGTCTCCTGTTCGACGGTGCTGCCACCCTCCCACACCTCGATCTGCCGCTTCGCCTCCGCCTCGATCGCTTGCATCACGAAGCGGATCGAGTTGACGTTCTTGACCTCGCAGCGCGTGCGATATGGCTCGCCATGCTTGCGCACCGACACATTCACGTCGGCCCGCATCGAGCCCTCGTCCATGTTACCGTCGCAGGTGCCCAGATAGCGCACGATGGAGCGCAACTTGCGCAGATACGCCCCCGCCTCCTCCGGCGAGCGGATATCCGGTTCCGACACGATCTCCATCAGCGCCACACCTGAGCGGTTCAGGTCTATGTACGACTTGGTCGGATGCTGATCGTGCAGCGACTTCCCGGCATCCTGCTCCAGGTGCAGCCGCGTGATGCCTATTTCGCGCGTCGAGCCATCGGCCAGCTCAATCTCGATCCGCCCCTCGCCCACGATCGGGTATTGATACTGGCTGATCTGGTACCCGGCCGGCAGATCGGCATAAAAATAGTTCTTCCGATCGAATCGGCTCACCAGGTTGATGCGCGCATTCAGGCCAAGCCCCGTGCGCACCGCCTGTGCCACGCACTCGCGATTGATCACCGGCAGCATGCCGGGAAACGCCGCATCGACGAAGCTCACCTGCGAGTTGGGCGGCGCTCCAAAATCCGTGGCAGCGCCCGAGAACAGCTTCGCCTTGCTGATCACCTGCGCATGGACCTCGAGGCCGACGACAATCTCCCAGGTGCCAGTCGACCCTTCCAGGGCGTAGGACATGTCTCAGGCTCCCGCGCGCACTTGCGGCAAGGCGGTGATCCCCGCCGCGCGCTCGATCGCCGCCGATACCGCGAACACGGTCTCTTCGTCGAACGGTTTGCCGATCACCTGCAGGCCCAGCGGCAATCCATTGACGTCCAATCCAGCCGGCACCGACATCCCTGGCACTCCCGCCATGCTCCCCGGAATGGTGAATGCATCGTTCAGGTACATCTTGATCGGATCGTCCATGTTCTCACCCTGCGCAAACGCAGCAGACGGTGCCGTCGGCGCCAACAGCGCATCCACCTTGGCAAATGCCTCGGTGAAGTCGCGCAGGATCAGCGCGCGCACCTTCTGCGCACGCACATAATACGCGTCGTAATACCCCGCTGACAGCACATAGGTGCCAATCAGCACGCGCCGCCGAACCTCGGCGCCAAACCCGGCCGCGCGGGTACGCTCATACAGATCGCGCAGATCAACACCGTTCTCGCGCATACCAAATCGCACACCGTCGTATCGCGCCAGGTTGGACGAGCACTCGGCCGGCGCGACAATATAATAGGTGGTCAGGCCATATTTCGTGTGCGGCAACGAAACATCGATAACCTCCGCACCCGCATCGCGTAGCCAGGCAATGCCCTGCTGCCAAAGTCGCTCGATGTCGTCCGGCATTCCGTCGAGCCGATATTCGCGCGGCACACCGATACGCAGCCCTTTGACCTCGCGCCTGCATGCCGCGGCAAAATCCGGCACCGGAACGTCCGCGGATGTCGAATCCTTCGGATCGTGTCCTGCCATCGAACCAAGCAGGATCGCGCAGTCCTCCACCGTGCGCGCGAACGGTCCAGGCTGATCCAGCGACGACGCGAACGCCACCACGCCCCAGCGCGAACAGCGCCCGTATGTCGGCTTGATGCCGGCAATGCCGCAGAACGACGCCGGCTGGCGAATCGATCCGCCGGTATCAGTTCCGGTCGCGCCCATTGCCAACCGCGCCGCCACAGCAGATGCGGAGCCACCAGACGAACCACCCGGCACCAACACCGCCTCATTGTCCTGCCGGCGCTTCCATGGATTCTCCACCGGGCCATAGGCGCTCGTCATGTTCGACGAGCCCATTGCGAATTCATCCATGTTGGCCTTGCCGAGGAACACCGCGCCATCGCGCAGCAAATTGGCACTGACCGTACTTTCGTACGGCGGCACGAACGGACTCAGGATGCGGCTGCCGGCCGTGGTTCGCACGCCTTCCGTGCAGAACAGATCCTTGATCGCCAGTGGAATGCCAGTGAGCGGCGCAAACTCACCGCGTGCGATAGCCGCATCGGCAATACCGGCCTGCGCCAATGCACGCTCGCCTGTGACCGTGATGAACGCATTCAGCCGTGGGTTCAGCGCCTCGATCGCCGCAAGATGTGCCTCCGTCAACTCGCGAGAGGTGAACTCGCGCCCGCGCAGTCCTCTGCGCGCCGCCGCAATCGTGAGATCCGTGAGGCTCATGTACTTCTATCGTCGTGGGCGGGGTTGGAACTATCGTAGTGGCCGGGGTTGGAACTTTTATCGTCATGGCCGGGCTTGGCCCGGCCATCCACGTCTTCTGCACTTCTATCGTCATGGCCGGGCTTGGCCCGCCCATCCACGTCTGTACCTTCATCGTCATGGCCGGGCTTGGCCCGGCCATCCACGTCTTCTTCAACGGCAGCCTTCATACTCCGCTCGTCCGTTGCGTTCGCATCGATGCGACTCGATCCGTCCATCACTCGACGACCTTGGGGACGACGAAGAAGTCCCCTGCCCGCTCCGGCGCATTGGCAAGTATCTTGTCAGGATAACCCCCGTCGGTCACCACATCCTGCCGCATCTTCAGTGCCATCTGTGCGGCGCCAGTCAGCGGCTCGATGCCATCGACGTTCACTTCATTAAGTTGCTCGATCCAACCAAGAATGCCGTTAAGCTCCGCCTGCAGCGCAGGAAGTTCCGCATCCTCGACATGGATGCGGGCCAATGTTGCAATACGGCGAACCGTCGCAAGATCGAGCGACATACGAGAGAATTCCTGTTGTGGTGAACGTGCCGACCATACCGGTGCAGCGACCTGGCTTCAACCAAGGGGCGCAGCGTCGGCGATTCGCGACAGCGGCTGACACGACACGATCAATCCGGAATATTCCGGTAAATAATGTTGCACATACGGTTATGTAATTCTGTCATCACACCAGCAATAGGAAATTCATCGCAAATATAGCAGCTATACACAGGGGCGTTTTGCAAAACGCGCCGCTGCTCCTCCGCAAATGGCTATGTGCTGTTGTTCGCACTTGCGTGATCTTGGTAAACGCGAGGTGTTCGACGACTAACGGATACCTCGCTCCGTTCCGGAGCGCGCGACCGATAAATCGGGAGACCTGACTATGCGCGAGCGACCAGCACCACCGCGTTAGCGCCCATCCGCGCCGTTAATCAAACTTGAAGTGAAACAAAGCGCCATCGCGCAGTGGCAGCGCATGGTCATAACATAGGAAAACAGTCACATGGCAGCTCAGCAGGCAATCACCACCGAGGACTTCATCCAGTCGCTCGGCGTCAATACGCATCTCGACTTCGGCGGTTCATACGCGAATCTTGCGACCGCCGAGGCCGCTATCGAGTACCTCGGCATCGAAAATCTGCGCGACAGCCCAGCAAATTCGGGGGACTTCTCCAGTTGGCAACAGGTCGCCCAGGCAACCGGCGCAAAATTCGATGCCTATGTTGGCGAGACATCGCCAGGCGGCATGTCCACCGAACTCGGCAATATCCAGCAGCTTGCCCAGGAGGGCATCCTGAATTTCGTCGAGGGGGGCAACGAAGAGGACGACAGCTATCCGGCCTCGCTTGGCAACACATTGCAGATAACAGCGCAGTTCCAGCAGACGCTGTACAGTGTCGCGCAATCGCTTGGTCTGCCCACGATCAACATGTCCTTCGGCGCCGGCTGGACAGCAGCCAACAATTGGATCGGCGACTATGCGGATGTAGGCGACCTCTCGGGCATCACGGATTACGCCAACGCCCACACCTATCCTGCTGGCGCGCCTGGCGTAACGATCCAGCAACTCAACGCCGACGCACGGCTCGCCGCTGGCTCTCGACCGGTGATCACCACCGAGCTTGGCTACGACACCAGCGGCACCGACCCGACACAGGCCGCGAAGTGGACCCTGGATGCAGCACTCGACGGCATGAAGGATGGCGACGTCAAAACATATTTCTATGCGCTATTCAATGATGCATCGGGCAACTTTGGTTTGATGAATCCGGATGGCTCGCCGAAACCCGCGGGCGAGGCGCTGCACAATCTGACCACGTTGCTCCAGGACAGCGGTGGCTCGTTCGCACAGGGTTCGCTTGACTATACACTCGACAATACAGCCGCCGGCGACAATTCGCTGCTGATGGAAAAGTCGGATGGCACCTATTGGCTTGCGTTGTGGAACGAATCAAACAACGGCCACACCGTCACGCTGAACCTCGCGTCAACGGCCAGCGCAGTTGAGGTATTCGATCCGCTGACCGGCACGACCGCCGTGCAAACCGCCGACGATACCAACTCCGTGCAGATCACAGTGCCAGATCACCCGGTTCTGGTGGAGATTATTCCGTCCGGCGCGCAGGCAACATCTCCTACCCCACCATCATCCACCACCGGTTCCACCTCACCCCCGCCGTCAACGCCGTCGCCGCCTTCCGGTGACATCGCCCTCAATGCGCCCTCGAGCCTGCAAGCGGTTCCTGGGCAGCCACAATCCATCGGCGGCGTCACTCTCAGCGACGCCTATGCCGCTGGCAACGGCTCGCAAGTGACGGTGACGATTTCCGATGCAAGCGGTTCACTTTCGACAGTCGATGCCTGGGGCAACACGCAGCAAGGCAGCACTCTGACGCTCTCTGGCACGATCTGGCAGGTGAATGCCGCGCTCGCCAATCTCAGCTACACCGCAAACGGCTCGAACGACACGATCACGATCGCTGCCACCGACCAGGCAGGGGATCAAACCTCCCAGAGCATCACGGTCGCTGGTTCGGGATCAGGATCGGGCGGCGGCACGCCCGCTGCACCACCACCATCATCACCGCCATCGCAGCCGACGGGTAACGGCATGAGCATCGCGGTTCCAGCGAGCCTCCAGGACGCGTCAGGCGGAAGTGTCCCACTGACAGGCGTATCGATCAGCGATCCCTACGCGCTGAACAACGCGGACGCCGTTTCCGTGACGATTGCCGATCAGTCCGGTGGCACCATCTCGGCGACCGATGCCTGGGGCAACCCACAACTGGGCAGTGGCGCTGGCGGCCTCACATTGTCCGGTACCATCTGGCAGGTGAATGCGGCTCTTGCGAATCTGCAATACAGCGGCGGCACCGATACCCTTACCTTCACCGCCAGCGATCAGGCAGGCAATAGCGCCTCTGCATCGATCGCCGTGAATGGCGGCAGCAGTACCAGCGGTACCGGCGGAAGTCAGCCCAGCAATCCCACCCCGCCACCAACCGGCAACACGATCCAGATCGCCGCGGGCGACGCAGACCCAGTGGAGACGGTGAACTCCACCGCGATCACTGCAAGCGCCGGCGACCACATGATCTTCATTGGCGGCACCGGCGACACGCTCACCGCGACCGGTGGCACCGAATCCATCCAGGCCTATCAAGGCGGCAACACGATCACGACCGGCGCCGGCAACGATACGATCCGTTTCTCCGGTTCCGGCAACACGATCGATGCCGGCGGCGGCAACAATCAGCTTGAGGACAGCGGCAACAGCAACACCATCGTGCTGCCCGCGACCGGGCAAGGCTACGACAACATCCTGGGTTGGGTGATGCAGAATGGCGAT
>Ga0206804_10205_pt1 | contig 16961 bp, 17 predicted proteins | sample Alteio_BWOrgCont_62_FD_152888 | JGI IMG/M metagenome (GOLD analysis project Ga0206804, IMG submission 152888) | Enriched cells from forest soil in Barre Woods Harvard Forest LTER site, Petersham, Massachusetts, United States -... | ecosystem: Environmental > Terrestrial > Soil > Temperate forest >... | reverse complement strand
AATGCTCCGGCGAAAGAGATCAATGCCCGCTGTCTGACCTGCCACGCCGGCGGCACTCAGCACATGAACGCCATCAACTCGATACACAGCCAGAACAGCGTCAGCTGCATCTCCTGCCATTCGCCGCACCACGCGCAAACTAAAGAATTTCTGTTAGTGAAAGCTCAACCTGAGCTTTGTTACACATGCCATTTGCAACAGAAATCCCAGTTCCAGATGCCTTTTCACCATCGCGTCAATGAAGGCCTGGTTCAATGCTCGGACTGCCACAACGTGCATGGCACGGTTGGGCCGAAACAAGTGCGAAGCTCGGCGACGCAGGATGCCATCTGTTTCACATGCCATATTGATAAGCAAGGGCCATTCGTCTTCGAACACGAACCTGTGAAAGTTGAAGGGTGCTCATCCTGCCACATTCCCCACGGAGGCGCGAATGCTCACATGCTGCGGGTGAGCAATGTCAATTTGCTGTGCCTGCAATGCCACACCAGTTCCGCTCTGGGCGGTAAAACCGGCGGGGCGCCCGCCGCTCCTTCATTTCACAGCCAGGAGACACTTTTTAAGTCTTGCACGCTGTGCCATAGCCAGATTCACGGCTCCAACTTCGACCAGACCTTTTTCAAGTAGAGATCTGTTATGAAGCTTATCGAAGAGCGCGATTTTCCGAGGACCAACAACTTATATGCTCGTGAACTCGCTTTGTTTTTCCTCCTCGCGATCCTCGCCTCGTCTCCGATATCTCAGGCACAAAATAGCTCAGAAACCGCAGGAAAGAATTCGGGAGACTACAACATCCAGCAATCCATCGAGGCGGGCGGGCGGACTAGTTCGATCAATGGGAACATGGATACCTACGATACGTTTGTGAATCTCGGTCCGGGCGTGCGTCTCTTCGACTACACCCTGGATATGCGCTCGCTGGACCACAACGGTTTCTTGTTCGACAACCTGAACTTCAGCAATTTTGGCTACGGCGGCGATCCCAATGACGTGACCCGTCTGCGCGTCGAAAAGAACAAATGGTACGACTTTCGCGGGCTGTTTCGCCGGGACAAAAATTTCTGGGACTACAACCTGCTGGCAAATCCTCTGAATCCGTCAACATCGACGCCAGCCATTGGAATTGCAACTTCGCCGCATTCCCTGGACCTGGTTCGCCGCATGCAGGATTACAATCTGACGTTCCTGCCCCAATCCCGCGCACGGCTGCGGCTGGGCTTTTCGCATAATCGGGATGAGGGACCGGGATTCTTTACCACGGACGGCGGCACAATCCCCCAGTTCAATGAGACCTACAGCTATACCACGAACTCATATCGCGCCGGTGTAGACTTCCGCGTCTTGCCTAAGACGACGATCTCCTATGACCAGTTCCTTAGTTATTACAAGCAGGACAACATCGTAACGGATAACCCGCAGAATTCTGGCTACGCCCTCGCTAACGGCACGCCCGTGGACTTGGGCATTGTCTGGAGTACGAATGGGCCAGTGGAGTTACTGCCGTGCTCGTCTGTCCCGCCCAATACCGGGCCCTTTACTCCTGCTGGGTCGAATATCGTCAATCCCAACTGCAATGGTTATCTCTCCTATAGCCAGGCCGCCAGCCCGCGAAATTTCATGCCCACGGAGCGGCTGCGGTTCCAGTCGAATTACTTCAAGAACTTTGAAACCTCGGGTTCGCTGGGCTACAGCGCGGCTAACGACTCAATCCCAAATTTCAATGAGATCGTAAACGATTACGTTCAACGGAACGGCTCGCGGGGAGGCACGACTGGTGGCCCAGCGGACGCCAAGCGTGTCTCGGTGAATGCCAACTGGTCAGGGGTTTATTCGATCACCGACAAGTTCCGCATTTTGGATTCGTTTCGTTACGACAACTGGCGTACGCCCGGCCTCTGGAATACGGCCGAGACAAATATATTCGGCCAAAATGAGCCGGCCGGATCAACCCTGGTGGGTTTGGCGGCGCCGCAGGCATTATTTACTTCGGCGATGTTCATTTCTCTCTGCCCCCCGCCGTACACTGCCGTCACCTGTCCCAGTCATACCTCAGGTTCGTCCGCCGATATAGTGAACGGCCCCACGTCAAGTTTCTTGGGGCAGAACATCCGCTCAAACACTTTTGAACTCCAGTACGACGTTAGCAGCCGTCTGACCGCGCGCATCGGTTATGAATACACCAATCGCACGATCGCCGATTTCAACGCGACCTTTTACACAGCGGAAACTTATTTCGCAGGAGGCGCAGGCGCTACAGCAGCGAACTATTACTTCGCGGCGCGCGGGGCCTGTGCCCAGCCCGTCCTCAGTCCCGGGCCTCCGCCTGTTTTGGGGCCCGTGCCCGCGGCCTGTACCGAGAACGTAGATCCCGCGACCGGCGATCTTATTTCGCTGACTTTTTCCGGTCCCGCGGCAGGCAACGACACGTCGCGCAACCTTACTGGAATCAGCGAAAACACGCTGCTCGCGGGCTTTGCCGCGCGGCCCATGGACAGCCTGCGTATTACAGCGGACTTCCAGTTCGGCTACAACGATTACTCGTTCACCCGGATCAGTCCCCGGCAGGTGCAAAGCTACAAGGTCCACGCAAATTACAGGCCGCGCGCCTGGATCAACCTGGATGGCGCAGTCGACATCCACGAGAACCGGGACAATGTCTCTACGGTCAACGATCTCGAACACGGCCGGAGCTACAGTCTCGCCACTACTTTCATACCCAACGCGAAGCTGTCCGTCGACCTTGGCTACACCTACACGGACATCTACAACCAGGCGCAGATTTGCTATTACCAAAACGCCTTCGGCCCACCGCCCGCTACTCAGTGCCCAGCTAGCTTGGGCTATGCGCCGCCTGCCGTCCTCGGTTTGGGAGCCTACTCCAGCAAGCAGCAATTCGTGTACGGCGACATCATGTGGAAGCCGACCAAGCGAGTGACCACAACCATCGGCTACGTAGGCACGTTCGTGGGCGGAAGCACGACCGCAATCGACCCGCTGCAGGTTCCCGGAACGCTCGCCTTCAATTATCTGAAACCCTACGCGACAGCAGTCTTCGATGTGTACAAGGGCCTCAGTTACCGAATGACCTGGAACTACTACGGATACAACGGGAGGGGGCAGGCGTCGAATGCGATCCCAGGGCTGGCAGCAATTCCTACACAGGATTTCAACGGCAGCACAGCCGAATTCGCATTTCGGTATGCTTTCTGAGTGGTGGGTGAAGAATCGAAAGTCACTATCTCTAACTGAATGGAGCTCGACAATGAGAAATATAAAAGACCATTTTTTTATCCTCACTTTTGTTTTGGCGGCTGTTGTTATGGTACCGTCGGCGGTTCGTGCGCAGAATGCGGCGGCAACCTACAAGGCCAAGTGCGCCGGCTGTCATGGCGCAGACGGAAAGGGAACCACCGGTCCTGGGAAGGCGCTCGGAGTGCATGATTTTAGTTCTGACGAAGTGACAAAGATGAGTGACACGGATCTCATCACAATTGTCACGGCCGGCAAGAACAAAATGCCAGCTTACGGCAAGAGCCTGAAAGATACCGAGATTAAAGATCTGGTGGCGTATGTTCGGGAATTGGGAAAGCAAAAATAGACCCGAATTCGAAAAACTGCCGAGCACGAACTACCATTCGCGGTTGGCTTGGTAAATAGCGGGATACTCGTCGCGCAACACTCATCGAATGATCGGTCCTCAGACTCTCGTGTTTCTCCTGATCGGCGCCAGCATCTTGCTGATCCTCGTGGTGGTGATCCGACCGTCCATCACTGCTTCGCGTGAGGGCAAGATCATTGCGTTTCTTGCGCTCTTCATTGTTCCGGTCGTAGCGGCAGGTGTTGGTGCATCGGAGCACATGGAGCGCTCGGAACAAACGCAATTCTGCCTCTCTTGCCACATCATGGAACCCTACGGGCGGAGCCTTTACGTGGACGACAAGTCCTATATCCCCGCCGCTCATTTCCAGAATCATCGAATCCCCGCGGACAAAGCCTGCTACACCTGCCATACCGATTACGCCATGTTTGGCACCATTCACGCCAAGATGGAAGGGCTGCACCACGTCTACGTCTACTGGTTTGGAACCCCGATGAACCCCATCCGCCTTTACCAGCCCTACAACAACCGGGAATGCCTGCACTGCCATTCCGGGGCGCGCTCGTTTGAAGAGAGTCCCACGCACACGGCCATGATGGGTGACCTGAAAGCGAGTAAGATTTCCTGTGCCACCAGCGGCTGCCACGATACCTTCCACAATGTGGACCAGCTTGACCACGTAAAGTTTTGGAAGCCCATAGAATAACCGGAGAAAGGGAGGAAGAGCGATGTTGCGGAAGCTGCGACTTTCTGGAATTCTGGTAATCCTCGGCCTGATAGTCGAGGCACTGAGTCTCTTTTGGAACAATGCGTTTTCTTTCATGTCCTTCGTGGTAATCAGCGGCTCGCTGTTCGCATCAGGCATTCTGTTATTCCTGTACTCGCTCGTTTCCTCGCAGACGTCTGCTTTCGACAATTAGGGCGACTCGTCATCCGACCGCAAGAACCCAAACAATTGGGTGCGGCCTTTGTTAGTGGTCCTTTGCTCCGCCAAAAAGTCGTGCCGGAATCAAGGACAATCCGACTCAGCTACTACGCTGTTGAGGATTTCTGGCGAAATCGTGGTCACGTCAGCGAAGTCAATGTCTCTGGCAGCACTGTAGTAAAACTGTAATAGTTCCATGCTCGAAACGCGGCAGAACGGATCATGACGGACGAATCAGTGTTCTTGTAAGCAGTTGAAGAATCAGGTAGAGTAGAAAATTTTCCTCGCGGTTCAGGACCCACTGTGGAACTCAAAATCCGCCGTGGTGAGTTCCTTCCTGCCTGTTTGAAGCGGCAGTTCTTGGGCTATTTCTGCAGGGCCCGCACGGCCGGTGCACTCACTTCGCGGGACGCGAATCATGAGCGAACCCAAACCGCTGACGTTGCTCAGCCCAACTGAGGGAAACGTTGTTGTATAGATCTTCGAACTTCAGCGTGAGCGGCTGACGCCCTTCCAGAATGGCCTCAACAATATCCGGCGCAAGGAAGGCGCAGGCAAAGACGTTCCGTACATGGTGGGGAGTGAGCCCAGTCTCCCGGGCCAGTGATCTCATGTCAGCGACCCGCTCATTAAGGCGAACGGGATACGATAGTGTGGGTGAAAGTGGTCACCCTTCGTGCCTTAGGCACCACGATCGAAATTGGCGCGCGATGACTACTTGCTTGGGCGCCCAGTCCAGACCTAAAGAAGTCTCTCCGCTCAGCGTACTCGCAAAAAGGCAAATAGATCGAGATTCTCAGAGATCCTTGCCCGTGCTTTTCTGCGAACTTTCGTCATTCCAGTAGGGAAAAGAGATTCCATCTGTACCGTCTCTTTCGAGTTGTCCGTCGCCGGCAATCACGATTACGTCCCACATGCCGACTTCTGGCTCGGAATGACTTCTGGTTTGCTCGCTGTCCCGGAGCGACAGCGATCGATTCTCAATGGCCGACTTGTCGTTCTTGATTCATTGGGTATACGCTCGAATACTTAGCCGCCTCTGAATTGGCAACCGCTCGCGCAAATGGTGCATGAAGAAGATGAACACCAGTCTCGACGCCGAACGCTTCCTGAGCGGCGCGGACAAATACGCCACCTACCTCGAGACGCCCGAAGGCCGACTGCGCCTCGATCTCGCGTTTGCCAACTTGCAGGAGTTTCTGCCGCAAAGCAGACGGTCTTTGCGCGCTCTGGATATAGGGTGCGGGACCGGCGCTATGGCGTTGCGCCTGGTGCAACTTGGCCTTCACGTCACGTTGCTGGATTCGTCTCCCACGATGCTGGATCTCGCCAAGCGGTCTGCGCAGAAAGCGAGACTGACCGAGAAGATCGCCGTGACGCAGGCCGACGCCGCTCAATTGTCACACTTGTTCGAAGTGGGATCATTCGATGTCATTCTCTGCCACAATACCCTGGAGTACGTTGGCGATCCGAGTGCTGTCTTGCGGAGCGCTGCTCGCTTATTGCGGGGTTCATCCAGCATAATGTCGGTTTTGGTGCGCAATCAACGAGGCGAGGTGTTAAAAGCGGCGCTGCTAAACGGAGACTTGGCGGCCGCTGAACGTAACCTAACTGCTGAGTGGGTAAACGAATCTCTGTATGGGGGCATGGTGCGGCTATTTACGGCTGAAAGCCTGCATTCCATGCTTGCAGCATCTTCGCTCACGACAAGTGCGGGTCGTGGTATACGGGTCGTATCTGACTTTTTGCCGACAAGTGTTTCCCGAAGTCATGAGTATGAGCGCATTTTTGAGCTAGAGCGCAAGCTGGGCAGGCAACCTGAGTTCGCCGCGATCGCCCGCCATACGCATTACCTGGCACATCGCGCAGATCCAGTCGGGAAGGTCGACGAATGAACAAGCTCACAGCTCGGTCCTTGTCATACCGGTCTCGCGTGGTAACGCCAGATGCCGATATCGCGCTCGGCCTCGGGCTCACAAACGAGTGCAATCTCGCTTGCGCCTTCTGCTACCGCGACCCGGCTCGCACAGATCGCCTCTCACTGGATCAAGTGAAGGCGGTCATGGAAGCTTTGCCCGTGAGTTCAGTGAATCTCGGCACGGGTGAGAACGGAATGCATCCCGACTTCAAAGCAATACTAGCTTACCTGCGAACGAAGCCCGTCAAGCTGACTATCACTTCGAACGGTCATAGTGTTGCAGTTCTTGAAGACCAGGAACTGCGTGCCTTCCACGACATCGAGTTCTCTCTCGATTACCCAACGCAGGCAGAACAGGATACGCAGCGTGGGGACGGCAATTGGGAGCTCATCCATCAACATGCAAAGCGATGTGTGAGGCTGGGAGTAGCGGTCACCATCGTAGCCGTCATGATGAAGCCAAACTATCTGCGGCTGGCGGAGGTGGCGCGAGTCGCCAAACAGTTTGACGCTCCCTTGCGAGTGAACGTGTATCAGGCCGTGCGATCAGACGTTTATGCGCTGAGCTACGCAGAATATTGGGAGGGCTTCCGGAAACTCTTTGCGGAGACTGACGTGATCGCCATCGGCGAGCCGCTGGTTCGGGCAATGGCAGGGCTCGCACCTCAGCGAACCGGTTGCGGTGTAAGCACTGTGCGGACAACGCCTCGAGCCACAATACAACCGTGCGTTTATTGGCCGGGATCGGGTGAGACGCTTTCGGATTTGATATCGGCGGGTGCTGACATTCTGAACTCAACACCTTTCGAGCAGGTGCGAACTGTCCCGCCCGCCTGCGAGCCTTGCGATTTTCGGAAGACATGCCACGGCGGATGTGCCGGACGGCGACAATTGCAGGGCGCTCTGCTGCAACCGGACTTCTATTGTCCTATCGTTCGCGGAGAGCGCCCGCGGCTCGAGGTCCACATGGCCCCTAATCGCGATCTGCCCAAAGTAAGCAGTTCATGTACTACGGTCGTGATTGCCCGGTAATTGAATTCGCGGCGAATGACACCCCCTGGTTCTCGGCACTTCGTCTACTTCGCTTCGATCCAGGCATCCGACCCCGCCAACTTCACAGCCAGTCCCGAAATAAAGATGTGCAGCGGTTTGCCGTCCGCGGTGCCGCGATGCTCGGTTGAGATCTGCAAGGGACCTGCCTTCTTGTACCCCGTCCAGGTGGCCTTGACCACGCTCGGCTTTTTGTCCCCGCCGTGATGGAACACAAGATATTCAACGCGGTTGTCTTTGGCCACGTAAAGGTCCCAGGTGTCGCCGGGCGTGTAGCCGCCGAGTTCTGATCCATATTTCACCGAGACCAGCGTGGCTGATCCGGTCCCCGCCGGCAGTTTCTTTGTACCTTCATCTGTCACAGCGGCGCTTGTGTCCCAGTAGGCATGTAACGGGAACAGGAGCCAATAATTGTCGTTGGTGAAGCCGGCATCAGTTTGCTTCTTCGTGTCGTCGTTGATCTCCGAACGCATGTAGGTAACGTTGACCGGCTTACCGTCTTTGTCTTTTCCCTCGTATGAGACCTTGCCGGTTTTGGGTTCCCATTCCCACTTGCGGGAAACTTTGAAGAGTCCGGTTATCTCTCCGTTCCAGGTATAGCGGATCGCCTCAACCTGACCCCACGAATCAAGGCCGTAGTTCTTGGCGATTTCTTCGAGAATGGGCGGCCGGGTCTGCGCGAAGGAGGTTGCGGTAAGGGCCACCACAGCGAAAGCCAGAAAGCGAATCTTCGAAACGCGGCTCAGTTCTGTCATGGAAGTCTCCCTTTTTCAAGATTGAATCCAGTCCATCTAGATATCCCAGAAAGTCTTTTGGATATGGAATCTTCGGCGCGGCATAGTTTACTCCGATTTCGCGTCGGCGTCCCTGGGCTCCCTCATGCGGCACAACCAGACAAGCGCAACGGCAAGAGCGACGGATCCATATTCCAGCAGTAAGATCCAGCCAGGAACGATAAAAGGTTGCCCAATCGCGCGCAGATGCCAAACGTAGTAAGTCGGGAGAATACTCACACTCCAGATGATGATCGGCAGCGTCGAGCGCGACCGCAGGAACGGCAGCATCCAGAGGAGGTACCACGGATAAACAACCGGTGCGCAGAGAAGCGACGCGGCCATCGGCCAGGCGAACGCCGACACCGGCGCTGCATCTGATTTTTTTCTGAACTTTCTTCTGAACCCCGCCGCGGCAAGAATTCCGACGAGAACTGCCAATCCCGCAATAAGCTCCGGAGCCGCCAGCCGCTCGAGCAGTGCAAACACTGGATCATTAAACCAAAAACTATGGACATAATTACCAAGTGAACCCATCGGAATCCGTCCGTGGTTAAGGAATGGTACATAGAGGAGTGCGACGACGATTGCCGTCAGTGCGGCATCGCGCACCCGGACGCGCTTCCAGTAAAGCGGCAATAACACAATCGGGAGCAATTTCACAGCCACCGCGAGCCCAAACGACAGAGCCGCGGCTGCACGCCAGCGCCGCCCCAGCGCCATGAATGAGAGCAACAGCAGCAGCGCGCCGAGAATATCGATGTGACCGCTGCCCGCCACTTCCGTGGCGAGCAGAGGATGCCAGGCATATGCCAGAACCCAGTGCGTTCCCTGACTACTTCTACGCAAGATGTCGAGCAGCACAAAAACAATCAAGAGGTCGCAAACGACAAAAGCTACTTTCAGCGCAAAAGTGGACTCGTGAATCGCAGTTATCGCGCGAAAGAAAAGCTCTGCGCCTGCCGGGTAAGGGCTCGGCAAATTCGGATTGTTGAGGGTGCGAGTTTCGGTCGTATGCAATTTGCCGAAGGCGGGGTCGCTGGGAACAACGAGATAGGGGTTATAGCCCAACCGCTGTATGCGACCGTCCCAAACATATCGGTGAACATCATCATCCGCGCCCGGTGGCAGTCGTAGAAATTGAAGATGCCAGAGAGCAGAAAGCAAAAGTCCGATGACGACGACCCGTTTGGGAAAGGCCGGGACGTGGAAGAATTCGAAGATGGCAAGCAGGTACGCAACGCCGGCAATCGCCAGTGGAATGAGAAAAGATGGTGCGCCGAAGCTGCCGAATTTGCGCGCGCATATCGTGAGCGACACGAGCATGACTGCGCCAAGAATGTAGAGTCTGCCGAATGGAGTGAACCTCACAAATCTCCGAGGGAGGGTTTGAGTTGTTCTACTGCTTGCCTCCACTGTGCCAACCAGGCCGCGGTTCGTGGCGCTCTTGACGGAAAAACCCGCAGTTCCTCAGCCAGCCGTGTCAGGTCAGCGGCCACGTCGATGTCGTAAAAAACGTCTGCCGTGCGCACAGAAAGACCGAGGGAGCGGGCGCGTTGCAACAACCTCTCCAACGCGTTCGACGTTCCCATTCCGTCGCCCATGAAAAGCCCAGGATAGTTTGCTTTGCTTCCGACCAGATAGTAGCCTCCGTCGTATGTCGGTCCCACAACCACATCGCAAGTAGCGAGCGCCTCGAATGCTTTCCTCAGCACCGATGCCGGTAGATGTGGGCTGTCGCTGTTGAATGCGATGACGCGCCGCCGGCCGGCCCCGGTGAAATACACGAACACCGAAGTGAGGCCGGCAGCCAGTCCCTCACCAGTTTGCGCGACAACAGTCGCGACGTCGCCCGCCAGCCGGGCGAGATCGTCCACATCCGAAGCGGGGCACATGATGGCAATCTCGGTATTGCCCAGCGACTGAGCCAGCGCCAGTGTGTCGTCAAGAAGGCAGCGATAGAACGTGGCGACATCAGGTAAAGGAACACACTGCGCCAACCTTGTCTTGACCATGCCCGGCTTCGGGGCTTTGGCCATGATGACCAGTGTGCAATCGCCTGTGCGTTGGCGACGGTTCGTCGGATCGGAGGACTCCATAGGAAGTGCTCAGCCAGGCCTCACGCTCGTCGTGGCATTCCGGCCCTTTGGATGGCGAAAATAATAGCTCACTATCCGGCTGAGAATGAACCACGCCGCTCCCACCGTACCTTTGACCGTGCCACTGATCTTTGATTTCCCGATACGCGGGTAGTAGCTCACCGGAACTTCTACGATGCGAAATCCAGCAACAGCGCCTTTCAGGATCATTTCCACGGCCCAGCCGTAGGTCGCCTCTTGGAGGGCGAGTTCGCGGAGAACGTCGGCGCGCGCTGCACGGAACGGGCCAAGGTCGCTGATCTTCAGTCCATACAAAAGGCCAATCAAGCTGGCGGCGAGCCAATTGCCGAACGCAGCATGCCACGGCAGTGCCCCGGGAATACGTTGTTCCCCAAGACGCGAACCTAATGTGATGTCCGCGCGTCCTTCTGCGATGGGCGAGAGAAGAAGCGGCAACTCCGCCGGACGATCACTGTAATCGCCGTCGAGGAAGACAACCACGTCAGGATTTACTGCACTCGCGAGCCCTGTCAAACAAGCTCGCCCATATCCGCGCCTTGGTTCGCCGACAACGCGAGCTCCCATCTTCGCCGCGATTTCCGGGGTGCCGTCGGTTGAGTCGCTGTCGACAATAATGACCTCTGTCACGAGATCAGAAGGGAGATCGGCAAGCACACGGCCAATGGCCTGCGCTTCGTTATGCGTGGGAATAATGACGGACACTCGCACGGGATTCTAGCTCAAACCACCCACCACGGAGCGGACGGCCACCGCTGCGCCAGCCATGCGTCCACGCCCCACGCTCTGCCCGCGCGCCCCACTGCCAGCCCAAGCGATGCGAGTACCGGAACCAGCAATTCCCAGATCCACGCTGTGCCCCACTCTGATATCCAAAGGCTACCAAGGTAGAGAAATGCCAGGAAAGCGACCGGACGCGTAAACAGTCCGACGACGAGCAACACACCCAAAGAGATCTCTGCCAGCGCTTGCATTGGAGCCGCCATTGCAGCATGGCTCGCGGCTGCTTCCATTACGGCTTTCCAGATCGCCGGCGAGTGCCCTGCTTTAATGTAGTAGTTGATTAGGTTTGCGTAGCCTCCCGGAGAGTAGAGGCCTTTCCCCAGATTCTCGAAGAAGACCCACACGAACATAGCCCCTATCGTCAGCCGCACAATTGCGAGACCATACGCCGCTTGAGGCTGCCGGGTCACTTCGGTTCCGTCGTTTCTCGAAGAAGTACCATCCCTTGTCGAGGTTGCACTCATGGTCACGTTAACCCTCGCCCAATGGATGCTACACCAGATATCAAGGTTTCGACAGTTTCAAAATGACTTTCTTAGTGTAGGAATGCTGCGATTAAAGTGCATCCTTTCCCTATTAATTGCTGATAAAATCCTCATTCATCCCCACTGATTAAGGAGTATCCCGTGAGGCTGCGAGTTCTCTCATCGTTCCTGTTGCTTTGTTTCCTCATCTATCATCTGACAGCACAAACAACTTCGAATGCCCAGAGATTCAGCCCGCCATCCCGCACATTGCGCTTCACGTATCACTTCGTTGTGAAGGATATTCCTGTAGGAACCAAGCGCGTGCGCGTCTGGGTTCCTGTGCCGCAGACCGACCGTCATCAGTCTGTCCGAATCCTGGCCATCAAGGCTCCAGCGAAAACGCTGATGACGCAGGAGCCTGAATATGGCAATCGAATCATGTATGCCGGAATCGAGAATCCTGTCGCCGGTAACGCGGAGTTCACTCTCGAGTACGAGGTTAAGCGCCGCGAATACTCGCGCGGTGATTACACACTACTCGTGCGGACAGACAGAAACCCTGGCCTCGTCCCGGCATCAATGAACCGTTTGATCGAGCCTGACCATCTGATCCCGACCGATGGCAAGATCAAGGCGTTGGCGGTCGAGGTAACCGGCTCGCAGATCGGCACCATCGCAAAAGCCAAAGCCGCTTATGACTACCTGTTTACGAATATGCGCTACGACAAGGCGGGTGACGGCTGGGGACGTGGTGATGCAGTGTGGGCCTGTGACGCCAAGCGCGGCAACTGCACTGACTTCCATTCTCCATTCATAGGCATGCTGCGGGCTGATGGAATTCCGGCCCGCTTCGACATCGGATTCCCCCTGCCCGAAAACAAAGACAGCGGAGATATCCCCGGTTACCACTGCTGGGCCGAGTTCTATGCACTCAAAACCGGATGGATTCCGGTTGACATTTCAGAGGCCTGGAAAGCAAAGGAGAAACAGGATTATTTCTTCGGCAGTGTCGACGCCAATCGAGTGCAGTTCTCCACCGGCCGCGACATCATCCTCTCTCCCAGGCAGGATGGCCCCGCGTTAAATTACTTGGTCTACCCGTACGTCGAGGTCGACGGCAAGCCGTACGAAAAAATCGACAAAAAGTTCAGCTTTGAAAAAGTAAACTCTTCCGATTGAATCCACCAGTTCGACCCGCTTTGGCGAACATAATCGGCAGTACTGAATTACCCGTCGCGAACGACAAACGCCCGGTTACGACGGAACCAAACCAAGATCTTGGGTTGTCGGCAATGCGGAAACTCCCCAGAAACGGGCTTATGGGAAGCACTGGAATCGCTGTCCAAGAAGCCGAGAAAAGTCAACTCGCTATTGCTGAATCCCCGCCTTCTGATCGCATTGCATTCGCCTCAGGCCCTCGCTGAAACCGGACTGCGCATCTACCCTGGGGAGAAAAGCCGGGACAACGACCCCGTTCTCTGCTGAGCAGTTGTTCCCTGCAGTCCGGTTTGCTGAGGGATTATCGCGAAAAACGGGCATCTTTCGCGTATTTCGCGGGAAAGGGTGGCGGAATTTCTCTGCAGTTAAGACTTGCTGGCGGAGGAAGCGTGATTCGAACTCGCATTACCGTTTTGAATCCCGCAACCCCCGACGTTCGCCTAACTTGCAGGCGGTGCAGCACTTAACCAGAGAGTTGACAGGCAGTGACTGGCCGCTAGGTCGATAAAGAACAGTCCATCCTTTTCGTCCGCTCATTAAGGCGAACGGCATACGATAGTGTGGGTGAAAGTGGTCACCCTTCGTGCCTTTGGCACCACGATCGAAATTGGCGCGCGATGACTACTTGCTTGGCCACCCAGTCCGAGCAGAAGAGTCTGCACAAACCGGGATTGGGAAGGCATGAATCAATGGAGATTCTCAAGATTCGTGCCCGTGTCGTGCGGCACGACTTCCGCGACTTGGCGGGAAAACCAGATTCTCGCCAAGGGATCTTTTCCGACTCGCCCTCTTTGAGCGATCGCGATTACTTCCTGTACGCCGACTTGGAGGATGAGCTTTGCCCCCGGTTTTGAAGATCATACAGTGTGTTCTGATCGGCTATGAAAATTCTCTACCTTATCTGATTCTTCAAGCGTTTACCAGAAATGTATTTTGATCCGTTCTGATCCACTTTGACCCCTGATGAACATGGAACCATCACGTTTTATCACAGCAAGTTCGACATCCGAGCAGCTGGTGAGCCTTTCATCGCAAAGTTCCCAGAAGTCGGCTTCTGGACAGCGTGGTGAAAGTCTGCTCTGGGGCGTGATTTCCGGTTAAGCCCATCATCCGCCCAGTGGAAATTCTCCAGGCAGGCAATCAGACACGTCGACGAGTCGAGGAAAAGGAAGCGGGTTACTTCTTCAATTCAATTCCGCCGGCCAGTGCTGCACTAGCGTTAGGGGCTCGGTTCCTTCCTTCAGATTCCCGCTGTTGATCAGAAACTTCTTCCCATCCGCAGTTACGTCAAAAGGGCCAAAGTCACGCTGGATTCCAACCGCCTGAAACAAAGTGTGAGGCGCACCCAGCTTCACGGCGTTGCCGGACGTATTCACATCGACCGCAACGATATTGTCCTGCGGATCGGCAAAGAACAATTCCTTGCCATCGCGGCGCCATTTCGGCATCGTCCCGCCGTTGCTCGAAACCTGCCACTTTGCGCCACCGGCGGGAAACGCCGTGATGTAGATCTCCGCTCGACCCGACTCGTTGCTCTGATACGCAAGCCACTTTCCGTCGAAAGAAACGATCGGCGCTTTTTCGTCGAAAGCGTCCTGCACAATGGGGAACGGCTTCCCGTCAGCCGGTTTACCCTCAGCAGATAAAGGCAGTGCCCAGATGTGATTGCCGGTTTGATCGTTGCCGGTTTGATTCGGGTTCAACCGCTTCATATAGACCAGATAGCGGCCGTCGGGCGAAACGCTGCTGGGATATGCGCTAGTATCACCGCTGTCCAGGATGAGCCGCTCGGAGCTGCTGCCGTCCGCGGCCTTGCCATAGATTCGGAACACTCCTTGCGAGACAGCGGTGTAAAAGATGGTCTTGCTGTCGGGCGTCCATGTGGCCCCGCCCAGGTTGGCATAAGGAGTGACGCTGCTGCTGAAGGTCATGCGCGTGCGGGTTGCGCGCGTCAGATCGAAAATCCAGTTGTCGGCAATTCCCTGGTTTCCAACGAAAATTGTGACTACAAAGCGAGTGCCATCGGGCGACAACGACGGCCCGATGTAGCGAGAGGCCTGCGCAACTGTCTCTATCGGCTTTCCGTCCCTGCCAAACCATACAAGGTCCCATCCCGTGGAAGCCTCGCCAGACTGGTACACCAGAGTTCCGGTCTCCGAAGCTGAGAACATGGCCCGTATGGTCGATCCATTCACGGCGACATGCTCGGCAATCGGCTGTGGCTCGCCGCTGAGTTCCATGCGCCCAGCATTGAAGGCCTGCGCCATCAAGGTTTGTCCGCGCAGAAACAGAAGATGCCCCGAGGCATACTGGGCCATGGTGTCGCTCTTAGTCAGCGATCTGGCCTGCAACGATCCGAGCTCGCCGATATAAATCACCGGAGACTCGCCTGGACGGGAGGTTCGCGACCAGTAAATAAAGTGTTTGCCATCGGGCAAGAACCACGGCCAGCGATGACTGTTCTCGCCTCTAGCAACATCGAGCTTCGAGGCGGGTTCGGGCGTTCCGCCCGCGGCTGGCACGCTGAACAAACTCTGATTGGAGGATGGCGTAAATACGATGACGCCGTTCTTACCCCAGGCGCCTCCACGCCCGCTGACGGTGTCGCAAATATCCTGCGGCGGTCCACCGTCGGCATTGATTTTCTTCAATTTGCCAGCCGCAAAAAAGGCAATCTGCTTACTGTCCGGCGACCAGAAGGGATAGATGGCGTCGTCAGTTCCGGGCACAGTCTGCGCCGTCAGGGAGTTCAGCGATTGCACATACAGTAAGACCTTGCTTTTTGCATCGCGCGCCGTGAACGCTATCCGGGTTCCATCGGGCGAGAGCACCGGCGGACCGGAGGCTGGCACCATGGTCACGAATGACGCATCCGCGGGCGGCAGAATCGAAGAACGCACCACCTGCACGGATTTCGGCGCTTGCAAGAAGTGGGCTACCGCTATGCTGATTGCCAGCAGTGTCGCGACGCCTGCGATCAGCCAGGGCAAAAGCGAACTAGTCGATACAGGCTTCGACGTCAGCGCTGGAGGACTCGCGGCTTTCGAGCTTTCTGCTAACGTTTCTAGTTGAATCTGCACATCGTGCATGCAGCCGTAGCGCCGGTCGGGATTTTTCGCCAGACACCGCCACACGGTTTCGTCTAAGCGTGGATGCGAATTGGGAAGAACGTTCGAGATACACTCGGGCTCTTTGTCCAGGATTGCGCCCAGAACGCTGAACTGTGACTTGCCCTCAAATGCACGCCGACCGGTTAGCACTTCATAGAGCACACAGCCAAAACTGAAAATATCGGAGCGTGCATCGGCCTCGGCTCCCTGCAAAACTTCCGGCGCCATGTATTGAAACGTTCCCACCACCGTGCCCTTCTGCGTCAAAGGGGAAGCCGGACCAGTCAACGCTGCGACGCTCATCGTTGGAGTGCTTGGGGTCGATGGGCTAGCCACGGGCTCCGAACTCACTCCCGGCGACGGCTTGGCCAAACCGAAATCCATCAGTTTCGGTCCATTCTTTGTGAGCATGATGTTTGCCGGCTTAAGATCACGATGAACAATTCCACGCCTGTGTGCCTTGTCGAGTGCCTCGGCGATCTCCCTTCCAATCTTCAACGCCTCTTCCAGCGGAAGCGCTCCCCGGTGCAGCCGGTCGGCCAGCGTTTCGCCTTCCAAGAGCTCCATGACGAGGAAATCGATGCCGTCCTGCGAGCCGACATCGTGCAAGGTGCAAATATGCGGGTGATTCAGCGACGAAATCGCCTTCGCTTCGCGCTCCATGCGCTGTCTGAGATCGGGATCAGAGGAGAGATGGGCAGGCAGAACCTTGATAGCGACATCACGTCCCAGCCGCGTGTCGCGGGCTCGGTAGACTTCTCCCATGCCGCCCGCGCCCAGCAAGGACTGGATTTCATACGGACCGAGCTTCGTGCCAGAGGTCAGTGTCATCGGTGAGCGCCATTATAGCGTGCGTAGGTTGCGGCGCTCGCGGCGATTCTGGATGGTTATCTGAACTCGGAAACTATCCAGAAACGGGCTTCGAGGACATCGGTGGTAATCTCCTCGAAGCCGACTTGCGAGGACAAATCCGGTACAGTCTTCTTGTTTTGAATTACTTTC